>Ga0099827_10000581_pt1 | contig 17025 bp, 20 predicted proteins | sample CZO8metaG_FD_79339 | JGI IMG/M metagenome (GOLD analysis project Ga0099827, IMG submission 79339) | Vadose zone soil microbial communities from the Eel River Critical Zone Observatory, Northern California, USA - CZOApr15con1.8 metaG | ecosystem: Environmental > Terrestrial > Soil > Vadose zone ...
CGCAAGCCACGCGTCGTTGTGGCCGCCGCCGGCGAAGTGGATCGACAGGACCGGGTTCCAGCCGACGAACGCCAGCGCGAGCGCAGGCCGCGGCGACAGCCGTGCCGCGAGCAACGCCGTCGTCAGCACGGCGAGTGCCGCAATCGCCTTGTAGATCCACGCGGCCGCGGCCGCTGACGTTCCGGCGGCGCGCGCGACCGGCTCGGATGCAAGCGTGAAGGCGGGCCCGTAGACCGACGTCGAGCGGCGCCAGTCGGTTCCGACATACGGAAACGAAGGATCGGCCGCGAACCGGCGTGGCGCGTCGCGATACGGATTGCCGCCGTGCACCGCCGCGATGCGGCCGTAGTCCCAGTACGTCCACGCGTCCGTCGAGAGCAGCAGGGGCGCGCCGAGCGGCGCGAGCTGGATCGCCGCCGCGAGCACGCCGACGGCGGCGACACGTGGTGCGGATGCGCGCACCAGCGCGAGCCCGGCCACATAGACGATGAATGCGACGGCCAGCAGCCCGAGGAACCACCAGGCCCAGGCCCGGTCTCCGTGGGGATGGCCGCCGTTCCGGGGAACGAGCGGCGAGCCTGCCGGCCACGCGAGGGCCGCGGCGGTCGCAGTCAGAGCGAGACAGGCGACGCCTGCGGCGAGCGGCGCCTTACGGTATGACCGAGCCTTCAGGGGGCGGCGCCGTGGTCGTCGGCGGCGGAGGCTCGGTCGGAGGCGGCGTGGTCGGTGGGGGCGGCGGCGGCGCAGTCGTCGCCGCCGGCGTCGAGGCGGCGCGACCGGTCGTCGTCTGCGCCGTCGCCGATGTCGGCGTCGGCGGGCTTACGGCCTTCGAGTCGTAGCCGCCGCCCGCGAACGCGTACTGGCCGTGCCAGCTCGTGTACACGGGGTAGTGCTTCGCCTCTGGGAAATTCAGTGCCGGAGCCCGCCAGAGGGCCGACTCCATGAACAGGTGCCAGATCGTGGCAGGGAAGGTGCCGCCGGCGACGGCGATCCCATGCACGCTCTCCATCGGGATCTCTGCTCGTGGGTAGCCGACCCAGACGGTCGCCTCGAGCTGGGGCGTGTAGCCGCAGAACCACGCGTCGGCATGCTTATCCGTCGTTCCCGTCTTCCCGGCGACGATGCGATTCGGCAATGCCGCGCCGACGCCGGTCCCGTACTGGACGTTCTCCTCCAGGATCTTCGTTACCTCAGATGCAACGCCGTCCGAGATCACGCGCCTGCGCTGCGGCTTGCCCCAGCCCGCTTGATCGTCCGTCCTGCCGTTCGGCAGCACGACCTTGCGAATCGCCATCGGCCGCGAATACACGCCGCCCGCTGCGAGCGTCGTGTACGCGGACGCCATGTCGAGCGGCGTGACGGCGATCGCGCCGAGGCCCATTGCGGGGACGTAGCTCCCGTCGACCGTCAGAGGCGTCCGCACGCCGAGCTTGTACGCCATCTTCGCAACGTTCGCCGGGCCGACGTCGAGCGTCAACCGCGCGTACACCGTGTTGTCGGAGCGCAGGGTCGCTTGGGCGACGGAGACTCCGCCGACGTACGTGTGATCGTAGGTCTGCACGTCCCAGGCCATCGTGTAGGGATCCGGCTGATAGTGGAACGGCGCTGACAGGTACGACGTCGCCTCGGGGTTCATCCCGGCCTCAACAGCTGCTGTGAGGACGAACGTCTTGAACGTCGAGCCGGCCTGGCGGTGCGCCTGCGCGATCAGGTTGTACTGATTCTTCGCGCGGCCCGGATACACGGCCTCCATCGCACGGATCGCGCCTGTCGCGGGGTTGATCGCGACGACGGCGGCGGCGGGATCGCTCGCGTAGTTGAGCGTTTCGCGGATCGCCTTGCGCGCATCTCGCTGCAGGCGCGGATCGATCGTCGTGTACACGCGCAGTCCGCCCGTGCGCACGCGCGCCTCGCCGTACACGCGCGCGAGCTCGTCCCGGACGTACGAGAAGAAGTACGGCTGCCGGATCTCCTTGTAGAGCCTGCCCGCCCGCAGCCCCAGGTCGGGATCGCCGACAGCGGCGTAGTACTGGTCGCCGTTGATCGCACCCGTCGACAACATCGCGCGCAGCACCTCGTTGCGGCGCGCAAGGGCGGCGCCGGGATTGCGGAAGGGGTCGTAGTCGGACGGCGCCTGCGGCAGACCTGCGAGCAGCGCCGCCTGCTCGAGCGTCAACTGGCTCCCATGCTCGGAGAAGTACGTCTGCGCAGCGGCCTCGATTCCGTACGCCTGGCTGCCGTAGTAGATCTGGTTCATGTACGACGTCAGGATCCGCTGCTTCGACCACTTGTGGCTGAGCTTGATCGCGAGACACGCTTCGCGCAGCTTCCGCTGCACGGTACGTTCGTTCGAGATGTAGAGGTTGCGAACGAGCTGCTGGGTGATCGTCGAGCCGCCCTGCACGACGCGGCCGGCGCGCACGTCCGCCCACAACGCACGTGCAACGCCTTCGGGATCGACGCCGCCGTGATGCCAGAAGCGCTTGTCCTCGATCGCGACCGTCGCCTTCGACATCCACGGCGAGATCTGCGTGAACGGAACCGGGGTGCGGTTCTTCTCGGCGGGGATGACGCCGAGCAGCGATCCGTCGGCGGCATAGATGAACGTGTTCTCGCCGATCGAGATCGGCTGCAGCGTCGACAGCGCGCAGCCCGCCTGGTACGCGACGGCGCCGCCGAAGCCCACGCTGAGCAGTGCGACGCCGATCGCACACGCGAAACCGCCCGCAACGAGCCCGACGCGCCTCCTGCGCGAGATCCGCAATCTCCGCCGGGCTCGGCGGCGGCGGGCCGCGAAGAACTCGACGTCCTCGCGGCGGCGACGCGATCCACGTGCCGGCGGCGTCATGCGAACGCGCCGGCGGCGCGCAGGCGACGGTGTGCGCGCAGGCGCAGCTCGCGCTCTAGCCGCTCCGCGTCTGCCTGGGACGCTGCGGGCTCACGCAGCGTGATCGCCGCGCTCCCGTCGAGCGAGCTGATGAAGACCTCGCCCCGCGTCTCCGCGCTGAGCGCGTCGACGAGAGCGTCGAGGTCCTGGGCGAGGGGAACCTGCACCGTCACTTCTGCCACTTTCTCCGGGCTCCGAATCGTGAAGTTGAGGATGGTATCCGAGGCCAGCTTCTCGTTTGGAATCACGAGTCGCACGCCCTCGGAGGCACGGATGAACGTGTACGTGAGCCCGATCTCCTCGACGATCCCGTCGACCTCGTCGACTCTCACCCGATCGCCGAGACGCAGCGGCTGCGAGAACGCGATCAGCACGCCCGCGACGACGTTCCCGATCGTCCGCTGCGCTGCGAAACCGACGACCAGGCCGATCACCGCGGACGACGCAAGGATCCCCCCTGCGATCGCACGCACCTGCGGGATCACGAGCAGCGCCGACAGCACGCCCACGAAGACGATCGTCGTCATCACTGCGCGACGGATCACGCGGTAGCGAGTCACCGCCTCGGGCGCGAGCTCGTGTCGTGACATGCGCGCGTCGACGAGCTTCGCGACGAGCGCCGCGATCACGATCACGGCCGCTGCGATAACTGCTCGGTGCCAGAAGGGCATTTGGCGTCTATTCGGGGTCGATCGGCCGGCGTCCTGCGAAGCCTTCTTCCAGCCCGTGCCAGAAAGCAACGTCGTCCTCGCCGAGCCGCCAGCAGAGCAGGATCTCCTCACCCTCGCGCTGGGCGGGGAAGTCGACAAGCCCCTCGTCGAGGTCCTTCACGATCGCGCCGCGCCCGTGGATGTCGTTCACGCAGCGCGCGATCCCGATCCGCTCGCGCTCTGCTTCTGCCTCAAGGTCCGCCAGCCGTTGCGCGTCGATGCCCCCGCCGTTGCCCGCAATCCTGGCGGCGAGCTCCTGCCGCTCTTCCTGTGCGCGCTGCTGCGCGCGACGATGCGCGACCAGCTCCTCGACAAGCGGACGGATCTCTCCCAGCGCGTCGTTCGCGGACACGGGCGTGAAGTGACGCGGCATCGCACGCCTATGATCGAGCCGTCGTGTCCACCGGTCAACGAACAGCGGAGGAGCCGGCCCCCGGCATCGAACTTCCGCCCCCGCGTACCGCACGCTCGGCCGTCGAGATCTTCGCCTGGACGCGCGCCGGGATCTGGATCGCGGCGCTGCTGGCACTGCTGACCCTCGAGCCGCTGCGGAACCCACGCGCCGGCCGCTGGGACGACCCGACGCTGACGCACGACCTCGGCGCGGTCACCGACGTCTGGGCGCGCTGGGACTCGGTGCACTTCCTCCGCATCGCCGAGCACGGCTACACGTCGGCGGAAGCATCGTTCTACCCGCTTTACCCCGCACTCGCCGGCGCGCTCGGCCGCGTGCTCCTCGGCCACTACATACTGGCCGGGATCGTCGTGTCGCTCGCCGCGGCGCTGGGCGCGTTCGCGCTCCTCGAGCGGCTCGCCGAGCCGCGGCTGGGCGCGCCGGGCGCGCGCCGTGCGGTCCTGTACCTCGCACTCTTTCCAACGGCGCTGTTCCTGCAGGCGGTCTACTCGGAATCGCTGTTCCTCTTCCTCTGCCTCGCTGCATTCGCGCTTGCCGAGCGCGGGCGGTTCGCGGAAGCCGGCGCCGTCGCGGGCCTGGCGATCCTGACGCGGCCGGCGGGGATCGCACTGTTGCCGCCGCTCGTTCTGCTCGCGCGGCGGCGAAGTTGGCGACTTGCGACCGCGGTGCCCGTCGCGGCGGCGTACCCGCTCTACCTATGGTGGAAGCTCGGCGATGCGGGCGCGTTCGCACGCGCGGAGGGCACATGGCACCGGCACCTCTCGCCGGCGGGGCCGCTCGGTGGGATCTGGGACGGCCTCCGCGCAGCGTGGGCCGGCGTGCGGCAGCTTGCGTCCGGCTCGAATGCACACGTCTACTGGACGGCGGTCTCGCCGGCGGATTCCACCCCGCTGCGCACGGCAACGCTCAACCTGGAGCTGCTTGCCTTCCTCGTCCTCTTCGTCGCGCTCGCCGTGATTGCGTGGCGTCGCTTCGGCGCGCCCTACGGCCTGTTTGCGACGCTGAGTCTCGCGATTCCGCTCAGCGTTCCGAGCTCTCGCTGGCCCCTGCTCTCGCTGCCACGCTTCGGCCTCGTGATCTTTCCGCTCTTTCTCGCTCTGGCAGTGGTCGGTGGGAAGAGCCCGCGCGCGCACACGGCGATCGTCGGGCTGAGCGCGCTCGTGCTCGGCGTGTTCGTCACGCAGTGGGCGCTGTGGAGCTGGGTGGCATAGGAAACGCGGGGGAAGCCATGGTTCCCCCGCGGGCCCCCTCCGTTTTGAGTGAGGTGGACGCCGTCACGCTCGACGCGTACGGGACACTCGTCGAGCTGGAGGATCCCGTGCCGCGGCTCCAGGCGGCCTTCGGCGTCGATGCCCGCGCCGCGAGTCGTGGGCTCGAGGCCGAGATCTCGTACTACCGGGAGCACGTGCTCGAGGGGAGCGACGCCGAGAGCCTCGCCGGCCTGCGCGGACGCTGCGCGGCTGTCTTCGCCGAGGCCTCCGGCTCGACACCCGATGCGACCGCCTTCCAGTCCTGCCTCGTCTTCACCCCGCTGCCCGGCGTCGTGGACGCGTTGCGTCGCCTACGCGCGCAGGGACTCGCGCTGGCGGTCGTGTCGAACTGGGACGTCGGCCTGCACGAGCACTTGCGCCGGCTCGGCTTGCGATTCGAGGCCGTCGTCACCTCGGCCGAATCCGGGATCCGGAAGCCGGATCCGCGGATCCTCGCGCTCGCGCTCGAGCGCCTCCGAATCCCGCCGGAGCGTGCCCTGCACATCGGCGACGACGAGGTGGACGAGCAGGCCGCCCGAGCGGCGCGGCTTCGGTTCGCATCTGCACCGCTTGCGGACGTGTTTGCGTGAGCGGCCGCCTCGCCGGTTGGCTCGCACTGGTGAGCGTCTTGATCGCATCGAACTGGGCGGCCCGGCTCACGAGCTCGCGCCCCGAAGCAAATGCCGCCTACGACTGGAACGTCGCCGTCGGCTCGGTGATCGAATTCCTGTTCGTGCTCGGGCTCATCGCGCTGATCGTCCGCAGCGACGTCGGCCTCCTCGCACTACGCCGACCCACGAGTTGGCGTCGGGCGCTCGGGCTCTCGTTCGGGATCCTCGTCCTCGTCGACGTGCTCAACGCGCTCGTCGATCCGCTGCTCCATCCAGGCCGCGAGCAGGGCCTCGCCCCGACCCGTTGGGAACCGTCGCACGCGGCGCCGTTCGCCGTGTTCGCCTTCGCAGTGATCGTCCTTGCCCCTGCGACAGAAGAGCTTCTGTTCCGCGGGCTCGGCTTCTCCCTGCTTCGGCCCTACGGCCTGGTGCCGCCGATCGCGGGGACCGCGGTCCTCTGGGGCTTTGCGCACGGGCTCCTCGATGCCTTGCCCGTTCTGATTCCCTTCGGTCTCGGGCTCGCGTGGATGCGCCGCCGCGTCGACAGCACGATCCCGGGGATGCTGTTGCACGGGACCTTCAACGCGCTCGCGCTCGTCCTCTCGCTGACAACCTGAGCGCGGATTATTCTCCCGCGCGTGCGCCGCGCACTCAGCTCCCTCGTGGTTCTCGGCTTTGTGCTCTTCGCGCCGCACGCCGCCGCGAAGTGCGCCGACGCAACTCCGACGACCGGAGCAGCGCCCCTGACGGTGACGTTCACGGCGTGCGACGCGACGGCGCACTGGGACTTCGGCGACGGGGCGACCGCCGACGGGCAAACCGTGCAGCACACGTACGTCGCCGGGCTCTGGGTGGCCGCAGTCGGCAGCGCCGAGTTCCATATCGTGTCCGAGGCAGTCACGCTCCGCGTGCCAAAGCTGGTCGGCTTCCGGCACCGCCTGACGTTCCGGGGCGCAGTCGTGCCGGCGCTGCCGAACCAGCACGTGCTGCTGCTTGCCGACGAAAAGTTCTTTGCTTCGACGACCACCGGGCCCGAGGGAACGTTCAGCGTCACGCGGCGAATCGGCGCGCCGGGGCCTTACGTCGCGCGCTGGGACGCAGCGAACTCCGCCGCACTCTCGACCACCGTGAAGCCGAGGCTGACCGTCCGCCTCACCGGCTCGGGCACGATCGGCCGGCCGCTGGCGGTCGCCGCGTCGCTCGTGCCGGCGACGGCCGGCGCCGTGCACATCCGCGTCTGGCGCGGCAGAAAGCTGGTCGTCAACCGAAGCACGGCGCGCGTCAACCTCGACACGCGCAAGGCGGCCGCGTACCGGATCCGAGTCACGACCATGCCGGCGGCCGGCTTCACTGCCCGTCGGCAGGAGCTCTCGGCGGTCGTCTCCCAGCCGAACCTGCAACGCGGCTCGCACGGGCCCAGCGTGCGGGCGCTCGAACAGCGGCTCCGGGCTCTCCACTACGCGCTCCTGCGCGTCGACAGGTTCTACGGACAGGACACCTACGACGCGGTGATCGCCTTCCAGAAGGTGAACGGGCTCCCGCGGACCGGGGCCGTCGACCTCGCGCTGTGGCGACGGCTGGCGCGCGCGAGCATTCCGCACGCCCGTTACCGCGGCAACCATGTCGAGATCGACAAGACGCGGCAGGTGCTGTTCGAGGTGCGCGGCGGCAAGGTCGCCCTCGTCGTGCCGGTGTCGACAGGAGCGACGGGAAACACGCCGGTCGGACTGTGGCACGTGTACAGCCGTGTCGCCGGGTGGAGCTGGGTGCTCTGGTACCCGACGTACTTCCTCCGGGGCTTCGCGATCCACGGCTACCCCGACGTGCCCCCGTACCCCGCGTCGCACGGGTGCGTCCGCGTGCCGATGTGGGTCGCAACGCGCCTCTACGCGATGGATCCCTACGGCTTCCCGATCCACATCTTCTAGGCTCGCCGCGCTCGCGGCGGTCGGAGTCGTCGCCGCAGGCTGGGTCGTGTACGCGCACGCGTGGCGCGACAGCGGCGCTCGCGCGCTGCCCTATCGCGACGCGACGTCGCAACTGCGGGGGCTCCAGCCGGCACGCGAAGCCGATCGTCTCTTACTCGACGAGCGCGAACTCGCCTACTACGTGCGCTTCGCCGATCCCGGCCACGTCGTGCACCTGCCGTCGATCGACTTCACGCGGGAGGAAGCCGTCCTCGTCTCCACGGGCCCGCGCTCGAGCACCGGCTACTCGATCCGAATCGTCAGCGTCGTCGAGGAACGGGGCCGCGTCGTCCTCACCCTGCGCGAGCGAACGCCGACGCTCGCCCATCCGGTCCGCGCGACTGCCACGTACCCGTATCGTTTGCTCGTCTTCCGGAAGATCGACAAACCCGTCTACATCGTCTGGCAAGGACGCCCTTGATACAGGCCACCGACCTTTGAGCGAACCTGATCCGATCATCCGCCAGCTGCGCGAGCAGATCTCGGACAACGACCGCCGCCTGATGGAGGCGCTGAACAAACGCCTCGAGCTGGTCGCGCGCCTGAAGAAGTACAAGGAATCCCGCGGCATCGGCTTTGTCGACCCCGAGCGGGAGGAGTGGATGCTGCAGTACCTGCAGCGCGCCAACAAAGGGCCCGTCTCGGGCGAGGCGCTGCGCGAGTTCTTCGGGCAGGTACTCGACCTGACGAAGCGCGAAGTCTCGGACTAAGCGTCCTCGTCCCCGCCGGCCGCGAACTCGTCCGGCGTGACGTTCTCGAGGAAGGAGCGAAACTTGGTGACTTCCTTTTCGAGGTCCGCGTCGGTGATCTCTTCGCCCTCGAACTCGATCGCCGACTCCTCGATCACCTCGTCGGCGACGAAGATCGGCGCCTCCGCGCGGACCGCGAGTGCGATCGCATCGGAAGGCCGCGAGTCGATCTCGATCTCGGAGCCGTCCTGCTGAATCGTCACCTGCGCGAAGAACGTGTTCTCGCGCAGCTCAGTGACCGCGACACGAACGACCTGCGCGTCGAGTTGCGAAAGGATGTCGGTGACAAGATCGTGCGTCATCGGCCGCGGTGTCGACGCGTTCTGGAGTTTCATCAAGATCGCGGCCGCCTCGGGGTGGCCGATCCAGATCGGCAGGAAGCGGTTCCCGTTGACGGTCTTCAGGAGGACGATCGGCTGCTTGCCGACGAGGTCGAAGCTGACCCCGTACACAGCCATCTGCTGCATCAAGACGGTCTCCGCATCGCCACCGCATTCTAGCCCTGAGGATCTGAGCCGAATATCATTCGTCCGGCTACGGTTCCTCGTCGAGCTCGGTGAGCGGCACCCACATGCGCTCGCCCGTACGCAGATCCTCGAGGTCCGCGCGCCGATCGTGGACGCTCATTGGGTCGAGGCCGCGCAAGACACACTCGCGCCCCTTGTAGGTGACGAAGTCTCCGATTTCCATGAACCGCAGCAGGGGAGGGCGATACACCTTCTCCCGGCTCATCGGCGGACGCCGAAAGTGGGCCGATCCCTGGAACCAGCGTCCCCCGAACGAGTCGCGTATCCGAACACGCGGTGGGCGCGTTGACCCTGTATGAACGAGCTTTGGCTCCAGGACCTCGAGTCCCTCGAAGAGATCACCCAAGACACAGATACGCGGCAAATCTTCCTGCGGATGGCCGAGCTGCAGCGTGAAGGACGGATCGCGAACTTCCTCACGGAGCTCGCGCGCGACCCGGGCCTCGACGACGCGACAAAGGGCACGCTGACGGAGCTGGCGCAAGACGCCGACTTCCTGCTCGCGGTCGAGGACTACGTGCGGCGTACCGAGCAGCTGCACTAGTTTTCCCTCGCTTCGCGTCCGCTCACGCTCGGGGCTCGCGGCTTCGCCGCTCGCGATTGGTTGGTTGCCCGGGGAACTCTGTTCGGTCAACCGTATGCTGCGCCGCGGCCGAGCCGCGGCTTGGGCGGTTGCCCGGGGAGCTCCGTTTGGTCAACCGTATGCTGCGCCGCGGCCGAGCCGCGGGCTTGGGCGCCGGTTAAAGCGGAAAAGTGGGCGATCGTGGATTCGAACCACGGACCTCCGCCTTATCAGAGCGGCGCTCTAACCAACTGAGCTAATCGCCCGCGTGCGGAGGCGGATTGTAGCCTCCGTCAGAGTCGCTCGAGCGCCTCGGCCAGCTCTTCGAGTTCCGTCTCGTCGGCGAAGTGGATCTCGAGCCGGCCGGGCGCGACGCGCGCCGGCATTCCCGTCACTCGCTCCGCCGCCGCGCGCACTCGCTCCGCGAGCGCGGGGTTCACCTTTGTCGCCTTGCGCGGCTTCGTTCGAGCGCCGGCCTGCTGCGCGGCGCGCTCCGCCTGGCGCACGGAGAGTCCGTCACGGAGGATCCGCTTCGCGAGCTTCCTGCGGCCGGCTTGATCCGGTACCGCCAGCACGGCGCGCGCGTGGCCTTCCGTCAGCTCGCCGCGCACGAGCATCCACAGCACCTCGTCGGGAAGCTCGAGCAGGCGCAGCTTGTTCGAGACGGCCGGCTTCGACCGGCCGACACGTTCGGCGACGTCGCCGAGCGCGAGATCGAACTCGTCCATCAGCACCGCGTACGCGCGCGCCTCTTCGACCGCGGACAGCTGCTCGCGTGCGACGTTCTCGACGAGTGCGAGGAGCAGCGAATCGCGGTCGTCGGCTTCGCGCACGAGCGCGGGCACCACGTCGACGCCCGCCTCCTTTGCCGCCCGCCAGCGACGCTCACCGGCGATCAGCTCATAGCCGCCGGCGGGACGCGGCCGCACGACGACCGGCTGCAGCAGCCCCTGGTGGCGGATCGACTCCGCGAGCCCGGTCGTCGCCTCCGGCTCGAAGCGACGGCGCGGCTGCCGCGCGTTCGGACGGATGTCGTCAACGCGAACCTGGACGAGCTCGGGCCCCTCACCGGCGCCGCCGACGAGGATCTCGAGACCGCGACCAAGCCCGCGCCGCGCCGTGCTCACGCCGCCACCATTTGTCTCCGCTGCACCGCGGCCAAGCCGCGATGCAGCGCAAGGGGGAACCTCTCGGTTCCCCCGAGCCCCCCTCCCCGTGGCGGCATGAGCAAGCTCACGCCGCCACCAGTTTTTCTGCGCGCCGCTCGACGAGCTCCATCGCCGCACGCCAGTAGGCGTCGGCGCCGGCGGAGCGGCGGTCGTAAGCGATCGCCGGGAGGCCGTGTGACGGCGCTTCGGCGAGCCGCACGGAGCGGGGGATCGTCGTGCGGAGGACCAGCTCGCCGAAGTGCCTGCGCACCTCGTCCCCGACGTCGGCCGACAGCCGCGTGCGACCGTCCACCATTGTCAGCAGCACGCCGCCGATTGCCAAGCGCGGGTTCAGGCGAGAGCGCACGAGCTCGATCGAGCGGACGAGCTGAGCGAGGCCTTCCAGTGCGTAGTACTCCGCCTGCATCGGCACGAGCACCTGGTCGGCGGCCGCGAGCGCGTTCACGGTCAACGGCCCGAGCGACGGCGGGCAGTCGATGAAGACGAACTCGTAGTCGTCGCGCGCGTCCCCTAGCGACTGCGCGAGGTAGGACTCGCCGTCGCCGCGCTGCGAAAGCTCAACGACCGCTCCCGCGAGCTCGGGCCGCGAGGGAACGAGTGAGAGGTTTTGGAACCGCGTGAGATGAACAACTTCCGCGAGCGGCGCGCCGTCGAGCAAGTCGTACGTCGACGTGCCGCCGGCCCGTTCGCCGAGACCGGAGGTCGCGTTCGCCTGCGGATCGAGGTCGACGACGAGCGTCTGCGCCGCGGCCTCCGCAAGACAGGCGGCGAGGTTAATCGCCGTCGTCGTCTTGCCGACGCCGCCCTTCTGGTTCGCGAGGGCGTAGATGGTGCCGGGCACTCCGCGAGACTAGCGTGCCGACCGGTTGGCATCGGTGCTCGCCGGCGCGCGAAAACCAAGCGCGAGAAGGACGCAGGGAGCGGTCGTAGTCAATGACTACGGGCGCTCCCGAGGACGCCCTCGCGCGCCGCGTTTGCAGCCGCCGACGAGTGCCGAGGTCGGCCGGTCGGGACGCTCGACTAGGCGAGCGGACGCTTCTTCGCGACCCCGGTTCGGCGCGGAAAGCCTTCCGGTGTCGGCCCGAGCTTGCTCAGAACGAAGAGTCCCTCAGGCCCTTCCACGAGCTCCGCATTCAGCTGTTCCGCGACCGTCGCGACACGCTCCGAGTCGGCGCTCGGGCCGACGTACAGCACGGCCACGCCGCCCGGACGGACGAGTGGCAGGCACCACTCCGCCGCGACCGGCGGCGGCGCCAGCGCCTTCGCAACCGCTGCGCCGGCCCACTCCGTCTCCTGTTCCTCCGCGCGACCTTGCACCACACGCGCGTTCGGCGGCGCCCAGCGGCGCAGGAACTCGCACTTGCCTCCGTTCGCCTCCAGCAGGACGACCTCGCGCTCCGGCAACGCAATCGCGAGCGGGATCCCCGGCGCGCCGCCGCCGGAGCCGACGTCGACGATCGGACCGTCTGTCCCACGCAGCACGTCAAGCGCGCGCAAGGAGTCCTCGACGAGCACGCGCCGCGCCTCGAGCAGGTCGTCGAGCGCCGTCAGCCCGGGCGTCTCGACCACCGCCTGGAGCCACGCGTCGAGGTCAGCCAACCGGGAAAATCACGACGAACCGGTTCGGCTCCGTCCCTTCGCTCGACGTCTCGACGCCGGCGAACTCCTTCAGACGCAGGTGGACGACCTTACGTTCGATTGCCGTCATCGGCTCGAGCTCGACTCGGTCGCCGTGATCCAGCGCACGCTGCGCGGACCGCACGGCGATTTGCTCGAGTGTCGCACGCCGGCGTTCCCGGTAACCCGCCGCGTCGACCGTCACGGCGACGCGCTCGCCCTCACGCTTGGCGACGATCGCGTTGACGAGGTACTGGATCGCGTCGATCGTCTGCCCGTACCGACCGATGAGGACGCCCGGGTCCCCGCCCGTGCACGCGACGTACAAGCCGTCCTCGTCCTCGCGGACGTCGACACGGCAATGGACGCCGAGCGTCGCAGCGATCCGCTCCACGAGCTCGCGTACGTCGCGCGCGAGCTCGCTCTCGTCCTCCCGCGGCTCCGAGACAACCGGCTCGTCGTCGACCGTCGCCTGCACGCGCGCCGGCGCGTAGCCGACGCCGAGCAGCCCGCGCTCGCCCTCTGCCAACACCTCGAAACGCACCGCCGTCTTGTCGAGCCCCGGACGCAGCCGCTCGAGCTCGCGCAGCGCTGCCCACTTTGCCTCGCCGACCGTCTCGCCGGTTGCCTCGATCGCAAGCTCGTCGGTCATCCCCGCTCCAGCGGCGGCAAAGCCGCCGCCTCCGCTCTCTGGTGCGGCTCCGTCGAGCCTACGCCGCTCATTCCTGCTCCAGCGGCGGCAAAGCCGCCGCCTCCGCTCTCTGGTGCGGCTCCGTCGAGCCTACGCCGCTCACCGCCGCGCGCCCTTTTTCTTCTTCCGCTTCACGACGCGGCGCTGCTGCGGCGGCCCGGTCTTCGGCCCGGGCTTCTCCGGGACTGCGCCGTCACCCAAATCGCCCCGCTTCGGCGGCGTCCGCGACGAGCGCTTCTCCGGGGGCAGCGGTTTAGGCGCCAGCCGCCGCGTGATCAGTCCCTGCCCGACCGTCCACAGGTTCGTCGTCATCCAGTAGAGGACGAGGCCGACCGGGAAGCGGATCACCACCGGCAGGAAGAAGATCGGCAGAAACAGCATCAGCGTCCGCTGTGTCTTGTCCATCGTCGCGGACATGAAGTACGTCGACGCCACCTGACTGAGCGCGTAGATACCGATCAGCAAGTAACCCGACCAGTGCGTGTTCGCGTGCGCCGCGATGTTCGGCACGACGTGCAGCCAGCCGAGGTTGCTCACCGGCTCGTGCACGTGTCGCGAGAAGTGACGCAGCACGTAGAACAGGGAGATGAAGACCGGGAACTGCGCGACCAGCGGCAGGCACGACGCTGCCGGGTTGATGTTGTTCTCCTTGTAGAACTTCATCAACTCCTCGTTCATCTTCTGCCGGTCGCCCTTGTACTTCCGCTGGATCTCCTTCATCTGCGGCGCGTGCGCCTGTAGCGACTGCATCGAGTGGATCTGACGCACGACGAGCGGCACGAGCACGATGCGAACGAGAATCGTTAGCGCCACGATCGACCACGCCCACGAGAGACCGACGGAGTTGTGGAAGAAGTCGAGGATCGACCGGAGGACGTTCTCCAGCGGCTGAATCGGGTTGCTGAAGGCAAGCGTGGTCACGCGTAATCGACTCCTCCGCGCGACCACGGATTGCAGCGCAGTAGCCGCCAGCCCGCCTTCGCGGAGCCCACAACGAGCCCGTGCTTTCGCAACGCGTCGATCGCGTACTGCGAGCAGGACGGGTGGTACTTGCACTGCCCCTTCGGCAACAGAACGCCGAACGTGTAGCGCCACGCATAGACGAGGGCGATACCGAGATACTTCACGCCGCCGCCTTCTGCACGACTTCCTCGACGCGCTCCTGGATCCACTCGAAGCCCTGCTTCGCCGCCGCTTCCGACAAGCCCGGCCGCGCGATCAACACGTAGTCCTGTCCCTGCTTCACCTGGGGCAACATCGCCCGCCAGGCCTCGCGCAACTGGCGCTTGATCCGATTCCGGACGACCGCCGACCCGCTCGCCTTCGGGACCGCCAGCCCGAGCCGTGGCTCGTCACCTCCGTCTTCGCGCGGAAACCAGTAGAGGACGAGGAAGCGGGTCGAGACCGAGCGGCCCTGCCGATAGACCGCGTCGAAGTCGCGAGAGCGGCTGAGCCGGTACTTGCGGTGCACCGGCCTAGGCCGAGAGGCGCTTCCGGCCCTTGGCTCGGCGACGCTTGAGGATCGCGCGACCCGCGCGTGTCGCCATGCGCGCACGAAAACCGTGCCGGCGCTTCCGGCGGCGCACGTTGGGCTGGTAGGTCCGCTTCAAGGAAAATGCAAAGAGGGAGAAAAATCCGTCACAAGACGGCTTGCGGCGGGTCAGTATAGACGAGCGCTGTCCACCGAGTTGTCCACAGTCTGCCGGCGCGAGATGCAGCGCATGGGACCTGCGCGAGTGTGCGTGTCCACACCTGTGGAGGACGGTGTGGATTTGGCGAATAGCCTGTAAATGCGCCACGTTTGCGCTGTGAAAGATCACACCCTATGCTCGTCACTCGCCCAAACCGATTGCGGAGGAGCTGCCGGGCAGCGTGGAGGGTCAAGTCGAGCTGACTGCGGAGAGCCTGTGGGCGGAGGTCGCCGGTCGGCTCAAGGGAGCCCTCAACACCACGACCTACAGGACGTGGTTCGCCGAGGTGGGCGGCGTGGAGCTCGATGACAAGGCCTTCAAGATCTCGGTCCCGAACGATTTCACGCGGGAATGGATCGAGGGGCACTTTCTGGGGCTCATCTCGGCCGCAGTCCGTGATGCAACGGGCCAGGAGCGTCGCATCGGGCTGACGGTCTCGCACCTCGAGCCGGAGCTGCCCGTCACGGTTGCGGCGGCGGCGGCGGCGGCACGCGTGTCCGACGAGCCGCCGCGGCGGCTCGACCCGACCGGGATGAACCCGAAGTACACGTTCGACTCGTTCGTCATCGGGTCGTCCAACCGTTTCGCGCACGCCGCCGCGCTCGCGGTTGCCGAAGCGCCCGCGCAGGCGTACAACCCGCTCTTCATCTACGGCAGCACCGGTCTCGGCAAGACGCACCTCCTACAGGCGATCGCGCAGTACACGAGCGAACATGCTGCTGAGTTGACCGCGCGCTATGTCACATCCGAGACGTTCATGAACGACTTCATCAACTCGCTTCGCGACAAGCGCATCGAGGGCTTCAAGCAGCGGTACCGCAACTACGACGTCCTGCTGATCGACGACGTGCAGTTCTTCGAGCACAAGGAGCGGATTCAGGAGGAGTTCTTCCACACGTTCAACTCCCTCTACGAAGCCGGCTCGCAGATCGTGATCTCGAGCGACCGCCCGCCGCGTGAGATCTCGACCCTCGAGGAGCGGCTGCGTTCGCGCTTCGAGTGGGGCCTGATCACGGATATCCAGCCGCCCGACCTCGAGACGCGGATTGCGATCCTGCGCAAGAAGGTGAAGACTGACGGCATCGCCGTGCCGGATGCCGAGGTGCTGACGTTCATCGCGTCGCGCATCTCGACGAACATCCGCGAGCTCGAAGGGGCGCTGACGAGAGTTGTGGCGTTCAGTTCGTTGACCGGGCGATCGATGACCTCAGAACTCGCGCAGGACGTGCTCAAAGACGTCTTCCCTCAAGGCGAGCTGGCCGAGGTCTCGATCAAGCGGATTCAGGAGACGGTCTCGGACCGCTTCGGGTTGTCGCTGGAAGAGCTCTGCGGGGACAAGCGCTCGCAGAACATCGTCTACCCGCGCCAGGTCGCGATGTACCTCTCGCGCGAGTTGACCGACTCGTCGCTCCCCAAGATCGGGAAGGAGTTCGGCGGCCGTGACCATACGACTGTCATCCACGCAACGTCCAAGATTGCGCGTCTGATCAAGGAAGATCGGTCTGTGTACAACCTTGTGCAGGAGTTGACCGCACGCATCAAGCAGGCACGCTGATTCCGTGGACGGCGAACGATCCATCCTTGAGCCTGTTAGGACCGGCGACTTGTCCACCGTCCGCGTCCCAAGGGAAAATGGCTCTGTGGTGAGGACCACACGCACTCTCCCCCACGTAAACACCCCCTACGTACTACGACTAAGGTTTCTTTAAATGCTTGAAACAGAGATAGTGGTCGGTTCAGGAATGAAGCTCACGTGCACGCGGAATGAGCTCGTCGCGAAGCTCGGGGTCGTCTCCCGGGCGCTCTCGTCGCGCAGTGCGGTACAGATCCTTTCAGGAGTTTTCCTGCGGGCGCAGAACGGCGAATTACATCTCGCCGCAACCGACATGGAGCTCTCACTGAGGACGTCGCTCGAGGCGCAGGTTGGGGGTGAAGGCGCCGTTGTCGTCCAGGGGCGGCTGCTCGTGGAGCTCGCGCGGCTACTTCCCGAGGACGAGGTGCAGATCGAGCACCGTCCCGAGGAGGGTATCGTCGAGGTGACGTGCGGCACCGCGAGCTACCGGTTGCATACCTACAGCGCGGAGGACTTCCCGCGGTTGCCGGAGGTCGATGCGGCGCCACTCCACGCGGTCGACGCGGAAGCCTTGTTGACGACCGTCGCGCAGGTGTCGCGCGCTGC
>Ga0099827_10000582_pt1 | contig 17022 bp, 13 predicted proteins | sample CZO8metaG_FD_79339 | JGI IMG/M metagenome (GOLD analysis project Ga0099827, IMG submission 79339) | Vadose zone soil microbial communities from the Eel River Critical Zone Observatory, Northern California, USA - CZOApr15con1.8 metaG | ecosystem: Environmental > Terrestrial > Soil > Vadose zone ...
ATCGCCCCAGAGAATGTCGGGATCGCCATCGCCGTCGACGTCGAACACCGCCATCGTATTGGCGCCGTGCAGCGACGGCTGGCGCTGGCCGATAATCTGGATGTCTTCGAAACGTTCCGTGACAAGCCGGAACCGAGGGGCGCGCAGGCTGTCGAGGCCCTCAATCTCATAGCGCGTAATCGTGCCGTCCACACGGCCCAGCAGCATGTCGAGCTTGCCGTTGCAATCGATGTCGGCGAATTGGGCGATGTTCTGTCGATCGGCGTAAATCGGGACGCCTTGCACATCCTTTAGTGTGTCGGCGGCGACCACGAAGCGCGGCGCCGCGCGCGTCCCGACGTTGCGGTAATAACGGATGTCGCTGAGCGGCGACTCCGCGAAGAGATCGTAGAGTCCGTCGCCGTCCACGTCCACGAAGCGGTACCACTCCCCGACGTCGATTCCCTGGAACCGATCAGCCGTCAGCCGCCAGCCGTCAGCCGTGCGCTGGAAGAGCTCGAGCTCACCCGAGTTCTCTTGAATGAAGAGATCGATGACACCGTCGCCATCGATGTCGAGGAGCTGGGGGCGCGGGTGCTCGAAGCCTCCTAAGAAAGGAAGAGCGTAGGCGTGGCCGGTGGAGTCGAGAACGGGGAAGGGAGAAATCGCACGGATGAAGTTGGTGGAGGTTGTCGAGGATGGTGGAGGATGGTGTAGGGCGCAGGCAGTACCAAGCACGACCAGCCAGGCCAGCCTCAGGGCTTCCCTCCAAGGCCGAGGCCTGCTCCGTCGGGCGCGGTATCGATCCGCCGCACCACTTCGCGGCGGCGCGCGTCGATGACGATGACGCGACCCGGTGCGGCGGTGGTGCCCGGCATCGGCATCGCCATGCTGATGCCGCCCATGTTCATCACGTTGTCGGTGTTGTGATTGGCCACGAACACGAGGCGGCCGTCGCCCGAAATCGCGATCCCATCGGGCTGCGCGAAATCACCTTTCACCGTGGTGACCACCCGCCAGCGCCTGGCGTCCACCACCGTCACATCATTGGACCGCTGATTCGGCACCCACACCTCGGCGCCGTCCGGCGTGAAGGCAACGAGCCAGGGCCAATCACCCGTTGCGACTTTCTGAACCAGCTTGGGCTTCGCCGGGTCGGCGAGATCGAACACGAGCAGCCTCCCCGTGAGCTGCGCGGTCCCGACGAGCGAGCGGCCGTCGGGAGATACCGCGAGCTGCACGATGACCTGGCTGGTGTCGCCGCCGGGCACGTCTACGATACCGACCTGCTCGCGCTTGGCATCATAGACCGCGATCTGATTTGCGCCGAGGCTCGCGACATAGGCGTGCAGGCCATCGGGCGCCACCGCGAGTCCGTGCGGGCGCGGCACCAACACTTCGACTTCTTCCGGCTGCATCGTCCTGCGGTTGATGACCGCGATGCGCGCCGGCGCGTTCACCGCCGACATCGAGCGTGTCGCGTAAAGCAGATCGCTCCTGGGGTCGAGCGCGAGCAACCCCGGCGTCACGGTCTCCGCCTTGGCCACGACGTGATTGGCGCGGTCGAGCTTCACGACCGCGTTGTCCCCGACGAGCGAGACGTACCAGTACGATCCGTCCGGCTCGACGACGATGTGATGCGGCTTGGGATGCGCCGAGAAGCCGAGCGCCGTGAAATCCACGATCGCGACAACAGAGTCTGTCGCCGCATCGATGACCGTGACTTTCCCCGATGCCTGGTTGGCGACGTAGACGAAGATCGGGGACAGCAGCGCAAGAAGAAAGTTCATGGCACCGGCGGCGTCGGGTGTTTCTTCAAGATGAAGAGCCCCTCGCTCATACTCGACACTGCGACGACGCCGCTCTTGAAGAAGGGATAGTTGCCCCACGTTCCCTCAAACCCAGGCTCATCCGGACCCACGGGATGCGTATCGAAGAAGCCGATCTCCTTGGGATGCAGCCGATCGGTGATGTCGAGCACCCGGAGGCCGCTCACGTAGTTCGACTGGTACATCGTATTGCCGACCAGCCAGAGGTTATGGTCGGTCGCCTTGTTCTTGGAGATGTACTGCCCCGCCAGCACCGGATTGTCGAGATCGTTGACGTCCCAGATCAGCGTCCGCGTTCCATCAACGAACCCCTGGATCTCGTCCAGCTCGTCGTCCTCGTAGGCGTAGCGCTGGTCGTCGGTGAGCCACCCCTGGTGCGCGTAGCCGACGTTGGGATAGGTCGCGCGCGAGATCGCGACCGGATGTGACTTGTCCGTCACATCGGCGATCGACAGGTGGGTCTCATTCCAGCCGAAGCAGATCTGGCGGCCCTGGTACTTCACGGTGGGCCCATGGTATACGACGCACTGCGCGTCGTGCGTGTAGCCGGTGCCCTGGCGGCCGGTCGCGGGATCGGAGAAGCAGCCTGCGAACTTGGGATGCAGCGGATCGTGCACATCAACGATGTGGAGCCCGCCGCCGCACATCTCACCGCCGGCGTTTGAGCCAGTCAAATAGACGAAGCCACTCACAGTGTCGGCGGCGATATCATGCACGCTGTGCGCCACGCCGTAGTGCGCATCTTCTGTGAACGTCTGCGGAGTCCGCACGCCGCGCAGGCGATCGAGGTCAAAGATCTGCATACCGTGGTTTCGCGACCCGTCCGACACGACAAAGGCGTAGTGCTTGTACGTCTTGATCTCACGCCAGAACGAGCCCGGCGATCCGTCGGTCTTCGGCAGATCTCCGAGGTAGATGGGACGGCTGGGATCGGTGATGTCGACGAACGACGTGCCGTCCACGCGACCGACGATGGCGATCGCCTTGCCGGTCACCGGGTCATCGTAGCCCCAGATATCGCTCAGCTGCACGCCGCGCTTGCCGCCGATCGCCGACACCGGCAGGAACGACATCAAGTCCACCTGATTGCAGTCGAAGATCTGGACCTTGCCGTTGGTGCACTCGCGGTTTGCCCCGGTGATCGCCGGGAGCGTCGACACCTCGCCGACGAGATGCGCGGCGGCGGTCCACGCGCCCCCCCCCGGCGGCCGGCGGCTGTACAGCATCACACCGCCCTCACCGTAATCCTCGTTGGGAATGGCAATGGCGACGAGCGATGGCGAGGCGGCGATTTTTGCACCGAACTGCGTGCGGCCCCCTTGCATGGTGGCGGGCGGCCCCAACCTCGTAGCGGTCGGGAATCCGGTCGAGTCGCGTGTGACAACGAAGGCTCGTCCTTGGAATCCATTCGCGCCGTCGGCGCCGATCCATAGCTCGTTGCCGACCTCGGCAAGGGCGATGCCGTAGCGCGTGCCGAAGCTCCCGTCAAACGGCAGCGTCCGCGTGACGGGATTCCAGCGGCCCGCCGCGGAGTCGCGCGCGAAGACCCAGACGGCTCCCGCGCCCCTATCGTTCACCGCGCCGATGAACGCGCTGTCGCCGCGCAGCACCAGCGAGCTGCCAAACCCGCTGTTCCGTCCCGTCACCGGCCCGGGCGGCGAGATCTTGTTTTCCAGCTTCCATCCGCTCGTCGCATCATGACTGAACACATAGACAGCGCCGTTGCCCGAGTCCGCACGGAAGTTGCCGATCATGACGCGCGAGCCGGAGGCAGCGACCGCATTTCCGAACGTCTGAGCGCCTGACGTGTCACTCGACGTGAGCGTGGTCTCGGCGGACCAGGTGTCGCCCGTGTGGTGGAAAACGTAGATCGAGCCACTCCGCCGCGAGAATACCATCGATCCAAATCCGCTGATACCGGTCGCGACATAGGCGCGTCCATTCGCCATCAGGATGGACGATCCGAACGCATCGCCCGCGTGCCGTTCCGGAGCCGCGAAGCTTCCGGTTTGGCGCCAGCCTCCTCCGCCATCCCGCGTGAAGACATAGACGACGCCGCTGCCCGAGTCCGCCTTGGCGTCCCCGATGAGCAGCGTGTTGCCATCAACCGCGATCGCTGATCCGAAGCCGTCGTCGTTGCTGGCATCCGAGCGCGTGATCTTCTTCGCGGCGCGGCCCCCCCCGGCTCCCCAGACGCCCTGTGCGTCGGCCCGGAAGACGTAGACCACGCCCGGTCCATAGGAGTTGCCGGGCTGGCCGACGTAGACCTCGCGCCCACTGACTGCGAGGGAGGAGCCGAAGGCGCCTTGCGCGGCGAGCGACGGCGGAATAACCGCAAAGATGACGGCGAGCAGGGAAAGTTTGCGATGCAACACGAAACGAGGCTCCGAGGGAGTGAGCGTTAGGCGAAGAGCTGAGAGGATTGGGAGCTAGAGGGTGGCGGCGGCCGCATGCCCGACAGCGCCCGGCCCGCGTCCGTCCAGCGCGAGCGCAGCCATTCGGTGAGCCACAGCGGCAGCGTGCGCGTGCGCTCGAGCGGCTCTTCCCCGATCGTCGGCTTCGTGCCGGTGAGCATCTCGCGCGCGAGCAGCTGCACGGCCGCCATATCGTTGCGCGGCGTCGCCGGTTTGCCGAGCGCGCTGGCGATGCCGGTGTCGGCGACGAGCACGCCTTCGTCGGCCAACAGCACGTTCTCCGCCTTCAGCTCGCCATGAGAAATCTCGCCGCCGTGCGCGTGCGCCAGCCCGCTCAGCATGCCGCGCAGAATCTCGACGGTGCGCGCGAGCGGGATGGCGCCGTTGTTGCCGATCCACGCGCGCAGCGTCGTCCCCGGGACGAAGGGGCGCGTGTGATAGACGAACGAGCCCGCCCGACCCGCACCGCGAGGAGGTACGAGATTCGGATGGCGCAGCCGCTCGCCGACCAACAGGACGGCGCGCTCGAACTGGAGATCATTGATCCCCAGCGACAGCGCGGCCGGGAGAACTTTGACCAGGAGCTGGGTGCCGTTTTGGGATTCGGTTGCGACGAAGAGCCGGTATTCACCTACCGGCCGCACTTCACGCTCGATCCGATACAAGGGGCCGAGGGCGTCCGCCAGAGCGGTGCGGAGTTCGGACATTGGTCGCAAGTTAGCCCGCGTATATCCCGGATGGGAAGGGACTACTCGCCCGTTTCCCTTCTAATCCCTTGGTATAGGGTCCCAGCACGTTTTCGTTCGGACGGTGACCCGAAAATCTTCTCACCGTCAAAGCGCCCGTTCTCGATGAAGATCTCCGAGATCTTATTGCCCGCGGTGACGCTGCCCGCTACGAAGACACCGGGCACTGAGGTTTCCAGGGTATCGGGGTCGACCTGGGGCCGTCCCGATTCGGGATCGAACGCGATACCGATGCGCGTGAACAGCTCGAGATCGGGGTGGAAACCGATCAGCGGGTAGACGCGATCGGCGCGAATCCGCTCCTCGTTGCCGAGCGCGCCGCGTACGAGCACATCGCGCGGGGTGATTAGGGCGACCTGGCTGCCGAGGCGAGCCTGGATCTCGCCTGCCGTGATGCGGTTTTCGAGGTCGGGGCGGAGCCAGTACTTCACGCTCTTGGGCCACGTCGTCCCCCGATAGATGATCGTGGTGCGGGCACCCGCGCGAAACAACTGCAGCGCAGCTTCGACCGCGGAGTTCTTGCCGCCGATCACGACCACATCGAGGCCGTAGGAGAGGTGCGCTTCGTCGAAGTAGTGGCGGACGTGGGGCAAATCTTCACCGCGGACGCCGAGTGTGTTGACGTGGTCGAAGTAGCCGGTCGCCAGCACCAGTTTGTCGCAGGAGATCGGCTCTCGACCAAATCGCGTCTCGACCTCGCGGACTCCGACGAGCTTGGTGTAGGTGCGAACGCGGATCCCTTCGACACGGGCGACGCCGCGATAGTACTTCAACGCCTCCTCACGCGTCGCCTTGGCGCCGGCGCAGACCAGCGGGTGATCCCCGATCTCGAGGCGTTCCGGCGTCGTGAAGAAGGTCATGTTGATCGGGTAGCGCACGATCGAATTCGCGAGCGCGCCCGCATCGATCACGAGGGGGTCGATGCCGCGGCGTTTGGCGGATATGGCGCACGCCAGGCCGATCGGCCCGGCGCCCGCGATAATGACTGATTCGTGCTGCATGGTGGCGGGAATCTATACGCAATCGCTCTTGACAGCCGAATCTCGCAACAATATTGTTGCGTGATGGCAAGACGCGTCCGAGCCAATAAATCGCTGATCCGGCAGCGCTACCACGTCGCCAAGGTCGCCTTCCCCGACGACGCCGACCTGGCGCGCAGCCTGGGCGTGCATCGCAGCGCGGTGGTACGGTGGAAGCGCGGCGAACCGCCCGCCGCCAAGAATTGGGAGCAGCTCGTCGGGTTGGACACGGTGGTGTCGCTGCTGGAAGGCTTTTTGGAAGTCGCTTCGATCGCCAAATGGTTACGGGGGAGCAACGCGCACCTCGGCGATCGCCGCCCCATCGACGTGATTCGTCTGGGCCGGCTATCCGAAGTCGTCGCCGCGATCGAGGCAGAAAAGGCCGGCGCCTTCGCCTGATGGGCGCGCCGGGGGGGGCGTGGCGGGTCTTTCCGTGGGATCCCGCCGCGCAGCCCGGCGAACCGTTTTCTCCCAGCTACATCCATCCCAATCAGGGCGCCGGCCGGTTTGACGTTGCCGGCAAACTGGTCGTCTATCTTGCCGAGACCGCGGTTCACGCCGTCGCGGAAAAACTGCAGCGCTTCCGCGGCCAGAAGATCGATCGCAAAGACCTGATCGAGTTCGGTCAGCCATTGGCGCTCGTCGAATGCCGGCTCGGGAAAATCAAGCTCGCCGATCTTTGTGATCCCGCCGTGCTCGTGAAGCACGACATCAAGCCGGATGTGCTGGCGAGCCGAGAGGTCGCGAAGACTCAACGGGTCGCGGCGGCGCTGCACAAGGCAGGATACACAGGATTGCGGTGGTGGTCGGCGCTCTCGGGAGACTGGCATACGATTGTCGTATTTCAGGGAGAGATCGAGTACGGGAAGCCGGAGCAATTAACGATCGGGCACGAGGCTGTGCAGGAGGCTAGTGTGGCCCTGGGGATCCAGGGCTTTGCGCTGACCCGCGAATGATGTCCACGCGCAGCTCGACCCACCCATCGACCTGTCGATACTCGACGCGCAGATCGTGCTTGCCCGGCGGCAGGGTCGCGTAATCCACCTGCGATTCGTGCGGCGTCCAGTCGTCGATGACCAGGGCTCCATCGATCCAGACGCGAACGGCGTCGTCGCTGATTGTCCTCACGGAATACGTGCCCGGTTCGACGTTCACTGTTCCGCTGGCCTGGAGGGACCAGTTGCTTTGTGGCAGGAACGCGTAGCTGACCGGCGGACGGTACCACATGAAATCGAGCCGCGGAACGGTGCGGAGAGGCGCGGCAGGTGAGTCGACCGAGAAGCGGACCGCCCAATCAATCTTCGGCTCGAAATGGCTGTACGAGAACCGCCTCCCGTGAGACAAGAGTGTCAGCGACCAGTCCTCGTCTGAGGCCGGCGTGACCAGGATCGTGTCACCGATGAAGCCCGAGCGTCGCAACAGCTGCACGATGCCGTACGATGCCTTCATCCGAAAACGCTCCGGGCCTGGTCCCAGCACGGCGAGACGGTAGCGCGATGCGTTGGCGGAATCGCGGCCAACGAACCATAGTTTGGGCGTTTGCCAATCGTACGGCCCCCAGTCGTCCACGATGATTGCGGAGCGATCGCGCCTGGCAAGGTCGGATGATGGGACAGTCAGGGAATCTCTACTGAGCTTGGTGATGAAGGATGGTGGAGGTTGGTGCGGGATGGTGGAGGTGGTGTCCAGCCCTGAAGTGTTGCGCACATTCAACTTCGTCCGATTCCCGAGCAACTCGTTTTCAGAGATATGGTAATCGCGGCTGCGCGTGTCACGGTGCTTCGGATAGCCCCAATCGGATGGCTCGATCGAATCGGCCCACAGACGAATCGCCGTCGAGTCCTGATCGAACCGGTTGCCGACGATCGCGTTGTCCTGCCCGTGCTCGATGGCCACCCCCGTGCGGTTCCCGTGGAAATCGTTCCCCGAGATCTCCGTCGCGAAGCTGTAGCCGCCCCACACGCCGTACTCGCTGCCCCAGGCGCGGTTCGCGATGATCTTGTTGCGGCTGAACGTGGCTTCGACGCCATTCGCGGTGGCGTAACTGACGTCGTTGCCATAGAAAAGATTGTCGTTCGCGCCGCCCGAGCCCGAGTCCATCGTCGTCTGGCCCGCCCAAAGAAAGATCCCGTCCCCGCCATGCGTCATGGAATTGTAGGCGACGAAATTGCGCGAACTCTGCTCGAACAACAGCAGGTCCGCCGAGTCCTGGCCGCGGGTGTAGTGGCCATGGCTGTAGCCGCGGACGTTGTAGTCGAGCCGGTTGTGGACGATGGTGTCTTCCGACGATCGGTACAGCCCAATCCCTAACCCGGAGTTGAACGAGAAGTCGTTATCCCGAATCGTCACGCCTGTCGATCGCACGAGCATCAGCCCATTCATCCCACCGACCGCGATGTTATTGCGCACTTCGGCACCGCTGACGTCTTGCAGATAGATCGCCGCCCCAAACCTGAGCCATTCGTCCTTTTCGTTGTGATGAAACGAAAGCCAGTCGACGAGGCTCTCGTGCTCGACTATGCTGAAGAGTCGAGGCTTCCAGTTGTGGCTCACGTCGTTGCCGAGGAGCGCGAGTCCATGGGTCCTGCGAGCCAGGATCCCGATTTTGTAGCCGTGGATATGTGCGTTGGCCACGACAACGGTGTTGCCGCCGTCGATCACGATGGCCGTGTCCCGTGCTTGATCGGGGGCGGCCTCGGGATCGCTGCCCTCGAGCGTCGCGCCGCGGAAATCGACGGTGATGTTGTCGCCGCGAATCGTGATCGGCGGGCCCCCCCCGGGAAACCGGTACGTCTTGGGCGCGACCACGATCGAATGCGTGATCACCATGCCCGGCCGCAGCTCGATGAACCGCGGCCCTTGCGCAAGCACAAGCACTAGCGCCAGCATGATGCCAACCTATGCTCGCCCTGCCGTTCGTGGCGCTGCTGCTGGTGATCGCGCTCGCGCCGCTCGCGGCGCCGCGCTGGTGGCATCACAACCGCAACAAAGCGCTCGTGGCGCTTGTCGTGTCCGCACCCATCCTCGTGTATTTGGGCATCAACGCTCCCGATTTGCTGCGTGAGAAGGTCCACGAGTACGTCGGCTTCATTGTCGTTATCGGTGCGCTCTTCGTCGTCACCGGCGGGATTCACATTCAAGGCTCACTAGCCGGTACGCCGCTCGTCAACACCGGCATGCTCGGCATCGGCGCGGTCCTCGCGAACCTGCTCGGCACGACCGGCGCTTCGGTCCTGCTGATCCGGCCGCTCCTGCGGGCGAACAAACGCCGCAAACGCGTCGCCCACATCGTCATCTTCTTCATCTTTATTGTCGCCAACTGCGGCGGCCTGCTCACCCCCATGGGCGACCCACCGCTGCTGCTCGGCTTCCTGAAGGGCGTGCCCTTCGACTGGACGCTGCGGCTCTGGCCGCAGTGGCTCATGATCAACGGTATCCTGCTCGTGATCTTCAATCTCTGGGATCAATGGGCGCTCGATAAGGACGAGAAGGAGGTGCTGATTCACGAGCCGCTACGCATTACGGGCGGCGTCGAGATTCTCGTTTTGCTGGGCATCATCGTCACAATCGTGCTGGCAGGGAGCAAGCTCGTGATCGTCGCGCTCGCTTTGCTAGGCTATTTCGCTGGTTCCGGCGAGCGGCGGGCAGAGAACGCCTTCACGTTCGGCCCGATCATCGAAGTGGCGGTGCTGTTCGCGGCCATTTTCGTGACGATGACACCGGTGCTGGAAATGCTGAACGCGTGGGCCCGGAGGCCCGACTTCGCATTAACACGGCCCTGGCACTTCTTCTGGGCCTCGGGCTCGCTCTCGAGCGTGCTCGACAACGCGCCGACGTATCTCGCGTTCGCGGCGAGTGCCGCGGGACTGCAAGGCGTTGCGCCGCACGGCGCGTATATCGGTACGCTGGCGCTCGATCCCGTCGCGGCGAAGCTCCTCGCAGCGATCTCTACTGGATCAGTGTTTATGGTGGCGAATACCTATATCGGGAATGCCCCGAATTTCATGGTAAGAGCGATAGCCGAAGAGAACGGTGTAAAGATGCCGTCGTTCTTCGGCTATCTAGCCTACAGCGTTGGAATCCTGCTGCCGCTTTTTGTGCTGGTGTCGCTCGTGTTCTTCACCTAGACCTTGATCTTCGCCGCGCGAATCCGCGCCGAGATGTTGTACCCGTCGTCGAAATTCAGCTGCGGGTCACTCAATACCTGGCTCTTCAAAGCACGCGCGTCCGTGAGGTTGCCCGCCGCCACATAGCACTCGGCGGTCACCGTGCGCACCCACGCATCATCGAGTGGTGCCCCCGCAAGCTGGGTCAGGGCCTCCGCCGGCTTGTTCTCCCGCAATGCGATGATCGCGCGCAGGACGCTGGCATGCGTCGCAAACTGGTTATCGGGCTGCGCCAATGTCGTCAGCTTCTGCGTCGCCTGGCGTGCGACACCGATGTCTCCTCCAACGGCATGCGCTGCCGCCGTCATCTCGATTTGCATCGGATCATCGGCGCCGCCGGCCTCGGCGGCCGCAAGATGCGACGCGATGGCTGTGCCCCGCCCCAGCTGCGCGTCAAAGAACGCCATATCCCGATGGATTTGCGCAATGAGGCCGGTGCGGTTCAACGTCTGCGCGTCCCGCAGCGCGTTGGCGAACTGATCCATTCCTTCCTTGACCATCCCATCCATCATGAAGCTGCGCGCCAGGTCGCGCGTATACCCGATGGTGGTGGCTTTCGACGGCGAATGGGCGATCGCCAGCTGAATCTGACGCCGTGCATCCGCCCCGCGTCCCGAGAGTTGCGCGACCTCCGCGAGGCCCATGTACCCTTCGGCGAAGCTCGAATCGAGCTGCACTGCGCGGGCGTAATGCGCCTGTGCTTCCGTCAGACGGCCGCTCCACTGCAGCAGCTCGGCATAGGAGTCGTGTGCGTTGGGCTGATCAGGCGCGAGCTCCACGTAGCGACGCACGGCCTTGAACCCGCCCTCGTGATCGCCTTGTTGCCACAGCTGATACGCGAGGATGTTAAAGGCCGGCGCATCGTCAGGGAACCGCTCCGTGACGGCGCGCATCGCCGCGACGGCTCCCGAAGCCGGCGTCGAGAGCGCGGCGTAGAACGCCACGTTGGGATCGCCCGGCACCAACGTCACCGCCGTCTCCCACAGCGCGTGCCCGCGCGCGTTGTTGGGGAACTCGCGGAGCGCGAGTGCGGCGACTCGCTCCGCTGTGGTGGCGGACGTCATCGTTGCGATCGCGCTGTCGATTGCGGCGCTTCGCTCGGCCTGTGTGAGACCGGGCACGACCGCCGCGCGGAACGCGCGCGCCAACCCGAGGTTCCGGTCGAGGGCAAGCGCGCGATCGAAGTGCATCGCGGCACGGCTAAAGAAGATGTTGCGTGCATCGGAGACGCCTGCGAAGAAATGCCGCGAGGCCTCCTCGGACGTCGTCGTGACCCGCAGTCGCTCGGCGGCCGGCGACGCGACGTTGACCTGCTGCGCCGCGAGAACCGGCGCCAAGCCCAGCACTGTGACGGCCAGTAGGGCTCTCATGCGTCCTCCCCTCTGAGAGAAGAAAAAGCGAAGCCCCGGCAGGTTACACCGGGGCTTCGCGCGTTACAGCGATGTAAGACATGCCCCCGAATGGAGGCTCATCCGGTCAGTATATCCGGGGGGACAGAGCTTGGTAAGAGGAGATTTGTCCGGCAACAGGCTCGCCACGGACCACGTTGCGGGTAGCGAAGTTGCGCACCTGCTCGCGAGACCACCAACACCACGTGTCTCTATCGACCGCCACGACGATAAACGGCGAGTCACTCGTCGCGGCGGTGCGAATGTCCGTTTCGGAGAGCGCGCAGAGCTCGCGCGGTGTCATGTTCGGATCGCCATGCGGACGCGCAAAACCCGGCGCGTCAGCGCTGTGGGTGCCGCTGCGATTCTCGAGCGGGTGATTGTGCCAGATCGCGACCGTTTCCTTGGGGCACGGGCCGAACGTCGCGTGATCCGACGCCGAGAGCTGCGGGTCGGGCATCGTGAAGCCAGTCGCGACGGCCGTATCGCCGGTCGTCGTCCCGGTCAAACAAAGGACGATCTCGTTATGCAGTCCGGCCGCGAGCGTCTGGAGCCGGACAAGCAAACCAGAATCCAGGACGAGTCGAACCGGACTCGACGTTGCGAGAACGAGGATGCTCAAGAGCGCGATCACGGCATCAAAGCTGAGGCAAACGGCATGCCAGACCGTGACGGAAGTCACGTTTGAGCCTAAAATGAAGTGCGGATGAGCTTCGCTCCCCTGCCCCAGCAACGTCGCGCGATCGATGCGCGCCTCGGCCCAGTCCTGGTCGTCGCCGGCCCCGGTGCCGGCAAGACCTACTGCCTGATCGCCCGCATCGAGCATCTCATCGCCACGGGGATGGATCCGCACCGCATCTGCGCCGTCACGTTCACCAATCGCGCGGCGGAAGAGATCGCCCTGCGGTTGGGCGATCGGGCGGAGCAAATCACGCGCGGCACGATTCACGCATTCTGCCTGGCGGTGCTGCGCGAGTTCGACAACGACGCGGGACTGCGGCGGGGATTCGGCGTCGCCGACGAGCCGTACCAGAGGGTGATCCTGAGCCGGCTCAACGTCCCCATGGATCGCCGCGGCCAGCTCCTGACGCTGTTCAGCCGCCATCGCTTTCAGGGCTACCGACTCACTGAGGGTGACGCGCGGCTGTTTCGCGAGTACGTGTCGTGGCTCCGGCATCGCAACATGGTCGACTTCGACGAGCTGATCACGAAGGCCGAGCCGCTGGCCGATCGTGTCGCGGGCCGGTGGGATTACGTCCTGGTCGACGAGTTCCAGGACGTGAACGCGGTGCAGTACGACCTGCTGAAGAAGCTGGTCGAGCCGCACGGCAATTTCTTTGCCGTCGGTGACGACGAGCAGTCGATCTTCGCCTGGACGGGCGCCGATCCGTACGTCCTGGAGCGCTTCCACCGCGATTACGATGTCGAGCCGATCATCCTCGACAAAAATCGCCGCTGCTCGCGGCAGATCTTTGAGACGGCGCGGCGCGTCCTGGCGCAGAATCCGCAGCTGTTCCAGAAGCAGCTGACGGCAGATCGGGAATCGCCGCACGCGGTGGTAGCGCACGGCTGCCGCGACGAGCACGAAGAGGCCACGTGGCTGCTCGACGATCTGCGCAACGATCGCACGGCGTCGGGATTGTCGTGGGGCGATTACGCGATCCTGTATCGCAAGCATAAGCTGGGCGAGCACATCGAGGGCCGGCTGCTCCGGGCCGGGATCCCGTGCCGGCTGGCGCGGGGCCGCTCGCTGATCGAGGACGAGGTGATCGGCTACGTCATCGCGGCGCTGCGGGTCGTCCGCAACCCCGGCGATCCGGCCGCGATGCACACCTTCGCCAAATCCGTCCTGTCGCAGCACTTCCTACAGGAGGTGGAGGCCGCGCTCAGCGCGAACAGCGACTTTCTCGTGTCGGCGCGCGCGCTCGCCGAGCGGCGGGCGGCGAAGGACCCCGACACGCGGAAGTTGTGGCGGCTGATTTACCAGCTCGAGAACCTGCGCACGCTGCCGCGCTCGCACGGCACGCTGCCGGCGGTGATCGAGGAGATTCTCTCGCAGACGGTCGGGCCATATCGCAACAAGCTGGAGGAGCGGCACGATGAGCTCACGGATCCGGCGGACCTGCCGCAGGCTGTGGCGCTCGCGGAGCAGCTCCAGCAAGCCGGCGAAATCTCGTTCGCTCCAAGGGGAGGTGTTGAGATCGCATTGCGGGGAATGTTGGCAGCAGCGGGATTCCGTAAACTGCCCAGGGCTCCCGTCGGCACCGTTATCGACGCTGACGCGCTGACGGTCTTCAAAGCCCTCCAGCTCCTCGACGCCGGAAAGCTCGATACCACGCTCGAGCGGTACGTCACCTTCGACTTCGAGACGACGGATAACGATGCGGCGACGTGCGGCGTGGTGGAGATCGGCGCCGCGCGCGTCGTGAACGGCGAGATCGTGGATCGCTTCCACGCGCTGGTGAATCCGTTCCGGCCGATCTCCCCCAAGGCGACGGCGGTGCACGGCTACGGCGACGCCGATGTCCGCACTGCGCCAGCGTTCGGCGAAGTCTGGCCGCAGTTCCGCGCCTTTGTGGGAGACGATGTCCTGATTGCCCACAACGGCATGAAGTTCGACGTGCCGGTGCTCAGGCGGCTCGCTGCGGGTCGCGATGGTGTCGACACGCTCGCGTTCTACGACACGTTCCCGCTGGTGCGCTCACTGTCGCAGGACAGCGCCAAGCAGGAAGACATCGCCCACCGCTTCGGCATCGACTGTGGTCGTGCGCATCATGCGCTCGACGACGCGATCACGCTGGCGCACGTGTATCGCCAGCTCCAGAAGCAACGGGCGGCGCGGGCGCGGAAAGCCGTGCTCAGTAACGTGCTCGATTATCTGGGATTGGCATTGGCATTAGAGGGCGGTGATGGATCAGAACGAAACCTGCTCTTCGACATCGCGCGCCGCCACACCCTTGGCCGCTACAGCGATGCGCTCGAGTTCTACGCCACATCCCGAACCGACAGCACTCCCACGCTCGAAGAGGTCATCACGCGCCTCGGCGGTCGCGCGCTGATGACGAGGCTGCGCGCACAGCGCGATCCGGCGCAGCGCTACGCGACTGCGGTCGCTCGGCTCAATGCGCTTGTGAGCGAAGGCACACTCGAAGAAAGCATCGATCTGCTGCTCGAGCGCGTGGCGCTGTCTACTTCAGAGGGCGTCGAGCTGGCGCCCGATCGCGTCAACCTGCTGACGCTCCACTCGACCAAAGGCCTCGAGTTCTCGCGCGTCTACATCCTCGGCGTCGAGGATTACGAGCTGCTCGGGTATCAGTCGACGACTGACGAAGTCGAGGAGGCGCGGCGGCTGCTGTACGTCGGGATGACGCGCGCGCGCGACCGACTCGTGCTCACCCGTGTCGAGCGGCGCTTCGGGCGCGACACGGGGGGCAGCAGCTTCCTGGAAGAGATGGGTCTCACTGCACCATCCCAAGTCTCTACTGTGTTGCCTTAATCTTCATCGGTACCACGACCGTCCCCCACTGCAGCCGCAGCACCGCGGAGTCCGCATCGACGACTGGGAAGTAGTAGGTGAGAGTCTCCATGTGTGGCCCGGTCTCGGTTGCGACACTCACGCGTAGTGCGTCCTGCGATTCGCCGGGATAGTTCGTGTGCCATCCGCCCACGCCGCGATTGAAGATCACGGTCCAGGGCTTTGGCGGCGCGTCCGGAATAGTCCACAGCGAGTAGCGCCCTGCGGCGAGGGCATGGCCGTCGATCGTCACAGCCTTACTGAACGAGATCGTGGAGACCGAGTCGGCACCGGGATGCCAGATGCGTCCCCAGTGAACGAGCGTGCCGAACAGCTCGCGCCCGCGCGCGACAGGCCGATTGTAGCTGATGGCGATATCTGTCGTGCCGATCCGCTGCGTCACGGAACCGTGCTGGCTGCGCGGGACTTGTAGTAGAATCAGCAGGAACAAGACCATAAGCCTCCGGGAGAATCTATGGCACAGACAGTCTTGGTCACGGGCGCATCGTCAGGCATCGGTCAGGCGACGGCGCGATTACTCGCCGAGCACGGCTTCAACGTCTTCGGCACGGCTCGAAAACCTAAAGCGCCGCTGGTCGCGCTGGACGTGCGCTCGGACGACTCGGTCCGCGCCTGCGTGCACGAGGTGCTTTCGGAGACTGGCCGAATCGATGTGTTGGTCAATAACGCCGGATATAACTTGATGGGGGCCGCCGAGGAAACGAGTATCGACGAAGCGAAAGCCCAGCTCGAGACGAACTTCTTCGGCGTGGTTCGGATGGTGAAGGCGGTACTGCCCGCGATGCGCAAGGCGGGTGCGGGAAAGATCATCAATATCGGATCCCTCGCCGGCATCACGGCGATTCCGTTCGGGGCGTTCTACACGGCCAGCAAGTTCGCGCTCGAGGGGTACGCGGAGGCGCTGTGGCACGAGCTGCGGCCGCTCGGCATTCACGTCACGCTGATCGAGCCGGGCTTCGTGCACACGGCGATCGGCGAAAGCACACAGATCGCGGCAGCGCCGCTGGCCCCCTATGACGGCGTGCGCCAGCGCGCCACGGCCGCACTCGGCCGCCGCGTGGAGCACGGCATTGCGCCCGACTCGGTCGCCAAGACGGTGTTGCGCGCCGTACAAAGCCGCTCGCCGGCACTTCGTTACCGCGTGGGGACCGATGCTGCCTGGTTCCCGCGTTTAAAGAGTGTGATGCCATGGCCGTTATTTGCCGTCGGAGTCCGGCGCACCTTCGCGGTGTAGCTTCCTGACGGTCTCGATGGTGTCAGCGTCTTCGGGCTTCTTGTCGTCCCGATAGCGGATCACGCGCGCAAATCGGAGTGCCAGGCCGCCGGGATAATGCGGGCTGTCCTGCAGACCGTTGAAGGCGATCTCGACGACGAGCTCCGGGCGAACGTAGACGATGTCCCCTTCGCGGCGCACCTCGATCTCTTGGAGCCGCTTTGTGTGCCACTCGAGCAGCTCGTCCGTCATTCCTTTGAATGTCTTGCCGAGCATCACGAACGCGCCGTTCGGATCGCGGGCGCCGAGGTGCAAGTTCGACAGCCAGCCGTGACGGCGGCCGTGGCCCCACTCGGCGGCGAGCACGACGAGATCGAGCGTGTTGGCTTGCTTGATCTTGAACCAGGCTCCGCCACGCCGACCGGCCTCGTACGTCGACTCGAGGCCTTTGGCCATCAGACCTTCCTGACCGGCCGCAATCGCGGCATCGAAGAAGCTTTTTGCCGCGTTGGCGTCTGCCGTGATCATGTGCGGCGGGCGGTGCGCTTCGGGGAGCAGTTTGGTGCGCGCGGAGTACGGCTGATCCAACAACGACGTCCCGTCGATGTAGAGGATGTCAAAGAAGAACGGGACAGCGGAGCCGAGTCCCTTCATGGTCTCCTGGAAACGCAGCGGTCGGCCGCCGGACGTCATGACGATCGCCTCGCCATCGAGGACCACCTCGTTCATATCA
>Ga0099827_10000585_pt1 | contig 16988 bp, 18 predicted proteins | sample CZO8metaG_FD_79339 | JGI IMG/M metagenome (GOLD analysis project Ga0099827, IMG submission 79339) | Vadose zone soil microbial communities from the Eel River Critical Zone Observatory, Northern California, USA - CZOApr15con1.8 metaG | ecosystem: Environmental > Terrestrial > Soil > Vadose zone ...
GAACCTGCTCCGGCACGCGCAGCGCGCGAAGGAAGTGGGACGGAACCCGCGCGTCGTCGACTACCGGCCGGAGTTCGGTCCGAGCGCGTCGTATTACGCGTGGGAGGCATCCGGTCGTCCCGTCCACGGGATCAAGCAGCTTTGACGATCGAGCAGAACTGGAGTTCCACGTTCACGGTCGGTGTCGAGGAGGAGCTGATGATCCTCGACGCGAAGACGTTGGAGCAGCGGCCGGAGGTGGACGCGATCGTCGCTTCGGTCGACGACGTCGACGGAGAGGTCAAGCAGGAGCTGTTCGCGTCTGTCGTCGAGTTGACGAGCGGCGTCTGTGAGACGCCGACACAGGCGATTGAGAAGCTACGCGCGCTACGTCAGGCCGCGTCGCGCGCTGCGGCGGTGCACGGACTCGTGCTCGCGGGTGCCGGCTCGCATCCGTTGAGCGATCCGACGACGCAGACGATCGCGTCGAATCCGCGCTACGCGGAGTTCGTCGGCTACGCGGGCATCTCCGCGAAGCGGCAAGGGGTGAGTGGTCTGCACGTCCACGTCGGGATGCCCGATGCCGCGTCGTGTCTGCGCACGCTCGAACGCGTTCTGCCGTGGCTGCCGGTCGTGCTCGCGCTGTCCGCGAACTCGCCGTACTTCGACGGGCGCGAGTCCGGGATGATGTCGATTCGCGCCGAGATCCTCGGCATCCTGCCGCGGCACGGTGCGCCGCCCGCGTTCGAGACGTTTGCGGACTGGGAGCGGTTCGTCGAGCGCTTCGTCGCCGCCGGTCTCGTCCCCGGTTACTCGGCGCTGCACTGGGACATTCGACCGCACCCGACGTACGGAACGCTCGAGATCAGGGCCGCCGACCAGCCGACGTCGCTCGAGCACACCGGCAAGCTCCTCTCGCTGTTGTACGGGCTCTGCATTTGGGCCGTGGACCAGCCCGCGCTCGCGCCGGACGCCGGGCGGCGCGGTGTGTACGAGCAGAACCGCTGGGCCGCCGCGCGCTTCGGCCCGCGCGCGACGCTGCTCCATCCCGAACGCGAAGGGACGTCCGCCGTGCCGGCTCTCTACGCAGAACTTGTCGAGCGCATCGGCGTCGTGCCGGGATTCGACGCCGAGACGTGCGAGGGCGACCGCCAGCTTTCGGTCGGCCGCGCCGAAGGCCTGCAGGCCGTCTGCGCGGACCTCGCCGCCCGCTCGGTAGCCTAGGCGGCGTGAGCTTGCTCACGGCGCCACCGGGAGGGGGGCTCGGGGGAACCGAGTGGTTCCCCCTTGCGCTGCACCGCGGGTTTCCCGCGGTGCAGCGGGAAGGAAACGCGGCGTGAGAACGGAAACCGTCCAGGTGACCGGCATCCGCTGCGAGCGCTGCGTGCTGCGCCTCGGCAAGGCGCTCGAAGATCACGACGGGCTCGAGCTTGCGAACGCGAACCTCATCGGCCAGGTCACGCTGCGCTACGACGAGGAGCGCACCAACCTCGATGCGCTCCTCGCGAAGATGTCGCACGCGGGCTTCCGCGCTATCGACGGCGCGGCTTGTCTCTGAATCTGTCGCCCCCTGTGATCCCGGGCGAGTTGCCGCGGTCGTGCGGTCCCTCGCCGGACGAGAGGCCTTCGCGGATCGCGATGCGCTCGTGCACCGGATCGATGCCTGCGCGCACTGCGTCCTCCTCCGCGGAGCGTGCCGGGTCGTCCGGCAGCAGCTCGCCGGCCCCGCGCATGATCGGGTCCTCGTAGCCCTCAGCCAGCCCGTAGTGCTCCGCGATCGCCTGCCGGTCGGTCTCGCCGTTCACTTTCGGCGAGTCGTAGATCAGCTCCTTCGAGAGCGTCGTCCGCACGACCTCGGCCGACTTGTCGACCTCGGCGAACGTTCGCGGCAACGCATGGTGTGTATTCAGCAGACCGTGCTCGACGATCAGATAATCGCCTTCCTCGCCGACGACGTGGCCCACCTTTTCGTCGTCCAACGTCCGCACGTCGAAACCCTGCATTACGCCTCCCTTGTTGCTCCAACTCAGCATTCCCCAATACAACGGAAACCGAACGGGAATAGGCACGCGTCCAACCGCGTTTGCGCGCTAGGGTGGCCGCAATGAGCGAGCCGACCCAGCAGGAAGCACGGCGCATCGCGGAGGAGGCCCGTGATCGCGTGCGTTTCGAAGAGGAGGCTCTTGACCTTTCAGATCAGGTGTACCGCGTCGCCCGGCATCTCGCAGGCTCCCGCGAGGAGGCCGAGGACTTGATGCAGGAAACGTACGCGCGGGCGTTTCGGAGCTGGCGTACGTTCACGCCGGGGACGAATCTGCGTGCTTGGCTGCTCCGCATCCTCACGAACCTGAACATCGACCGCGGCCGGCGCCAGCAGCGCGCGCCGCAGATGACGTCGTTGGACGAGAAGGGCGACTACTACCTCTACGACCGGCTCGAGGAGGCGGAGGGAAAGCCGCTTGACGAGGAGCGCGTGATCGAGCGGCTGTCGCAGGACTCGATCGTCGACGCGCTCGCGCACGTGCCGCACGACTTCCGCGACGTGCTCGTCCTCGTCGACATCGGCGACTTCAGCTATGCCGACGCCGCGCAGATCCTCGACATTCCTATCGGAACCGTCATGAGCAGACTCCATCGCGCGAGGCGTATCCTGAAGGGAGAACTTGCGGAGGAGGCGGTGAAATGACCGGCCACGCATTCGATCCGTGCGAGAAGTGCGAGGAGGTGATGCAGCCGTACCTCGACCGCGAGCTGGACGAGGCGCAGATGCGCGAGGCGGAGGAGCACCTCGAGCGCTGCTCCCACTGCCGCCGCCGCTACCGCTTCGAGGTCTCGCTGCGCCGCTACGTGCGCACGGCCACGTCCGAGCAGATGCCGCTCGGGCTGAGGGAAAAGCTGTCGGCGCTGCGCACGCCGCTGCAGTAGCTACTTCTTGCCGACGATCACCACGAGGCGGCGCGGGTTCCTGCCGCCGGGGAGCGGCGCCGCCGTAACGCCCAGTTGCCTCGCGAGCCTTGCCCCGTAGGCGTCGCCGCCCGGCTCGTAGTAGACGGTCGTCCGCGGGTAGTTCGAGCTCGTCGCCTTGCGCACGCGCCGGATCTGGTAGCCGAAGGCGCCGATCTTCGACGCGACGCTCCGCGCGCGGACGATGTTGTGCGCGCCGTCGAAGACGTCCACGTTCACCTTCCACGTCGGCGCGAGCTGGGGTACGCGCGGGAGCGGCTTCAGCGTCGCCGTGTCGCCGAGCTTCGAGAAGCCGACCGCGGTCAGCAACGCGGCGAGCAGCGCCGCAACCGCGGCGACGACGGCGAAGCGCACGCGATTGCCGGCCTCGAACGGCTTCGGCGGCACCGGCAGCCCCGCGAGCTCCTGCACCTCGCGGTGGTCGACCCCGAGCGCGGTCGCGTAGAGCAGCAACGAGAGCATGGCCGCATCGACCGAGCGAAAGCGGTAGATCCGTCCCTCCTCGAGCCAGCGCGCCTCATCCTCGGGAATCCCGGCGCGACGCGCCGCTCCGGCGACCGTCAGCTGCCGGTGGAGGCGCGCGGCGGCGAGCAAGGAGCGATCTGCTCCCTGGTCGTGAAGCGGAACGATCTGCACGTGTTCACGATTCGCCGTCTCCGTAGGACCACCCTTCCGGCGTGTCGACATCGCCCGGTTCCCGCAAATCGTCGCACGGGATCAGCGTCACCGCCAGGGCCCGGGCGCCTTCGTCGGGAATCTCGTCCCACGCCGAGCGCGCCAGCAGGACGGGATGCGAGCGGTTGACGCCGTCGTAGGTCGCCGCGAGCCGCTCACCTGCACCGTTTCGCCACGCGTCGATCAGGCGGTCGACGGCCCGCGGGTCGAGGCCGGGCCCGTCTGCGAGGACCACGACCGCAGCGGTGACTTTGTGGCTCAGAGCCACAAGCCCTGAACGAAGCGACGCGCCGGGCCCGCGCTCCCAGTCGTCGCAGTGCACGACGCGCGCGTCCGTCTCGACGTCGTACGCGCCGGTGACAACGACGACATCGTCCACCGCGCTCGCGTCGAGCGCGGCAAGCACGCGCGGGAGCAGCAGGCGCTGCTTCGGCGCGCCGTAGCGCGTCGCCGCGCCCGCCGCGAGCACGACCGCCCCTACGACGTCTCGACCTTGACCTTGGAGATGACGACGTTCGCCGTCGGATGCTGGTTCGCGTCACCGAGGGTGCCGATCCGGTCGACGACGTCGAGCCCCTGCGTCACCTTGCCGACGATCGCGTAGTCCGGCGGCAGGCTCGCGTCCTCGGCTGTGACGACGAAGAACTGGCTGCCCGCGGTGCCGGCGGGCTCCGCGCTGGTCTTCGCCATCGCGACGACCCCGTGCACGTACGAGGCGGTCCCCGGGACCTTGTCGTGCGTCTCATAGCCTGGCCCGCCGGTTCCCTGCCCCGTCGGGTCGCCGCCCTGGATGACGAAGCCGACGGCGATGCGATGGAAGAACGTGTCGGTGAAGAAGCCGCGCTGCGCCAGCGACACGAGCGATCCGGTCGCGTTCGGCGCGAGCTTCTGATTCAGCGTGATCGTGAAGCTGCCGCAGTTCGTCTCTAAGACGAGCTTGTACTTCTTCGCGGGATCGAGCTTCAGGTGTTTATTCTCGTAGCCGCCGTTCGGATGCACGTGCGCCTGCGCGTGCGTGCAGCCCTCGGCTGTCGTGCCGTCCTGTTGAGCCTGCTCCGTCGTGCCGCCCTTCCCTCCGCCGCAGCCGGCGAGTGCAATGACGGCGACCAGCGCGGCCGCCCGCTTCACGAGCAGCCGTGCAGCAGGCGCCAGATCTCGTCGACGTTGCCCACGTACGTGAGCGTCTCCGTGTTCGGCGCGCCGCCGAGCTTTGCGACGGCGGTCGGCCCCGCGTTGTAGGCGGCGAGCGCGAGATCCGTCGAGCCGAAGCGGTCGAGCAGGCGCTTCAGGTAGCGCGCGCCCGCGAGCACATTCGTCGTCGGATCGTCGGCGGTGAGGTTGAGCTCTGCTGCGGTCGTCGGCATCACCTGCAACAGGCCGTGCGCGCCGGCGCTCGAAGTGGCGGTCGGCTGGAACCGCGACTCCACCTGGGCGACGGCCGTGAGCAGCGCGAGCGGCAGGTTCGTGTCGTTCGCAGCCGCGACGAACGCCCCGCGGAAGCGCGCCGGGATCGGGCAGCGGTCGGTGCGGGCGCTCACATGCGCCACGGGAATCGCGGGGATGCGTGCAATCGCTTGAGCCTTGTCGGAGTGCGCGCCTGCAACCGCGGCGGCGCCCGCTGCGGAAAGGGCGGCCACGATGAAGAGTGCAGTCAGTCGCCGCCGCATCGACCCGGGATGCTAGCGCCCTTTCGCCGTGAGGGCGAGAATCCAAGCATGGAGCGCGGTCCGATCCGCTACGCGAAGAGCGGGGACGTCAACATCGCCTACCAGGTCACCGGGGAGGGGCCGTTCGACCTCGTGCTTGTGCCCGGCTTCGTTTCTCACATCGAGCTCGACTGGGACGAGCCGCGCCACGCGCGGTTCCTCGAGCGGCTGGCGTCGTTCTCACGACTGATCCGGTTCGACAAGCGCGGCACTGGTTTGTCCGACCGTCCCGCGGCGCTCGGAGGGATCGAGACTCGCATGGATGACGTGCGCGCCGTGATGGACGCGGTCGGCTGCGAGCGCGTCGCGCTGTTCGCGTTCTGGGAGGGCGGTCCGATGGCGGCTTTCTTCGCGGCGACGCACCCGGACCGGACCACCGCGCTTGCGCTCTTCGGGACGTTCGCGCGCCGTATCCGCTCTGACGACTACCCATGGCACAACACGCGAGACCAGCTCGTCGCGTACACCGAGCACGCCGTCGAGGCCTGGGGGACGGAGGAGACAACAGGGCTCGCCTCGTTCTCTCCCGGGGCAGACGCGGCGATGAAACGCTGGTGGATCGCGCGCGACCGCGCGGGCGCGACTCCCGGCGCGATCCGCGAGTTGATTTTCAGCAACATCGACATCGACGTACGCCCGGCGCTGCCGTCGATCCAGGCTCCGACGCTCGTGCTTCATCCCGAGACGTTCGGTGCCGAGGGCGCGTACATCGCCGAGCGGATTCCGGGCGCGCGGCTCGTCGTCACTCCCGACGCGGAGTACTTGCCCTGGCTCGTTCCGGAGGTCGTCGCCGAGGTCGAGGAGTTCTTGACGGGTGTGCGGCCGACGCCGCTCGCGGACCGCGTGCTCGGCACGATCGTCGTGACCGACATCGTCGGCTCGACCGAACGGGTGCGCGAGCTCGGCGACCGAGCCTGGGGCGAGCTGCTCGAACGGCATCACATGCTGACGCGCCGCGAGCTGGCGCGCTTCGGCGGCGACGAGATCGACACCGCCGGTGACGGCTTCTTCGCGCTCTTCGAGGGGCCGACGAGTGCGATTCGCTGTGCGCTCGCGGTGCGCGACGTGCTTGCAGGCGTCGGCCTCGACGTCCGAGCAGGCGTGCACACGGGCGAGGTCGAGCGTCCGCGCGGTGAGAAACCGCATGGGATCGCCGTTCACGTCGGCGCGCGCGTCGCCTCGTCCGCGGCGGCGGGTGAGGTGCTCGTCACCGCCACGACGCGCGACCTCGTCGCCGGCTCCGGGCTGGAGTTCGAGGATCGCGGCGAGTTCGAGTTGAAGGGCGTCGGCGAAACGAAAAGGCTCTACGCCGCGACTGCCTGACGCGCGCGGGCGACCAGCGCTTCCAAAATCTGCACCTTGTACGCCGTCCCGGGAAGCGGCGTCGGGTTCTCGGGTTGCGCCCACGGGATCGGCGCGACGCCCGCGAAGCCGAAGCGGACGTCGTCGCCGAAGCGCGCCGCGGCGACGCCGACGAGCGCGAACGACCAGCGCCGCCGGTCCATCGCCTTCAGATATGTCGACGCGTCGGGACGCGGGACTTCCAGCTCGAGGATCAGCTCGTCCGGCTCGAGCGTCGTCGTCGAGCGGTCGTCCTCCGTCGGCAGGCGGTAGAGGCCCGCGATCGGGAGCTCGCGGCGGTCGGTGCGGACGGTTGCCCCGAGCGCGAGCAGCGCGGCGGCGGGGTCGCACGGATGCGCGGACGCGCAGAAGTCGTTCGCGAAGATCGCATGCTCGCGCTGCTGTCCCTCGCGCGCGTGACAGCGGTCGCCGCCGTGCAGCCGGCAGGGGAACTTCAGCCGCCAGTACCAGCAGCGCGTCGCCTGCAGCAGGTTGCCGCCGATCGTGCCCATCGCGCGCAGCTGCGGTGAAGCCGAGAGGCGGCAGGCCTCCCGCAGCGCGGTCGGGATCTCCGGGTCGACCTCGAGCTCGCCGAGCGTCGTGCCGGCTCCGATTGCGGTGCCGTCGACGCCTCGCGGGACCGCGCGGCGGAGCTCGACGAGCGTCGCCGCCTCGACGATCCGGTCGCGCAGCAGCGGGATCAGCTCGGTGCCGCCGCCGAGCGCGACCGAGCCGTTCCCGAGCGCAGCGACCGCGCCGGCGACCGAGTCAGGCCGAACGAGCTCCAACCTTCTCCCGTTCGCGCGTCTTCTGTTTTGCTTCCTCGAGCGCGCGCAGCATTTCCTCGCGCGTGATCGGCAGCGAGCGCACGTCCGCGCCCGTCGCGTCGCGGATCGCGTTCGCGATCGCCGCTGCGACCGGCACGATCGGCGGCTCGCCGAGCCCCTTCGAGCCGAGGTTCGTCAGGTGACGGTCGGGGATGTCGAGCAGCTCCGAGACGATCTCCGGCACGTCCGCGATCGTCGGCATTCGGTACGCGTCGAGCGTCTGCGTGAGGATTGTCCCCGTCTCCGGATCGAGCAGGCGCTCCTCGCTGAGCGTGTGGCCGATCCCCTGGATGATCCCGCCCTCGACCTGCGACGACGCGCCGAGCGGGTTGATCACGCGCCCGACGTCGTGGACCGCGGCGATGCGCTCGACGCGCACCTCGCCTGTCTCGACGTCCACGGCGACCTCGGCGACCTGCACGCCGAACGTCAGCACCTGCATCCCGGTCGGGTTCGGGCCGCGCGCGCCCTTGCCGAGGATCTGCGCGTCCTCGAGCAGGCCCACGACTTCTTCTAGCGGCCACGAGCCCCCGTCCGCGGAGACGACGCTGCCGCCCTGGAGCGAGAGCACGCGCTCCTCGAGGTGGTAGCGCTGCGCCGCGATCTCGATCACCTGCCGCGCCGCGTCCGCGGCAGCCGCCCGCACGGCCGGGCCCATCGACGGAGTCGTCGAAGAGCCGGCCGAGATCGACGCGTACGGACCGCGCGCGGAGTCGCCGGCGGAGATCTCGACTCGCTCGATCGGCAGGCCCAGCTCTTCCGCGGCGATCTGCTGCATCGCCGTCTTCGTGCCGGTGCCGATGTCCTGCATCGCGGTGACGACAGTCGCGCGGCCGTCGGAGCCGAGCCGCACCCACGCGTACGAAGGCGGGCCTCCGCCGCCGTACCAAATCTGCGACGCGAGTCCGACGCCGCGCTTCCACGTCGAATCGCTCCGCGCGCGCACGTCGCCGCGCCGCGCCCAGTGTTTCTCGGCGCGCTCGTAGCACTCCATCAGGTTCTTCGACGAATACGGACGCTCGTCGGTCGCATCCGCGTGATTCTTGCGGCGAAACTCGAGCGAATCGATAGCCAGCGAAGCCGCGAGCTCGTCCATCAGACACTCGAGTCCGAAGGTCCCCTCGACGAACCCCGGCGCGCGGAAAGCCTTCATGGGCGGGGTGTTCAGCTTCGCGCCGTACTCGACTGTGTGCAGGTTCTCGCAGTCGTAGAGCATCTGCATCGGGCCCGCGGTGGACGCGAGCCAGCCGGACCAGCCGACCGAGGCGATGAACTCGCCTTCGAGCGCGACGAGCGTGCCGTCCGCGCGCGCGCCGGCGCGCAGCTTCTGGATCGTCGCGTTGCGGTTCCCAGCGTGGACGTTCTCCTCGCGCCTCGTCAGCGCGCACTTGACAGGACGGCCCGTGCGCTTCGCGAGCTCGGCGGCGATGTACGTGTAGTCGTCCGGCCCGTTCTTGGAGCCGAAGCCGCCGCCCATGTACTCGCAGACGACGCGCACCTTGTCGGGCGGCAGGCCGAGCCGCTCGGAGACCGAGTCACGGATTCCCCAGATGAACTGCGTCGAGATGTAGACGACGAGCGTGTCGCCATCCCACTCGCACACGGACTGGTGCGTCTCCATCGAGTTGTGGAGCACGGTCTGCGTGCGGTACGTCGCCTCGACGATCACGTCGGCCTCCGCGAACCCGCGCGCGGGGTCGCCGCGCGTGGTCGTGCGCGGTTCGGTGGTCAGCCGCTTCTGTTTCACCGCTTCTTCCGGGTCGAGCAGCGGCTCGAGCACCTCGAACTCGACGTCGATCAGTGCGAGCGCCGCGCGCGCCTGCGCGTACGTGTCGGCGGCGACTGCGGCGATCGGCTGGCCCTGAAAGTGACACTCTGTCACCAGGTCGTCGGTGGCGCCCGGTTCGAGAATCGCCCGGACGCCGGGCGCCTCGCGCGCCTGCTCGAGGTCGAGGTTCGTGACGCGCGCCCGAGCGTGCGGCGAGCGCAGCACGGCGGCGTGCAGCATGCCCGGCAGCGCGATGTCCGCGGTGTAGCGCGCCGTCCCCGTTGCGCGCTGACGGCCATCCTGCCGCGGCGCCGGCCGGCCGACGGTCTCGAGCGGTCCGTCGGGCCATTGGTCGAGCGCATCCTCCTCGACGACGAGCCAGACCTCTTCGTACCGGCCCTCGACTTCCTTCTCGGTGCGGATCAGTCGCGCCATGCGTGAATTGCCTCCTCGATCTTCGGATACGTGCCGCAGCGGCAGATGTTTCCGGCCATCGCGTGCCGGATCTCGTCGCTCGACGGCGACGCGTTTGCTTCGACGAGCGCCGCGGCTGAGACGATCTGCCCCGGTGTGCAGAAGCCGCATTGCACCGCGTCGGCGCGGACGAACGCATCGACGAGCGGGTGCTCGCGAAGGCCTTCGATCGTCGTCACCTCTCTTCCCTCGACGGTGTGCACGAGCGTGATGCACGACAGCACGGGCACGCCGTCGACCTGCACGGTGCAGGCGCCGCAGTGTCCCTCGAAGCACGCGATCTTCGTCCCGGTCAGGCCGAGGTCCTCACGGAGCACTTCCGCGAGCGAGCGCCCGACGGGCGCTTCGACCTCGTACCTGCCGCCGTTGACCGTCAGCTCGATCATTGCGTCGTCACCGCAAGGATGTCCGCAAGGTGGATGAGCCGAAACGCGAGGCGCGTTGACGCCGTGCGCTGCCGCTCGTCCTCGATCGCCAGCGAGTCCTGCCAGAGCACCTCTGCCGTCGCCAGGAGCTCGCGGATCTGGGCCGTCTCCTCCTTGTAGCCGTTCGACGGCGAGTCGGTTGTGTTGAGCGCGAGTCCGAGCACGCCGATCGTGTCTCCCTGCCGCAGCCACATCATCGGCGTCGCCATCGAAATGTACTGGTGGATGCGCGCGAAGATCGTCGGCTGTGTGAGCAAGTCGCCGCCCTTGGGCTGCGACGGCGTCAGCGGCGGCTCGCCGTCGGCGATGCGCGCTGCGTTCCACCCGAGCAGGTTGCGCAGCTGCTTCTCGTCGAACTCGGCAACTCGCGCCGTCCGGAGCGCGAGCGTCAGCGAGTTCGGCTGGCGCCCGTACGGATAGTCAGACGCGTAGACGATCTGCTCCGGCGGCATCTGTCTGTAGAAGTCGAGCAGATCGATCGGGCTCCACGTCGAGGTGTCGAAGAAGACGCCCGGCATCCCGGCGAAGCGCGACGTGAGGTTCGCCATGTCGGCGATGCCCGCGTGCGCGACGATCAGCTGTACGCCGCCGCAGCTTTCGACGAGCGCGTGCAGGTGCTCCGCGATCGGCGGCAGGCCGCGCCCGCCGTGGATCAGGATCGGCACGTTGCGCTCCGCCGCGAGCGCGAACACCGGCGCGAGCCGCTCGTCCTCGAGGGAGATCTTCTGCGCCCGCGGATGGAGCTTGATCCCGCGTGCGCCCGCGTCGAGGCAGCGCGTCGCCTCCTCGATCGGCTCTTCGTTCAGGTCGAGCCGCACGAAGGGGATCAGGCGCCCCTGGCTGCGAGCCGCGTACGCGAGCGTGCGGTCGTTCGGCGCTCGGAACGCCGGCTGCCGGTCCGGCTCGTCGAGGCAGAACATGAACGCGCGGCCGACGCCGTATTCGTCCATCATCCCGAGCAGCTCGTCGTATTGACCGGAGATCCCGTCGATGTCGTCTCCGAGATGAACGTGGGCGTCGAAGATCTCGACGTCCGGCGGCAGCTCGCGCCGCAACTCCTCGCTCCACGCGCCGAGCAGCTCGTTCGCGCGGTCGAGCGCGTCCATCAAAGCGATGACAGCGTTCTCTCTGCGGGTCCGACGTACGTCGCGCTTGGGCGAATCAGCCGGCCGGTGCGCTTCTGCTCGACGAGGTGCGCCGACCAGCCTGCAGTGCGCGCACACGCGAACAGCGCCGGCGTGATCGCGGCCGGGACCTCCGCCAGCTCGAGCACGACCGCGCCCCAGAACTCGACGTTCGTCTCGAGTGCGCGGTCGGGATGCTTCTCGCGCAGAGCCTCGATCGCCGCCTTCTCCAGCGCGGCTGCCACCTCGACCCGCGGCGAGCCGAGCTCCTCTGCAGTGCGGCGGAGCACACGGGCGCGCGGATCTTCGGCGCGGTACACGCGGTGGCCGAAGCCCATGATCCGCTCACCGCGCGCGAGCAGGTCGTGGACATAGCCCTCGGGGTCGCCCGACTCGGCGACCGCGTCGAGCATCGGCAGCACACGTGCCGGCGCGCCCCCGTGCAACGGGCCTGAAAGGGAGCCGACGGCGGAGGCAAGACACGCGGCGCAGTCGGCGCCCGTCGACGCGGCGATCCGCGCGGTGAACGTCGACGCGTTCATCCCGTGCTCGGCGGCGGAGACCCAATACACGTCGATCGCCTTCGCGTGCTTCGGGTCCGCCTCGCCGCGCCAGCGGATCAGGAACTGCTCGGCGGCGGTCTTGCCTGCCGCGACCGTCTCCCTCGGGACGGGCGGCTCGTCGCGCCGCAGCGCCTGGGCGACGATCGAGAGCGCGGCTGACGAGAGCCGCGCGAGATCCTTGCGCGCCTGGTCGGCGTCGATGTCGACGAGCTGCTGTAATCCCCACGCGGGCGCGAGCGTCGGCAGGGTCGCCTGCAGGTCGACGCGGGCATCTCGGGTGTGAGAGACCGGCCGGCAGTCCGGCGGCGGCAGCGGCAGCCCGCGCTCGAGCGACTCGTTGACGATCAGCCCCCAGACTTGCTCGAACGGGACGTGACCGGCGAGCTCCTCGATGTCGACGCCGCGGTAGCGGAGCGAGGAGCCCTCCTTGTCCGGCTCGGCGATCTCCGTCTCGAAGGCGACGACGCCTTCGAGCCCGAGGTTGGCGGTCGAGCTCACGCAGTCATTCTTGCTGACGCTGCTTGTCCTTCGCTTCGCTTCGCTCGCGCTCGGGGGCGCGCGGCGTTGCCGCGCGCGATTGGTTCGCGGCCCGGGGAGCTCTGCTTCGGTTGGCGCTTATGGGCGCCGCGGCTCGGCCGCGGCGCCGGCGGACCGCTTTAACTTTGCGACCAACGGCTCGATAGAGTCTCAGCTATGAACGACGTTCTGATCTACGGCGACACCGTTCGGCACCCGGAGCTCCGCCATGAGGTGCCGCTCACACTCGGCGACCCGTTCCTCTACCTGGAGAAGGACGGGCGCAGCCACATCGTGATCACCGACTTCGAATGGCCGCGCCTGCAGGAAGCCGGCGTCGAAGCGGAGCTGATCTCGCCCACCGCGCTCGGCCTCGACGAGCTCCTCGAGTCCGGCAAGAAGTGGTGGGAGATCAGCCTCGACCTCTCACTCCGCGGGGTCAAGCACGTGGGCGTGACGAAAGCGATCGTGCCGCACACCTTTCCGATCGGCCTCGCCGAGTTCCTCCGTGCGAACGGCATCGAGCTGACCGTCGACCGCGAGGTCTTCCTCGACCGCCGCCGCGTCAAGAACGAGTCCGAGCTCGCCGGGATCCGCCGCGCGCAGCGTGCAGCCGAGGCGGGGATGAAAGCTGCGCGCGACCTCTTCCGCCGCGCGGATCAGTCGAACGGCCACCTGACCGTCGACAGCGAGCCGCTCACGTCCGAGCGCGTGAAGCTCGCGATCCAGCAGGCCTTCATGGATCACGGCTGCACCGCAGACGAGTTCATCGTCTCGCACGGCGCGCAGTCGGCGATCGGCCACGACATGGGCTCCGGCGAGATCAAGCCCGGCGAGCCGATCGTGATCGACCTGTGGCCAAAGGACGGCGAGACCGCGTGCTACGCCGACATGACTCGCTCCTTCTGCATCGGCGACGTCCCCGACGAGCTCCGCGAATACCACCGGGTCGCGAAAGAGGCGCTCGACAAGTCGATCGCCGCGCTGAAGGCCGGTGTCAAAGGCTCCGCGGTGAACGAGGTCTCGTGCGAGCCGTTTCACGCAGCCGGCTACAAGACGCTGCTGAGCAAGGATCCGGGCGAGATCATCGAGACCGGGTACTTCCACTCGCTCGGGCACGGCGTCGGGCTCGAGGTGCACGAGCAGCCGAGCCTTTCGCGCATCGGCGAGGAGCTCCGCGCGGGCGACGTCGTCACGATCGAGCCGGGGATGTACCGCCGTGGCTGGGGCGGCTGCCGCCTCGAGGACCTCGTCCTCGTGACCGAGAACGGCGCCGAAAACCTGACGGCTTACCCGTACGATCTCGAACCTTGAGCGAGAGCGCGGGGCGCACGATCGACACTCTGTTCCTCGAGGAGCGGCGCTATCCGCCGCCCGAGGACTTCGCAGCACAGGCGAACGCACAACCCGGGATCTACGACCGCGATCCGGACGAGTTTTGGGAGGCGGAAGGCCGGGAGCGCGTCACGTGGTTCGAGCCCTTCCAGGATGTCCTCGAGTGGGAGCTGCCGTACGCGAAGTGGTACATCGGCGGCAAGCTCAACGTCTGCTTCAACTGCGTCGACCGGCACGTCCAGGCCGGGAACGGCGAGAAGATCGCCTACTACTGGGAGGGCGAGCCGGAGGGCGAGCGGCGGACGATCACCTTCGCGGACCTCCAAGCCGACATCGTCCGCTTCGCGAACGCGCTGAAGAAGCTCGGCGTGAAGAAGGGAACGCCGGTCGCGATCTACATGGGGATGGTTCCCCAGCTCGCGGTGGCGATGCTCGCATGCGCGCGCCTCGGAGCCCCGCACACCGTCATCTTCGGCGGCTTCTCCGCGGACTCGCTCGCGGGCCGAATCAACGACATGGAATGCGAGTTCCTGATCACGCAGGACGAGGGTTGGCGTGCCGGCAAGAAGGTGCCGCTCAAGGCCCACGCGGACGAGGCGCTCCAGCAGACGCCGACAATCAAGCGGACGATCGTCTTTCGACGCACCGGCGACGACGTCGCGTTCGACGAAGGCCGCGACGTCTGGTGGCACGAGCTCGTGGAAGGCGAGAGCGACGACCCGGAGAGCTGCGCCTGCGAACCGATGGACTCGGAGGACTTGCTCTATCTGCTGTACACGAGTGGCACGACGGCGAAGCCGAAGGGCATCGTGCACACGACCGCCGGCTACCTCGTCGGCGTCGCGGCGACGCACTACTACATCTTCGACGTCAAGCCCGACTCGGTGTACTGGTGCGCCGCTGACATCGGCTGGGTGACCGGGCACAGCTACATCGTCTACGGCCCTCTGTGCAACGCCACGACCGGCGTGATCTACGAGGGCGTCCCGAACCACCCGAACGCGGAACGCTGGTGGGAGATCGTGGAGCGCTACAAGGTCGACATCCTCTACACGGCGCCGACCGCGATCCGGGCCCACATGAAGTGGGGCCCGGAGTTCGCCGAGCGGCACGACCTGTCGTCGCTGCGTCTGCTGGGAACCGTTGGTGAGCCGATCAATCCCGAAGCATGGGTGTGGTACCACGAGCACATCGGCGGCGGCCGCTGTCCCGTCGTCGACACGTGGTGGCAGACCGAGACGGGGACGATTCTGATCACGCCGCTGCCGGGAGTGACCACGCTGAAGCCGGGCTCCGCGACGAAGCCGTTCCCCGGCGTCGAGGCCGCGGTGTACGACGAGCAGGGGAACGAGGTCGGCCCCGGCGGCGGCGGTTATCTGGTGCTCAAGCGCCCGTGGCCGGCGATGCTGCGCGGGATCTACAAGGACGACGCGCGCTACGAGGAGACCTACTGGTCGAAATACGGCGACGTCTACTTTGCCGGCGACGGTGCGCGCATCGACGAGGACGGCGACTTCTGGCTGCTCGGCCGCGTGGACGACGTGATGAACGTCTCCGGGCATCGCATCTCGACGATCGAGGTCGAGAGCGCGCTCGTCGACCATCCGGACGTCGCGGAGGCGGCGGTCTGCAGCCGCAAGGATCCGCTGACCGGTGAGGCGATTGTCGCTTACGTCACGCTGAAGGGCGGCAAGGAGGGCTCGGTCGAGAAGCTCGAGGAGCTGCGCGACCACGTCGGCAAAAAGATCGGCCCGATCGCGAAGCCCGCGAACCTCGTGTTCACGCCCGAGCTGCCGAAGACGCGCAGCGGCAAGATCATGCGCCGCCTCCTTCGCGACGTCGCCGAGAACCGCCCGCTCGGCGACACGACGACGCTGGCGGATCCCACGGTTGTCGAGGAGATCAAGACCCGCGCGGAAACAGATCGCAGCGACGGAGAGTGACCCGCCCGACGATCGAGACGGAGTGGCTGGTGCTCCGGCCGTTTCGTCTCGAGGACGCATCTGACGTTCAGCGCCTCTGTAGCGCGCGGGAGATCGCCGCCGCGACCCTGCTGATTCCGCATCCATACCCCGACGGCGCGGCCGAGCAATGGATCGCCGGTCATGCGGCTGCATATGAGCGCGGCGAGTCGCTCGAGCTCGCGATCGAGGCGCGCGAAGGCGCGACTCTCGTAGGCGCGATCGGGCTGAGGATGGAGCGCGAGCACGAACGCGCCGAGCTCGGCTACTGGATCGGCGTCCCACACTGGGGCCGTGGGTATGCGACCGAGGCCGCGAAGGCGCTTCTGCGGCACGCCTTCGAAGAGGAAGGCATGCACCGGGTATTTGCGTACCACTTCGCGAACAATCCGGCATCGGGTCGGGTGCTCCAGAAGATCGGCATGAAGCACGAGGGGACGCGTCGCGGGCACTCGCGCAAATGGGGCGAGTATCTCGACGACGAGTGCTACGGGGTCCTTCGCAGCGAGCGGCAGACTGCAGTGCCGGTACGACCCGGTGAATGAAGCAGTTGCTGCTGATCGGCGGGTCCGCGCTCGCGCTCGCCGGGTCGTCGCTCCAGGCACGATACGACGCAGCGCGCAATGTCGTCGAGCGCTCGCACGATGCGCACGCGATCGCGGCGGCGCGCGCGGAGATCGCCGCGGTGGAGCGGGCCGATCACCGGCCGTTCGGCGCCCATGCGCCCCGTGTCGTCCTGCCTGCGACGTGGCTGCTCGCGCATCCACCTTCGGTGCGCAACGAGCAGGTCAGCGCGCGCCTGGCGCGGATCGGACGCGCGTTCGACGGCACGGCCGCGTTGTGGATCCACGATCTCGCGACCGGACGAACGGCGGCGTGGAATGCCGAGACGCTGCTCCCCGCGGCGTCGACGGTGAAGCTCGCGGCGCTCGCCGCGGCGCTGCGCAGCGGCCGGCGCGACCTGCGCTACGACGAACAGCAGCTCGCCGCGTGGTCCTCGAACTTGGCGGCGAACCGTATCGTCGAGACGCTCGGCTACGCGCGAGTCACCCGCGCGCTGCGCGCGCTCGGCATGCTGCACAGCACGTATCCGGGGCCGTACCGCGCCGGCACCGGACTCGGCGCGGTCCACACGCGTGTTACGACCGCGCACGACCTCGGACGCGCGCTCTTCGCGTTGCAGCGGGCGGCGGCCGGCCACAGCTCGTTCCTCACGCGCGTGCAGGGCCGGCGCGCGCTCGAGCTCCTGCGCGGCTCGCTCCCGGCGGGCGACAACCGGGGGCTGCTGCGTCCGTGGCTGCACGGACTCGCCGTCGCCGAGAAGAACGGC
>Ga0099827_10000586_pt1 | contig 16978 bp, 15 predicted proteins | sample CZO8metaG_FD_79339 | JGI IMG/M metagenome (GOLD analysis project Ga0099827, IMG submission 79339) | Vadose zone soil microbial communities from the Eel River Critical Zone Observatory, Northern California, USA - CZOApr15con1.8 metaG | ecosystem: Environmental > Terrestrial > Soil > Vadose zone ...
CGGCTGCGGCAACAAGGCGGCGCGGACGGACCTGACGCGAACAGACCTCGACGCGCTCGGAGGTGTCGAGGCGATTATGCGTGAGATCACGCGCCGGATCTCCTTCGGCATGGGTGTTCCAGCGCAGGAGCGCAGCGATCACCCGGTGCTCGACAAGATTCGAGACGCGGACTTCTCCCCGCAGCGCAAGCTGCACCAGCTCGCGGCCTCGCAGCTCGGCACGGTCGGTTCGGGCAACCACTACGTCAACGTGATGGAGGACGAGGAGGGTCGCATCTGGGTCGGCGTCCACTTCGGCTCGCGCGGCTTCGGACACAAGACCGCGTCGGGCTTCCTCGCGCTCGCGCAGGGACTGCCGTTCGGCGGTCGGGCGAACGAGGGAGAGATGGATTCGCCGCCCGTCCTCTTCGAGATCGGCTCCGAGCTCGGTGAGTCGTACGTGTCGGCCATGCAGCTCGCGGGCGAGTACGCCTACGCGGGCCGGGACGTCGTGGTCGGCAAGGTGCTCGAGATCCTCGGCGCAGAGCCGGTGCACGAGGTGCACAACCATCACAACTTCGCGTGGCGCGAGGAGCACTTCGGCCACACCTACTGGGTGATCCGCAAGGGCTGCACTCCGGCCCGTCCTGGTCAGGAGGGATTCGTCGGCGCTTCGATGGGCGACGAGTCCGTGATCCTCGAGGGCGTTGCGGGCGCCGATGCGGAGGAGTCGCTCTTCTCGACCGTGCACGGTGCCGGCCGCGTGATGAGCCGCTCGCAGGCGGCGGGCCGTGTCCGCCGACGCAAGCGCTCGATCTGTCGAAACCGCGACTGCGACCGCGTCTTCGACGGCAACGGCGCGTGCCCTGACCACCCCAACGCGGGCCTGAAGAAGGTCTGGGTCGAGGAGCAGATCAAGCCCGGCGTCGTCGACTGGCCTGCAGTCCAGGCGCGTCTGCGCGAGCAGGACATCGTGCTGATCGGCGGCGGAGCCGACGAGGCGCCGGAGGTGTACAAGCGCCTGCCGGACGTTCTTGCCGCGCACTCGGGCTCGATCCGCGTGAAGCACACGCTGCGTCCGCTGGGCGTCGCGATGGCAGGCCGCGACGTGCACGATCCGTACAAGGACTAGGCCGCGTTCCACGCGAACGCGGCCTAGTTCCTGATTCACTCCAACCATGGGCAGACCGGCCGACGACCGCCGCGCCCGGTTCAGGGCGCTTCACGAGCGGGAGCAACTGTTCCTCATGCCAAATCCGTGGGACGTCGGCTCCGCTCGGTTGCTCGAATCCGCCGGCTTCGAGGCGCTCGCGACGACAAGCGCGGGCTTCGCGTGGTCGCTCGGCAGACCCGACCAGAACGTCTCGCGCAACGAGCTCGTCGCGCATGTCGCGACGCTCGCCGCTGCCACCGACCTTCCCTTGAACGTCGACAGCGAGCGCTGTTACCCGGACGACCTCGGCGGCGTGACCCGCACCGTCGAATTGCTGCGGGAGGCCGGAGCCGCGGGCTTCTCGATCGAGGACTACAACCCCGACACTGGCAGCATGGACGACGTCGCAGCCGCGGCCGAACGTGTCGCAGAAGCGGCCGAGGCCTCGCGCCGACAGGAAGAGCCGATCGTGCTGACAGGCCGGGCGGAGAACCACATCCGCGGTGTCCACGATCTCGACGACACGATCAAGCGCCTGATCGCCTACCGCGATGCCGGCGCTGACGTCGTCTATGCGCCGGGCCTCACGGACCTCGATCAGATCGCCCGGGTCGTGGAAGCTGTGCGAATTCCGCTCAACGTGCTCGCGCTGCCGTCGGCGCCGAGTCTCGGCGACCTGGCAGCTGTGGGAGTGCGGCGTATCTCCACCGGGAGCCTGCTGGCCGGCGTCGCCTACGGCGCGTTGCTCGAAGGCGCACGCGAGCTACGAGAAGAGGGCACGTCGCGCTACGCAGAAGGCGGCGTTTGGCGTGACGCGCTCAAGTCGTTCGACTAATGGGAGATCTCGTCGATCACAGAAGGGAGTGCTGAGTGACCTACCTTCCCGCAGACGACCGCTACGAGCACATGCGCTACCGCCGTACCGGCCGCAGCGGTCTCCAGCTTCCGGGGGTGTCGCTCGGGCTCTGGCAGAACTTCGGCTATGACCGGCCCCTGGACACGGCCCGCGCGATCGTGCGGCGCGCCTTCGACCTCGGGATCACCCACTTCGACCTCGCGAACAACTACGGACCGCCGTTCGGATCCGCCGAGGAAAACTTCGGCCGCTTGATGCGGCAGGACCTGGCTCCGTATCGCGACGAGCTGATCATCTCGAGCAAGGCCGGCTACGACATGTGGCCCGGGCCGTACGGCGAGTGGGGCTCGCGCAAGTACCTGCTCGCGAGCCTCGACCAGAGCCTCGGCCGCATTGGGCTCGACTACGTCGACATCTTCTACTCGCACCGTTTCGATCCCGAGACGCCGCTCGAGGAGACGATGGGCGCCCTCGACACTGCCGTACGGCAAGGAAAGGCGCTCTACGTCGGGATCTCGTCCTACTCTGCGGCAAAGACGCGAGAGGCCCACGCGATCCTGCACGAGCTCGGAACGCCGTTCGTGATCCACCAGCCGTCGTATTCGATGCTCAACCGGTGGATCGAGCCCGACCTCTTGGACGCGGTTGGTGAGCTCGGGATCGGCTGCATCGTCTTCTCGCCGCTCGCCCAGGGAATGCTCACGGACAAGTATCTCAATGGGATTCCCCCGGACTCCAGGGCGAGCCGGCACGGATCGCTCTCGCCCGATCTCATCAACGACCAGGCGCTGGCCAAGATCCGGGCCCTGAACGAGATCGCAGCGCGGCGCGGTCAGACATTGGCGCAGCTGGCCCTCGCCTGGACACTTCGCGATCCTCGGGTCACGTCGGCGCTGATCGGCGCTTCGAGTGTCCAGCAGCTGGAAGCGAACGTTGCGGCGCTCGACAGACTCGACTTTTCCGAGGAGGAGCTCGCGGAGATCGACCAGTACGCGACCGAGGCGGACATCAACATCTGGGCGGAGTCGAGCAAGACCTGATCTTTCACCTGCTGTAACGCTTCCGGGGTCGGCCGGACTGGGACGCTATGCGAATGCGGCTTCTGCTCTCCGTCGTGCTGGCTCTCGCCGCGGGTTCAGCCTCGTCCGCTGCTCTCGCGTCGTCGCACGCGGCTCGGGCGACGCTTACGGTCGGGCCGTCCTCCTACGGGCGCGTCCTCTTCGACGGCCGCGGCTTCGCGCTCTACGCGTTCACTCGCGACCCGCGGGGCAAGAGCGTCTGTACAGGTACCTGCGCGAAGGCCTGGCCGCCGTACGTTGTGAAGACACGGCCGCGGGCGGCGAGCGGCGTCAAGGCGCGCCTTCTCGGCACGACGAGGCGGGCGGACGGCGGCCTGCAAGTCACGTACGCGGGTCGCGCCCTCTATTACTACGTCGGCGATCGCAACGGGGGCCAGATCCTCTGCCAGAACGTGACCGAGTTCGGCGGCCTCTGGCGCGTGATCCGTCCGAGTGGCACCCTCGTTCGCTAGCCCGATTTGGTCAGCGTCCGGGAACGGACTCGGCCCCGTAGGCGGATCGATGCGGGTCCGGCGAGCGATACGACACGATGGCGGGGCGCAGCCCGGCGGCTGAGCAGGTAGCCGGCAAGGAAGGCGAGTGGCACTGACGCGGCAAGCCACGCGCCGAGCCCGACGAGCGTCCACGTCAACCACCCGGGCATCAGTGCTTCCTCACGTTCAATCCTGCCGTCTGCCTCGTCAGACGCGAGACGAGTGCTCGAAACTTCGCCGGCGCCATTGCGGCGGACTCGTCTCGGCGACCAGTCGGACGCATCGAGTTTTCCGGGGAGGGCCAGAACGACCAGGCAAGGGTCGACGCGAACCGCTCGCAGCCGTATTGGTCGTGGGCCAGCCCAGGCGTGCCGTAGCACCAGTCGCGACCGCCGAGTTCCTTCAGGAGCAGCGCGCGCTGGGCTTCGCCGAACAGCAGGTAGTCCACCTGGTGGGCGTACTCGTGCTGCACGACGCCCCAGGCGAACTCACCTGCATCCAGAAGGTCGGCGTCGAGCCAGATCTCGTGCGGTATCGAGCGCGACGGCTCGCCGTCAACGATGTGGATGGCAATCGGGCCAGGGACCACGCTCCAGTCGAACGAGCTCGCCCGGAGCGCCGCGACGACCGTTTCACGCTGTTTCCTCGTTCCGCCGTCGAACCGGTAGCCTCCGTCGGCGCCGGCTGTCGTGGCCGGAAAAGCCAGGCACGCGGTTGCTGTGACAACAGCGAGGCGATGCAACACGTCAGTGGCTCCGCAGCCCGAACTCGGCCGCCGCGATCTGCACGTCTCGTCCTCCGTAGGTGCCCGGCGCCGCGACGGCCGACACGACACCGATGCCAAGCTCGCGCCAGGACTTCGTCAACAGGACTCTGCGATGAGCACGGCTGTCGAGCCACTGCTGCACCGCGCTCGCTGGAGTGAATCCAGGCGATGCCCAGAGCAGGTTTTCGCCGGCGCTCCAGGCGCGGTAGCCGCGCGCCGGATAAAAGCTGCGGATCCAGCTCGAGAAGAGCTGTCCCGTCGTCGGCCATTCGTGCGTGAACGTCCCCGCCGTGGCAAGAGCTTTCGCATGCTTGCTCGCGGCGTTCGCCAACGCCCCGGAGTATGCGAGCGGGCGCAACCCATACTTGCGTCGCGTCTGGTTGACCGCCGCGACGAGCGTGCGGGCGAGGTCAGGAGTCGCCGAGACGCCGAAAGGCCGCGCCTGCGACGACTGAACGCTTTGTGCGGACGAAACGCTTGCAGCCTGCGGTTGCGTGGGCTGTGGACAACTCGTCGTCAATGCAGGCAGCACCGAAACGCATGCCGGCGGGTCCACCGGCACCGGGCCCGTATCCGCCGAGCCGGCTGCAGGCAGCGCGCCTGCGCCTGACACCAGAACGAGTGCAACGAACCAGCTTGAACGGATGCTTCTCACGATTGACTCCTCTCTGACTTGTGTCAGAGGGAGGAGAAAGCGAAAGGCAACGAAACATGCGGCGAATCACTCGAACGAGGGACGGCGCTAGTGTGCCGCCGGCACTGCGAGCTGCATCCAGACGGTTCCGTCCTCGACCGGCGCTGGGCACTCGGGCTCGCGTGTGGAGATGCTTGCGACCAGGCAGACGTCCGAGTACGCGCGGCCGACCACGACGGCGAGACTGCGATCGAATTCGCCGGCGGCGTTCGGCGCCAGCGACCATTCGGCGAGGTTGCGTCGGGGCTGTCCCGGTGCAATGCCGAACATGCGCAGTGTCATCGAGCGGGCCGGGAGCTGAGGCAAGTTACGAGCCTTGAGCCTCACCAGGAGGCGCGGCACCCTGACGAAGGTCTCCCACACGACCGAGAGCTGGGGACGCTCCTGGGGCCGGGGGATGTGCACCCGAACGCAGCCCGTTGTGTTCCCGCGCGTATAACACGGGCGCGGCTCGTCGCCGACCCAGGCCCGTGCGCCGAGGTCGTCGAAATCTCCGGCAGGTAGCGAGAGGTTGACGGAGTGGTCGATCTCCCCCGAGCCGTTTGGGCCGAGTGAGGCTCCGTAGAGCGGTTGCCCTGGCCGCCAGGTCGGATGGCCCCGTCTGTCCGACCCGCGGAGCAGCTGCTCGACCTCCACGACGAGGTGGTCGCTCGAGCGCAGCCCGATCCCGTGCACGGACACCGCGACGAGGGAGCCCGACTTTGGTGTAACGGTGATGCTCGGCTGCGCCCGGTCGCCCCAGGTGGCGACCCCCGCGTACACGCCGAAGACGAGCGCGGCGCCGAGCACGACGATCCCCAGTGAGAGCACGCCGCGCTCCTCGGGCGATCCCTCCGGCAGTCCGTACGCCGCGACCGCGCCCAGGAAGACGGCGAGCGCCGCAGACCCGAACGCACCGAAGCTCGCCAGAGGATGGTTCCGAGCCATTCTGCCAATGAGGTCGCCGCTGATCGCAAGTGCGGTGAGCAGAGCACCCAACGCTGGCAAGGCGGCGAGAAGAAAGCCTGCGGCGCCCTTGGCTTCCTTCCCGATTGGGAGGAACCTCGGCATGACGGCATAGGTACCGTTACGCCCTCGCCGGGCAGAGTCAACGCCGTCCATGAACCTTTTACACCGCGGTTACAAGCCGCGAATACGAGAGCAGAGCCCGTCGTTGAAACCCACAGCCGTCAGATGACCGACAAAGCCAACACCAACCGCTGGCTCGTCCTCGTGATCGTCTGCGTCGCGCAGTTCATGGTCGTTCTGGACGCGACGATCGTCAACGTGGCGCTGCCGTCGATCCAGAACGGCCTCCACTTCTCCGCTTCGAGCCTCCAGTGGATCGTGAACGCCTACACGCTGGTGTTCGGCGGCTTTCTGCTGCTCGGCGGCCGTGCAGCCGATCTCTTCGGTCGGCAACTGCTCTTCGTTGCCGGCGTGGTCGTCTTCACCGGCGCCTCGCTGTTGAACGGTCTGGCCACGACCTCCAACGTGTTGATCGGCGGCCGCGCCCTCCAAGGGCTCGGCGCGGCGCTCGTCTCGCCGGCCGCTCTCTCGATCGTGACGACGACGTTCGCAGAAGGACGCGAACGGACGAAGGCGCTCGGCGTGTGGAGCGCGATCGCTGCGGGCGGGGGTGCGGTCGGCCTCGTCGTCGGCGGCTTCCTCACGGACACTCTGTCGTGGCGCTGGGTATTCTTCATCAACCTGCCGATCGGGATCGCTGCAGTGCTGCTGGCGCTGCGCTACGTACACAACTCACGCGCCGAGGAACGGCCGGAGACGGTCGACGTCGCCGGCGCGGTGACTGTGACGGCAGGCCTCCTCGTGCTCGTCTACGACATCGTGAAGGCACAGCAGTACGGCTGGACGTCCGGGCGCACTCTCGGGCTCGGTGCACTCGCAGCGCTGTTGCTCGTCGCGTTCGTGGTGATCGAGCACCGCTCGAGAGCGCCGCTGATCCGCCTCGACATCTTCCGGATCCGCTCGTTGACCGCGTCGAACGGGGCGATGCTCTTCGTGGTGTCGGGCCTGTTCGCGATGTTCTACTTCGCATCGCTGTACGTCCAGGATGTCCTCGGGTACAGCCCGTTGAAGGCCGGCCTTGCGTTCCTGCCCGTGACGGCGGGAATCGTGATCGGCGCCGGGCTCTCGCAGGCAGCGATCAAATTGATGAGCGCACGCTACGTCCCGTTGATCGGGATCGTCCTGGCTGCAGGCGGGCTCTTCCTGCTCGGGCGCGTGCCCACGCACGGCACCTATCTGTCCGACCTGCTGCCCGGCCTCGTGCTGATGTCGATCGGCATGGGCCTCGTCTTCGTGCCTCTGACACTGATCGCGACGACGAATATCGCGCCGGGAGACGCCGGTCTCGCGTCGGGCTTGCTGAACACGACTCAGCAGGTCGGCGGCGCTATGGGCCTCGCAGTGCTCTCGACGCTCGCCACGAGCCGGACGAGTCACGTCGTCAACGGATTCGCCCATCCGGCCTCGATCGTCGAGAAAACCTCGGCGCAGGTCGACGGCTACCAGCTTGCCTTCACCGCGGGTGCGTTGCTGATGCTGGCCGCCGGGATTGTCGTGCTCGGGCTCCTCCGCCGCGCCGACGTCGCCACGATCGACGCCGAAGAAGCAATCACCGCGACGATCTAGAAAGGGACGCGCGCCGGCAGCAGGTATGCCGCCACGGCGAGCGCGAGGACCTGCGCCGCCGCATCCTCCTCCACCGCGGCCAGCGCGACCGGCCAGGTCGCGTACCACGGCAGAAGCCAAGGGGTCGTCAGCACGAGCAGGCACGCACCGAGTGCGAGGCGTGTCCGTCCCTGCAGCGCCTGTCCTAAGAGCCAGAGGGCGCCGACTAGGAGAGCGGCGGCCGCGATCAGGTGCGCTCCGCGGTCGGGAACGCCGAGCTGTTCCAGCCGCACGGGGATCGCGTACCGCGCTTCGTTGTGACCGAGTCGGCCAATCGTCAACCAGTTGCTGCCGAAGACGAGCGTCGCAGCAAGCGATCCCGCGATTCCCGCGACCACGCACCCGGCCCAGAAGTGCCGGCGAGAGCGCACCAGCTGCAGTGGGAGCAGGAACAGTGCGGGCGCTTTGACGGCAGCCGCGAGCATCCAGAGCCCGCCGGCGGCGACGTCTCTTCTGCGTGACGCGAGTGCGAGCGCGCCCAGCATCAGTACGAGCATCAACGCATCGTTGTGTCCGCCACCCGCGAAACTCACGGCGAGCATGGGGTTCCAACCGACGAATGCTGCAGCGAAGGCTTTCCCCCGCGCGACATAAGCTGCGAGTAGCGTGGCGGCGATCGTCGCGAGGGCGGCGACGGTTCGAAAGACGAGCGCGACCGTTTCCGAGCTCTGCGTCGTCTGGTCCACTCCGATCGAGAAGGCAGTGAACGCAGGACCGTAGACGGACGTCGTTTCGCGCCAGCTGGGCGCCACGGCCCGCGTTGCCGGATCGGACGGGAAGCGGGCGGGAGCGACGACATACGGATTGCTGTCGTGCCGCGACGTGATGCGCGCGTACGCCCAGTAGCCGTAGACGTCGTGTGAGAGCAGCAGCGGGCCGCCCAGCGGAATCAACTGGATCGCCGCCGCGATGACGCATACCGTCGCAAGACGCCCGCCAGCCCGTCGTAGCGCCACCAGGCCGCCGGCGTAGAACGCGAAGCCGACCGCCAGCGCCACGAAGAAGACGATGCTCGCCGCGTCGCCGAACTCGCTGCCGCCCACAGGCACCGGCGATCCCCGCGTGGACGCAGCGGCGATCGCAATGGCCAGCGCGACGGCGGCTGCGACGCCGAGCGCGTAAGGCCGCCGGCTCATCCGGTGCCGGGCGGCTCCGCGTACGTCAAAGCGGCCGGCAGCTGGTTGCGGCCGAACCCCGCGACACCCGAGGGCTGGGCCCAGACGCGGTCGGCGATGCCGAGCCCGCGCAGCTCCCGGTCGAACTCGAACGTCCAGCGACGCTTGACCGAACCGTGGCTACCTCCCGTCGAGAGGAAGAAGCGCAGCTTGTGAGACCGGATCGCCGCAGCCTCCCTGCGCACGAGGAGGACTGGATCGTGGGCCGCGAGCGTCATGCGTGACGCGTTAGCAAACGGCCCGTCGCGGAAGGGATGGAAGTACCCCTCCCAGGACTCCGCTACGGCGAAAAGGCCGACGTGTCGGAGGGCGATGTCCACCGCCCCGTACCCTCCTGCGGACACCCCGGCAATCGCGCGGGCGCTTGCCGTGCGCGTGGTCGGAAGATGGACGTCGACCCAGGGGACGACCGTCCGCACCACGAAGTCTTCCCAGACGCCGGCCCACTCACTTGCCGCTCGCTGCCGCTTCGAGCCGACCGGCAGCCCGCCGGGTGGCATCACGACGATGAACGGTCGTGCGGTCCCGTCTCGAATGAGCGAGTCGGCGACGTCCGCGAGTCGCAGGCTAACCACGAACGACGAGGGCGCTCCCCAGAACCCGTGCAGGAGGTACAGGACCGGATAGTGCTTCGCGGGCGAGTAGTCGGGCGGCAGGTACACGTTCGTGTCGCGGGTGTCTGCCGGGACGAAGGGATTGGGGATACGGCCACTCCAGACAGCCCCGCCTGCGGAGCCAGTATCGATGAGCCGGAACCCGGCCAACGGCGGTTCAGTCGAGGCTCGCGCGGTTCCCGCACAGACCAGCAAAGCGACTGCGGCGAGAGTGCCGCCGACGATCCGTGGCGCGCGACGGCCTGGTTCCGGAATGTGGACAGCGTCGTCAGTACTCGGCCGAGTCAGCAGCGCTGCGCCCACGACGACCGCGACGAAGGCGGCGACACGTGCGACTCCGAGCGCGCCTCCGGGCAACGGTTCTCCGAAAACAACCATGCCTGCCGCGATCGGGAGCGCGTTCGTCCAGAGAGTGGCCAGGCCGGCAGTCGTCAGTGCGCCGCCGCGCTGGAATCCGAGCTGCAGTGCGACGAAGGCGAGTCCGTGGCACGCGAGCAGTGCAGGAACGAACCACAGATGGATCCCGCCGGAGACAGCCGCCTTCGTCCCAACGTCACCTGCGGCGTAGAGGACGCCGGCGGCCATGCCGAGACCGGCAGCACGGCTGAAGAGGTCGGCTGCCGGACCAGCTGCTAGCGCCGCAACTGCGGCGGAGGCGAGCATCCAGACTGCCGCGTCGCGCAGGCTTGCGTGCTGCGAAGCGCGGACGGGGCCCGCGAGCGAGATCGCGAGGAGGACGAGCCCTGCGATCGATGTCGCAACTGCGAGCCGCTCTCTGCGCGACCGTACGCCCGCGAGAGCGGCAAGGACGGCGAGTCCACCTGCAGCACACGCCTGCACGAGCGAGAGCGGCGCGAGCGTCAGCGCGATGACGTAGAGCACCCAGCCGCCGATTCCGGTCCAGAAGCCAACGAGCCAGCGGCGGTTGCCGAAAAGCGCCGCGAGCGAACGAAACGGCCGGCGCAGCAGCAGCGGCGGCAGAGACGCTGCGGCCCCGTGTTGCACGTAGTAGCTCCAGTTCAGTGCGCAGGCCGAGGCCAGCGCAAGCACCAGGCCGCCCGCCAGCCGCCAGGTCACCCGCGATCTTTTCCGGTGAACGGCAAATAGGCCTCGGCAGCAAGCGCTGCGATGCCAACGCGCGGCAGATCGAGGCGTTTCTCGTACACGACGAAGCGGCGCTGCCAACCCGGGAAGAACTTGCGATTGAACATCAGCAGGTTGTCGAGCTGGAAATGCCCCTTGAGTCGCAACAGGGCGCGGCGCTCGACCCGCTGCAGCTTCGACAGTTCCGCTTCCGGCGCGAGCAGCGCCGCGAACGGTGCGAAGTTCAGCGACACACGCTTGATTCCTTCGCCGCGTGCCCAAGCGATCGCTACGCACACGAGCCATTCGTTGAACCCATTCGGGCTCGTGCGCAGTCGCGGCATCGACGAGAGGGACAGCGCCGAGCCGCGGCGGCAGCACGCAAAGTGCAGGAACCCAGCGACGGAGCCGTCGGCCGCTCGACCCACGACGAACACGGCATGCTCGTCGTCGAGACCGAACAGCGTGTCGAGCGCCATCACGAAGCCCCGCTCAGGCTGGTTCCCGCGCCAGCTTCGTGCGAGCTCCTCAAGCTCTCGGCGAAGCGACGCGTCGATCTGGCTCGGGCGGATCGTCGCTGCGGTGTAACCGGCGCGCTCGAGGCGGTGTACCGACTGCCTCACCTTTCGGATCGCGCGTCCGTCTAGGGAGAATGTGGCAGTGTCGACGACGGCCTCGTCGCCGTGGTAAAGAGCGTGCAGGCCATGTTCGCGGTAGACGCCGAGAGCGGCTTCCGAGGCGCCGAGAATCGCAACTCGCCACCCGCGCGCATGCGCAAAGCGGAGAAACGCTCCGATCAGCTCGGAAGTGCACTCGGGCGGTCCGATCGGATCACCGGAGACGATCGCCACGCCGCCCACCACCTTGTAGGCGACGAAGGACCGCTCGTTCTCGTCGAAGAAATAGGACTTGTCCCCGCGCAGGACGAATGGCGCGAGCGTGTCCGCGCCCCAGGCTGCGACGAGGTCACGAGTCATCCTGCGATGGCGCACTTCCTCCGCGTGCCGGTATCGCCAGGGTGCCAGCCAGTCGAGCAGCAGGATTCCCAGCGCGCTGAGGGTGAGGAGCAGCATCGAGAGTGGAAACCACTCGCCGAATGCTCCGGACAGATGGCCGGATCCGCTCGCGTTCACTCCGACCGCTCCTCGTGCGGCCTCGCGCAGGACGAACGGAAGCGTGAAGGGCTGATCCGCCATCACGCGGTTCACCCAGAGCGCGGCGAATGCGTAACCGAGGATCGCGGACCCGAAGAGCGGCGCGCGCAAGACGATGCGAGCGTGTGTCTCTGGATCGCCCGGGGCGTCGAAATCGGATCGGCGCGCCAGCAACGCGACGGCGACGAGGCCCGTCGCGATCGCTCCGTAACCGAAGCGATGCTGCAGGTGCAGTGCAACCAGGCCGAGCAGGACCGCCAGCGCCACCTGCCAGGCGCGTTGCTTCCCACGCGCGAGTCCGCGCGCGGCAACCAGAAGCACCAGCCCGAGTGGCGCAACGAGTGCTTCCGACACGCCGTGGACGTGCTCGGGGGCAAGCGTGGCGATCAGGGCAGGGCGGTCGTTCGGCAGCACGGCGTCGAGCACGCCCAGCATCCCGACCGCTGCAACGAACCACGTGAGCACGAGCGGACTTCTCGGGCGCTCGCCCGCGCGGCCGCGTGCACACAGTGCACCCGCAAGTCCCGCAAGCGTCGCAGGCAGGTAGATCGCCTTCTGTCCCGCAGCGGCGTGGAGGGCCTGGTGCGCAGGAACCTGACGTACGATCAACAGCGAAAGCCCGGTCGTGACGTACGCCCAGCCGCCGACGCCGAGGGCGAGCATCAGACCAGCCGTGAGCCGCTCGGCGCGGCATGCCCGCGCGATCAGCCCCAGCAGCAGAGCAGCGGTGATCCACACGGCGAGAAAGACGACCAGCGGGACTGCGGAACGCCGCGAGAGCTCATCGAGTGGAAGCGCATCGCTCACCGGCGGACCCGGCAGCGCGGAGCGGGGTTGAATCATGTAGAGCCAACCGGTCGCCGCCGCGACGACGGCGAGGGACATGAACGAGGCTGCTATGGGCCGCGCGACCCTAAGCATGCGCCAGCCTCTTCGCTGCTGTGAGGTACGCGCGCCACGCCATCCCGCGCCAGAGGGCCCAGTTGTGCCCGCCGCGAAGGTCGAGATACGCGTGCGGAACGCGCGCGGCAGTCAGTGCCGCCGCGAAGTCACGGTTCTGCCCCCGGAGGGGATCGTCGCTGCCCGAGTAGAACCAGAAATATGTCCGATCGCGGCGGAACGTCGGCGCAACCGACCGGAGCCGGTCGAGAGGCGTGTTTGTCGCGAGCCCCGCGAGCTGCCGACCGAAGATCGAATGGTTGTGCGCCGCCACTTCGTAGCCCGACCAGCTCTCGACGAGCGAGAACTCCTGCGGCGAATGCATGGCGATGTTCAGCGCCCCATAGCCGCCCTCGGACAGCCCACCGATCCCACGGCCGCTGCGCGCGGCGATCGTCCGGTAGTGCGCGTCGATTGCGTGGACGACGTCACGCGAGACGAAGGTGCGCCAACCCTCGTGCGGCCCAATGCCGTTCGCCCATTCCTTGTCGGTGAACGTGCCGGTCGAGCCGAACGGCATCACGAGGATGATCGGTTGCGCTTCGTGCTTGGCGACCAGTTCGTCCTCGACCACGCCCATGCGCACGGTCAGAAGAAACGCGAGCGGGCGGCCGGGGAAGCCGTGGAGCAGATAGAGGACGGGGTAGCGCTTGTTCGACTGCGCGGCGTAGCCGGGAGGGAGGTAGACGTACACGCTCTGGCTGCGGCCTCCGAGCGCAGGGCTCATGACCTTGATCTGCTCCACGCTGCCTCGCTCCCGCACGTACGCCGGGTCGTGCGGCGGGGGAAAGCCTCGGTAGAGCCAGTAGTTCCTCCCGTAGCGGTTGACCCCGACGAATCCGACCGCGAAGAACGCCCCCAGGACGGCGATCGCAACCGGCGTGAGCCAGCGCGCCGACATGCTCTGGTTCTACTCCATGCCAGGTTAAGAGCCGGTTAAGCAACGGCGAAGATCGGTACTGTCGAACAAGGTGCGTGTCCTCGCGTACAGCTTGGTGGCAGTGACTCTCGGTGCGCTCGTCGTGACGAGCGGCGCACACACTCGGAGCGAAGGGCCGCTGAAGGTCGAGCGCGCGATCTACTCGCCCGCCGTCGGGGGACGCCTCCGGCTGGTCGTCTATCTCCCGGTCGGCTACGCGAGTAACGGCACGCGGTATCCCGTCGTCTACTTCCTCCATGGGCTGCCTGCCGCAGCCGGGTCGTTCCGGGGGGCGGACTTTCTGGCGCGAGCCCTGGCGGCCAGCGGTCGCCGCGCAATCATCGTCGCTCCTCAAGGTGCGCGCGACAACGACTCGGATCCTGAGTACCTGGACTGGGGGCCGGGACGAAACTGGGAGACCGCCATCACTCGTGACGTCGTCGGCTACGTCGACTCCCACCTCCGGACGATCGCCACGCGGCGCGGCCGGGCGATCGTGGGACTCTCGGCCGGTGGTTACGGGGCGCTCATGCTGGCGCTCCATCACCTGCCGGCGTTCTCGGTGGTGGAGTCATGGAGCGGTTACTTCCATCCGACCGATCCGGCCGGCGAGCGTGCGCTGGATCTCGGCACACCACGTGCGAACGCGAACGCGAACGCGCACGCATTCGTCAAGACGCTGAAGCGCGGCTTCGCCAGGAGGCTGACGTTCTTCGCGTTTTACGTCGGCCGGGGCGATGCGCGCTTTCGCGAGGAGAATCGCGTTTTTCACCGCGAGTTGACCGCGGCCGGTGTGCCCCACCTGTTCCGGATCTATCCGGGCGGGCACGACCAGAGTGTCTGGTCCGCGCACGCGCGAGCTTGGCTCGCGGTCGCAGTCGACCACCTCGAACGGCCTACGCGGTGACAACCTCCGCCGACGGCCCCTGCTCTTCCGCCTGCCGTTCGTCGACGTAGCGCTGCGCGTCGCCGAGTGCAGTGAAGAGGCGGAAGAAGACGGCGATGACGATCGTGATGATTCCGATCACGCCGTAGACGAGCGCGACGTTGCCGGTCGCGCTGATCACCCAGCCGCCCACGAGTGCGCCCGCCGGGATCGCCGACCAGGCAAGTACACCCGCGATCGAGAGGACTCTCCCGAGCAGCTGGTTCGGGACGATCGCCTGCCGCAGGCTGCCCGTGTTGATGTTGAAGAGGATGCCCAGCCCGCTCTGCGCTGCCCAGATGGGGAGCGCGACCCAGAACCAGCGCATCCCGGCAAACACCACGATCAGGCCACCCATCAGCATCAGTGACGACATCGCGAGCGTGGTGAAGCTGAAGCGCCTGCGCAGCCGGCCCGCCAGCAGGCCCGTGACGACGACACCCGCGCTGCCCGCGGCGAAGAGAACGCCGATTTCCCGCCGGCTGGCGCCAAGCCGTTCGTCCGCGAACAGGACGAGCTGCGCCCAGGTCGTACCGGTGACGAAGTTGATGAGCGCCATCATCAGCGAGATGTTCCGCAGCACGGGGTGTCCGAGGACATAGCGCAGACCCTCGCGAACGTCATGCAGGATCGTCGTCGCCTCCTTGGGCGTGTCGCTCGGCGTATTGAAGCTCGCGCGGACGAGCAGCAGCGACAGGGATGAGATCGCGAACGAGCCTGCATCAAAGGCCATCACCCACGTCAGCGGGAAGAACGAGATCAGCGCGCCTGCGAGCAGCGGCCCCGCGACCTGCGCCGCCGAGTACGTCGCCTGGATCCGCCCGTTCGCCGTGACCAGGTCGTCCGTCGAAACGAGGCTCGGGATCGCAGCGAACTCGCCCGAGCTGAACGCGATGAAAATGGTGGACTGGATGAACGTGACGCCGTAGATCCACCACACGTTCAAGTGACCGAACTGCGCGACGAGCGGTATCGACAGGATGACCAGCGCGTTCAGCGAGTCGAGCGCGATCATCGCGCGCTTGCGGTCGACGCGATCCATCCACGCCCCGATGACGAGGCCGAACAGAAGGTAGGGGAGGAAGGTCGCCGCGGTCGCGATCCCGAGGTTCACCGCGGAGTGCGTAAGTTGATAGACGAGGAGCGGGACAGCCCACTGAGTGAACGAGCTGCCGAGGTTCGAGATCGTCTGCCCTATCCAGAACTTCTTGAAGTCTGAGCTCACGACACCTCTTGCAGAGCCTTGTCTAGCCGCCCCGCTCCTGGCGCCGGCGCCACTGGTGGAGCGCTTTCGACTTGCCCGCAGCCTTCGGCGGCTGCGGCTTGGGCGGTGGGTCGTGTTCGTCGAGCCAGCGCGTCGCGTCGTTTTCCGGCTCGAGGCCAAGAGCCCGCTCGCGCTCCCCGAGTTTCTTCGCGCCCTTGCTCGTCAACGGTCGTTTCCGGCCCACGTGTGCAGGTTAGCCACAGCGGCGGCGCATCTACTTCTCCTCCGGCTTCGATTGGCATCCCCCCGAATCGGGGACGGCACGATCCGCAAATCGGCACGAGGACGCGGCTCGCATCGGTAATGGCTGCTCGCGGACGGCCTGATGAACGAAGAGGTCGGCAAGCGGCTGTTCCTCTCACCGGAGACCGTTCGCACGTATGTCCAGAAGGCGATGCGCAGGCTCGAGGCGGATACCCGCACGCAGGCTGTTGCAGTGGCGCTGCGGCAGTCGCTCATCGGAGAAGGCGCGTCACTTTCCCCGCGTACCGGTGCCAGGCACGGGTACGCAAGGGTCACCGAAGTGTGACGCCTTCAGGCGCGCTAGGAGCGCGAGCGGTTCACCGGCAGTCGCTCATCGGCTGAGGCGCGTTACTTTCCCCGCGTACCGGTGCCAGGCACGGGTACGCAAGGGTCACCGAAGTCTGACGCCTTCAGGCGCGCTAGGAGCGCGGGCGGTTCACGAAGACGTTGTCGAGTGCCGAGCGCAGACCCACGGCCAGCGCGCCCATGAGCACGGCGGCCTCACCGAGGCTCGAGATCTCGACCCGCGGGGGCAGGGCATCCACGCGGCCAGCAACCGGCGCACCGGTGTGAGGAGCAGGTCACCGTTCGCGCCGAGCCCGCCGCCGAGGACGAGAAGCGCGGGATCGGCGACGGCGGCGATCGGTGCGATGTGCGCCGCGATGTGTCGAGCCACCTCCTCGACCACCGTCCGTGCGAGGGGATGCGGCATCGAGTTCGGCACAGCGCGCGAGGTCGCGTTGAAGCTGACCGAGACGTGCCGTGTCGCCGCTGAACCGCTCACAGCGACGGATCTGGCGCACGGGCCGATCGCGGCGCTCGACTCGATGTTCCCGGTCTGGAGGATCGCCTCGCGCGACGAAAGTCTGCCGGCGGTCCTCGAGGCCGCCGCGCGTGTGATCGAGGCGGGAGCGACGGTCGTTGCAAGTGGCAACGCAGCAACGGAGATCACGGGCGCCGCCCACGTCCTGCCCGTCCCCCAGGCGCCC
>Ga0099827_10000587_pt1 | contig 16977 bp, 13 predicted proteins | sample CZO8metaG_FD_79339 | JGI IMG/M metagenome (GOLD analysis project Ga0099827, IMG submission 79339) | Vadose zone soil microbial communities from the Eel River Critical Zone Observatory, Northern California, USA - CZOApr15con1.8 metaG | ecosystem: Environmental > Terrestrial > Soil > Vadose zone ...
AAGAAATAGAGGCCTCTTTGTCGGCTTCCGCGCGCGGCGGTAGGCCTATACGCCGCCAAAGAGGTACAGCCTGGACGCCGGTGCTGACCGCGACGGTGGCATTTTGCATTGTCCTCTGACCGTCCTGTACCGCGTGGTTCACCGGGAACCTTACATATCCCATATGCATTGGCCATTCTGAAAGAATGAAATTAGGCCGTCTTCACTCACTTTAAGAACACTTCCGAAACGAGAGGCTGCGATTGCGGCGGTAGTACGCCCACCTTCGATGTTCTCGGGATGGAAATCCGTCAGATCATGATGGCGGAGAATCGCACCGAAGGCCAACAGGTTGGAATCCTGATCTAGCACAATCCCACCATCAATTCTGGCCACCGTCTCCAATACCGCGGTCGGAAGGTCGAGCACCCGCTTTTGGTGAAGCAAGTAGTGGAGCTGATCCTTTGAGCTGGAAATGAGCTGCGCGTCGTGCTCCGGCAAAGACGAAAGCATATCCGTTCTAGACACGAGTTTTGGGGCGCTGCGAGGATCCTCAAGCACCACTAACAGGCCCCCGCGCCGATCTTCCGCCAGGTTCAGGGCCGCGACAAATAATCGTTCAGCGAGTTTGGAATTACCGATTGCTCGGCTCCACATCTCGTACTTTTGCTGAGCATCGGTAAGCCTCCAGTGACCGTCTAGAAATCGAAATACCTGCACTCCATCGGCAAAGATTTTCATTTCGCCGTTGGGAGTGAGAATCATGCAAACGTGTCCGCCACACAGTGTGGCTCGACTATGAGTTCGATATCGGTCGGCGCTGGGAACGGGGAGCTCAGTATTCGAAAACGGCTCGACCCACTGCTCCACGTCAATAACCTCCACCAGACAGCCGTCCCGATCTACCAGAGCCAGCGTTTGTAGCCCATCACAGAGGCGGTAAAAACTACGAATCGAGGTCAGCGCCGGAGAGTAGCTCAAGGCGCCGGAAGGTGTCGAAGGGAGCGCATGGCAGGGATCGGGCTGAGTCCCAAACAAAAGAGTCCCGGTCGAGATTCGGCGGTTCTCGTACGTGCTCAACGAGGTCGTCCGAAGCACTTCGATGGCATCCTCGACTCGATCGGGCCCTTTCCATACCTCACCCACATACGGAAGACTATCGACATAGGCAGATACATATCGATCCTCGGGTAGCCCTCGAAAGAGCTCGAATCGCTGTTCCACAAGAGTGGCGTCGAAAAGCATCCGGTACCGGGAATCGAGCACCGCGCCGATACTGTTCAACAGTTTCAGCTCGGAGCCGCTGAACGGTTTGCTGTTTTCTAGAACGTATTGAGATCCGAGCCAGTTCAAGGTCAGAGATGAGCTGTCGGGGTTCTGAGTGATTCGCTGTGTGCCCTGATGCGGGCCAGTGATAATCGCCTCGAGCCTGGCCGAGGGGAAGAAATATCCGATGCCATTTTCGACGAGCTTCCCGTAGAGTCCGTCGAGAAAAGGAGGTGCCGGTGTCCGATTCAGCATTCAGCGTTTCCCCTAAAGTCGGTTCCGTTACCGTAGCTCTTTGGTTGGATGTGGGACAACAGCATCTGATCTAGCTATGGTACGCGACGACCACGGGCCGCGCTCCTCTTATTGTGAGACTTCCGCTTGTTGTGAGACTTCCGCTTGCCGGTTTGTTGCCCCTAGCTTTCTAGCCGAAAACGAAACCAGCACTGTCTTGAGAATGACATAAAGCACTGGGATAAAGAATAGGTTGAGGACGGTGGAGAACAGCATGCCGCCAACGATTGCCGTTCCGACCGAATGTCGCCCCAGCTTGCCGGCGCCAGTTGCGAAATAGAGGGGCAACACACCGAGAACGAATGCAAACGAGGTCATCAGGATGGGCCGCAGCCGCAGTTCGGCCGCCTCGATGGCTGCGTTTGTGATCGAGCGGCCCTGCTCGATCAATTGCTCGGCAAATTCGACAATTAGAATCGAGTTCTTCGCCGAAAGCCCGATCAACATGACCAGACCGATTTGCACATAAACGTCATCCACCAGTCCCCGCCAGGACACGAGGAGAAGCGCACCCAGCACGGCCATGGGAACGGCCAGCAGGATGATGAACGGCAGGGCGAAGCTCTCGTATTGCGCAGAAAGCGTTAGATACACCACAAGAATGCCGAGGCCGAAGATTATGATTGCCTTGCCACTGGCTTCCACTTCCTCCAGCGCCAGACCCGTCCAGCTGAACGACATGCCTTGCAGCATGTGTTGCTTTGCCAGCTCCTCCATCGCCTTGAGGCCCTGGCCGGAACTGTATCCGGGAGCCGCGGCACCATCGATCTCCGCCGAGCGGAACAGGTTGTAGTGATTGATCACCTGCGGCCCAGAGGTTTCCTTCAGGGTAACGATATTTCCAAGTGGCACTAAACCGTTCGTATCGGAGCGCACGTAGTATTGACGCAGGTCTCGCGCATTCATGCGGAAGGGCTGATCGGCCTGCACGTAAACGCGGTAGGAGCGACTGTTGAAGTCGAAATCGTTCACATACTGGGAGCCCATGTAGACGCCCAGAGCCTGCGCGACCTGGCTGATCGGCACTCCGATAGCCTTCGCCTTCTCGCGATCGATCTGTACCAGTTGCTGCGGATCATTGGCGGTGTAGCTGGTGAACAATCCCCGCAGATCGGCGCGCTGGCGGCTACCGCCGACGATCTGGTGCGCCACCGTATCCAGGTCTTGCAGCGTGTTGCGGCCCAGGTCCTGCAGCTCAAACTGAAATCCGCCAAAACTCCCGATGCCGCTAATGGCGGGCGGTTCGAACGCCACCACGATCGCTCCCGGAACGCCAAAGAGCTTGGGCGCGACCCGTGCCACGATGTCGCTGGCTGCATGGCCCTTACCCTTACGTTCGTCGATGGGCCTCAGAGGAGCAAAGATCAGGCCGTAGTTCGAGGAACTTCCGCCGGAAAGTGAAAAGCCGGGGACCGCGAAGGTACCGAAAACATCGGGATCAGCCCGCAGAATCTGTTCCGCTTGCCTGGCCACATCTGTCGTATAGGAGAGGGAGGCGCCCGGTGGCGCCTGGACCACCACGATAAAGTAATTCTGGTCTTCCTGGGGCACAAATCCCGTCGGAACGTGAACGTACATGTAGGCGGTGGCGGCCAGTCCGGCCAGGAAAAGCGCGATCATGGCATAACGATAGTTCAACACCTTTGCAATCGCTTTGCCGTATGCGGCTCCCACGCCGTGGATCGCGTCGTCAACCCCATGAGCAAACTTTCTGTACCCACGCGAGAGCCACTCGCTATGTATCCAGTCCAACACAGAATATTTGTGTTCTTCGCCGCGCAGTAGGATGGCCGCCAGGGCCGGCGACAGTGTAAGCGCGTTAAACAGCGAAATCGCAATCGAAAATGCGATGGTCAAAGAAAATTGCCGATAGAGGATTCCCGTAGTGCCGGGAAAGAACGATACCGGCACAAACACTGAAATAAGGACAAGCGAGGTAGCCACCACGGCGCTCGACACCTCCGCCATGGCGACCGATGTGGCGGTATGCGGATCGGCCTTGTCCTGGTTGATGTGTCGCTGGGCGTTTTCAATGACCACAATCGCGTCATCGACCACCAGGCCGGTGGCGAGCGTGATGCCGAAGAGCGTCAGCGAATTGATGGAGAAATCAAAAGCCTTGATGAAAGCAAAAGTGCCAATCAGCGACACCGGGATCGTGACTGCGGGAATGATCGTAGCGCGCCAGTCCAAAAGGAACACAAAAATTACCAGGATCACGATGATGATTGCTTCTTCTAATGTCGTGACCACTTCTTTGACCGAGTCGCCAACCACCGTCGTGGTGTCGAAGGCAATTACGTACTTTATTCCCGGCGGAAACGACTTGGACAGCTCCTCAAGAGCGGCCTTGGCGGCTTTATCGACATCCAGCGCATTGGCATTCGAGAGCTGCTGAACCCCGACACCGATCGCCTCGTGTCCACTGTACAAGAGGTTCGTGTCATAGGTCTCGGCGCCGATCTCTGCCCGCGCAACATCTTTAAGCTGCACGATCCCGTTGCGCGTGTTCTTTATGATGATGTTCTCGAATTCCTTGGGTTCCGACAGTCGCCCCACAGCGCGCAACGTTACCTGAAAGGTCTGTTTCGGATCTGCAGGCGGGCGTCCCAGCTGTCCGGCGGGTATCTCGATATTCTGCTCCTGCAGCGCAACGACTACATCCGCCGCGGTGAGTTGCCGCGCGGCCAGTCTCGTAGGGTCGAGCCACACCCGCATGGCGTACTTGCGCTCGCCGAAGATGACGACATCGCCCACACCTGGAATCCGCTTCAGCGCGTCCTTAACGTAGACGTCCAGGTAGTTGGAGATGTACTGGTTCGAAAGACTGTTGTCGGGCGAGTAGAATCCCGCGGCGAAGACGAAGTTTGGATTCGCCTTGGTGATGGTCACACCCGTGTTCTTTATTTCCAGCGGCAGACGGCCTTGCGCCGTCGCCACCCGGTTCTGCACATCCACCGCCGCAATGTTCAGGTCATAACCTGTGCGGAAGGTTACATTGATATTGCTGGTGCCGTCGTTGGAACTCGTCGAGGTGATGTAGTGCATACCTTCGACGCCGTTTATCTGCTGCTCCAGCGGAATTGTGACTGCCGACTCCACTACCTGTGCGTTCGCGCCCACGTAGTTGCTGGTTACCGTCACTTGCGGCGGTGCCAGGTCGGGATACAGCGAGATGGGCAACCCGGGAATCGAAACTGCGCCGGCCAGAATAATCAGCAGTGCGCACACCGTGGCAAAAATTGGCCGTTTAATGAAAAAGTCAACCAAATGTGCACTCCTCTGCTGGTCGCGGCTGGTCCGCGGGTCGTGGCGGCTTCGGGAATCGGTTAGTTAGCTGATCGGCTGTATGGGCGCACCGTCGATGAGGAACTGGGTGCCGGAGACGACGACTTTTTCTCCAGGCTTCAAGCCGCCTGTCACGGCGTAGTCGTTCCCGATGGTATCGCCGAGAGTAACCGCCCGCTGCTTGACGACAGCGCCGCTCTCGGACTGGACCGCGACGTAAACAAACGATTGCCCCCCGATGCGCGTGATCGCCAGTACAGGCACCGTCGGCGTAGGAGCCGTGCTCCAGACCACCCGCGCCTTCACCAGCTGGGCATTACGAAACTTGTCGAGCGAGGCATGGATCGGCGCCTTCACCAGAATGCCCTGGATCGCGTCGTCCACTTGCTGGGAAACAAAATTGACTTTCGTGCTCTCCAGCAACTCCCCGCGGCTGCTGACAATCTGCACCGGAAGGCTCATGCGGATATCCGGCGCCCGTTCCGTGGGAATGTAGATGTAGGCTTCCAGTTCGGCATTCTCATCCACAGTGGTCAACAGCGTCTGCGGCGAAACGTAGTCGCCCACATGCACGGGAATGTCGCCGACAACGCCGGAGAACGGGGCGGTAAGATTGTAATAGCCGAGCTGGCGTTGTTGGGTCACACGAGCGGCAGTCGAAGATTCCCAGTCTGCCTTGGAATTCTCGAACGCCTGAACCGCCAGATCGAAGTTCTGCTTGCTGGTCACGCCGGCCTGGTACAGGCCGCGCTGCCGCTCCACTTCCTGCTGGTTGTAGTCGAACGTCGCTTTCTTCTGTGTTTCGGTGCTGCGCTGCTGGTCTACGGTTGCCTGCTGCTTCAGCGGATCGATCGTCATCAACACTTGCCCGGGGCGCACATGATCGCCCGACTTCACCAGGATGCGGGTCAGCGAACCATCCACCTGTGGCTGGATGCTCGCCGAACGGCGCGACTTCACCGTTGCCACGTACTCGTCCACTCGCGGCACTGGCGCCAGATTGATAGTCTCTGTCTTGACCTGTAGCGGGCGCGCCGTGGACTGCTTCGCCTCCGTGTTACTGCACCCGGAATCTGTCAGAACGGCGAACCCCATCGCTAGGACGAACAGAACAACCGGAACCTTTCTCAAATTGATCATCCTCAAGAACCTCAGCTGTGTAATAGAGATGCGCGCCCCGTGGCAACAGATTCAAGATGTGTACTGACCGGTATGAAATAATTGGTATGGATACATGAAAAAATGAAATTTGGGAGCGCAAGTTGCCCTGATAAATAAGGCGATCACAAAAGCAACGTCGATATTCCTTGAGAGATCCCCGAAGCAGTTGGCGCGAGGATGTCTATGCTGCCCCGCGGTTTCTCGGCCACTCCAAGATGTCCAACACGCTCGAGGTCTACACCCTTACCCGTTCCCAAGCAGCGAAGAGCGACGGTCGAAAAGCTCTCGGCTTTGATGGCAAATGAGGGCAAGTTGGATCAAAGCCGGGAGAGACTGCCGCTCGCCTCGCAGCAGATTCAATGCAGATTCAATTAATACAGATTCAATTAAGGATAGATGGTAGGCAGGTGGAGACTCTAAGGCCGCGCGAGTCCGAGGAGGTTCTCTACGAACCTGCTCCGCAAATGCCCCGCTTACTCTTGTACAGACGATCGATCCAACCGCATCGTGTTCCTCATCCTCGGACTAACCCCGCTGTTCCGGACGTACTGGGCTGCATTCCTACTTCGGCTCTCCCGACAGCGTCCAGCGGAGACCCGCTGAAATGGTCCGGCTGTAATACTCGCGCTGGATGGGAAATTGCTCACTGCCGTTATAGAAGCCGAACACTTCGTTGTTCAACTTCAGCATGGAAACAATCGCCTGCAGGCCATGCCCGCGCGGAATCCAGTAGCTCACCTGCGCATCTACCTGGGTGTGCGGATACAGATAGGTATCGCCGGTTGGGTCTTTTGCAGCTGATCCACCGTAGGACCAGATGTAACCGTCGTTATGGGTCAGACCCATGCGCGCGGAAAAGCCCTTCTTGTCATACGTTACATCAAAATTCCAGTTGTTCGGCGCCGTACGCACGAGCGTCGGGTGGTCGGTGCGGCCGAAGCCGGTGGGAAAACTGGCGCGCGATGCCGTGTAGCTGTAGTTCGCGCGCACTCCCATGCCGTTCAGCGGGCCGGGCAAAAAGGACAACCGTTGCTGCCAGGCCATCTCAACGCCGCTGATATGTGCGCCTGGACCATTGATAAGAGTCGCCACAGACTGTGCCGATTGGAAGGGTTGCGTCACCGAATAGATGGGATCGGTGAGCATCTTGTAAAAAAATCCGCCCTGGATCAGACCCACAGGTTTCAGATAGCGTTCCAACAGCACATCAAAGTTCTGCGCGTGGGTTGGTTTGAGGTCGGGATTCCCTTTGGAAAATTCAGGATTGGAAGTGGGGTCATCAATAAAATAGGGCGCAATATCCCCAAAGTTCGGCCGGGCGATGCCCATACCGTAAGCAGCGCGCAGAATCGTGTCCGAGCCCAACCGGTACTGCGCCTGCACGCTGGGAAATACATCCACATAACTGTTTTTCGCGGTCTGGGGCACAGCCGGGGGGACAAAGTTCCCGGTGACGGGATCGAAATTTAGCTTGTTCGCAAGTAGCGAATCCTGCGTCGATTCTACGCGCAGGCCGGCCTGCAGCCTTAGCCGACCAACGCTGATGGTATTCATGGCGTAACCCGCCCAGATGCGCTCGCTGATATCGAAGGCATTCTGCAGGTTGTAGGCTTGGTTCGGAGTAGTCCCGCCGGGTTGCACCGCGGCCAGGATCTTTTGGAAATCGGTGACCGGCCCGTAGGTGTAATTCCCGAAATAGTAGCTGTTGTCCTTGAAGCTGCTCAAGAATTGACTCATCGGGGCGCCTGAAAGATTGAACGTTTCCCGGTCATAACGCTGAGTCTTGCGGGCATCCCACCCCTTGAAGCCAACCTCAAATGAGCTGAGGTGTGAACCAACCGAGTATTGCTTGTTCAACGAAACGTCTCCCACCACATCCCGCTCGAAAATACTGTCGTTCTCGGTGGAGGCGAAGCCCAGGGTGTAAGTCGCAGGATCGTAAATGTTTACCCCATTGAGAACCGGGAACTTGGGGATGAAGGGGTTTTTCGTGTCCACCCCGAACGCTACGCTATTGTCGCTGGCGCCCGGACCATCGAAGCCAGCTCGCGGAAAGCCGCCCGTATAAATCGCCTGAGAAAGGGCGAGTCCATAAGCAATCAGAGTGCCGCCAACCGCATGCCGAGCCCCGGCCTGCGTGCTGAAGATCCGCTGCGCCGGCTTGCGATACACGTCGGTGAAACCCATGCTCCCGCATCCCTGTACGCCGCTCGTAGCGGTGATTCCACAGGTGTTGTTGGCATCCGTCGGACTGGAAACGAAGTTGTTGATCCCCGGCGAGTAGATCCAGTCTTCACCAAAGTCCTTGAACTTCGAGAAGAGGCCGCGCAGATAAACCGACGACATTTCGCCCAGCTTGTAGTCGGCCTCTCCGCCAAAACCGTAGCGAGTGCGGTCGTAATGGTAGTTGCGCAAGTCGGCGGTATTGGGTCCCAAGAAATTGCTTCCGTTGGGCAGCGTGAACACGCCAGGCGCCGGTTCTATGTCGTTAATCCCGCGCCCGTTGAAATCGTAGCTTCCGCCAAAGAGCAAGCCAAACTTCTTGTCCCGTCCGAAACGCTGCCCCGCGGTTCCGGCAAACTGGTAGAGTGGACGGCCTCCGCTGATCGGGGTATACCCGCCCATGCCGAGCAGACTGACATACGGCCGGTCGCCCGCGCTCTTAGTCACCAGGTTGACCGATCCGCCAATGGCGTCCGCATCCTGGTTGGCAGAAAGAGTCTTGTTGACTTCGACCATGTCGACCAAATCTGCAGGAAGCACGTCCAACTTCACATTGCGCACACCCTCCGGAGAGGGTACGTGTATGCCATCGATGGTCACATTGCTGAGCCGCGGTTCAGTGCCGCGGATCTGTATGTATTTGCCTTCGCCTTCATCGCGCTCCAGCGACACGCTGGGCAGCCGGCCCACAGCATCCGCGATATTGGTGTTCGGCAAGCTGGTAATGACTTCCTCCGGCAACACCTGCACGACGTTGTCGGCGGTCCTTTCAATATTGAGCGCTTCGACCTCACCTCGCTCGCGACCGCCACGTACCGTGACCGCTTCATTTTGCATGCCGATTTGGAGGACGGCTTCTACATGTGCCACCCCCTCCCGCACTGACGGCGACGTCAGTCGAAAACGGCGCGAAGCCTAGATAAGACACCGTGAGCCTGTACGGACCCGGCGTCAAGTCAAGAAGGATGAACTGCCCCTGGCCGTTCGACACGACGGATTCCCCATTCGGCTGCAGTTCTACGCGCGCACCGGGCAATGCACCTCGGGCAATATCAGTCACGCTACCCGTAATGGTGCCATTACGTTGCTGCGCACCGACCGGCATTGTGCAGATCAAGCTAATCGCGATCGCCATTAGGTACAGCGAATACATGCGCACACGCATAACTCCAGCCTCCGATTTTGTCGGATTCGTTCCGGAAATGGTGACAGGTCTGGCAGAACACTATGCGGAGAATGTGAACACCATGTTACAAAATGATTAAAATAGTGTTACACGCTTAAGTACATAAGAGTTCACTCCGACAAGGCGCAGATAGAACGCGTAAAGCCGAGGTGGAGTCGTCGCCAGCGCTTGGGCAGACAGATCACGGACCGGACTGTCATAATCGTGCGCTCCCGCAAATCATTAGAAAATTGACTTCCATACGGTGAAGGCGAGAGTTCCCTTCGGAGGCCAGAAAGGCAGTCCGGTTTCGCCAAAACTCGCGACTGCAAAAAGTCCGAGGCACGGTAACCAATCACGGTGAACGAACGCGTTGCGGATAATAGAGGGTCAACGCGATGGGACTCTTCCCACAGCACGACCGGCAGGCCATCCGATCACAGAAGGTCAGAAATGCTGGCAGTGCGTCACCAGGCAGGGTGGCGGAAAGAAGGTGCAAGGGGCTGACCACCTGGGCCAATTCGAAACGCTCGGCCTCAGCTTGGGCGACGGCCAGCGCGGGTATTGAGTAGCCGAATCGAGCAATCACGTTCACGCATCGAAGTAAGGAGCCAACCGAGTCTGCGGGATCGTGAAGCACCTGAAGATGCTCGAAGAGGAAGTTTCGAGGTGATCGGATATATCGGTTCCCCCCCATCGTTTCGGAGGCAGCGAGTTCCGTTTCGGCAGCCAGGAAGTCGGAGACGCGCATACGGGGGGCGTTGACATTCCGTTCGCCTGCTCAGTTCGCGATGCGCTCTTGGCGCAAAGGTCTTGCCAAAGAGCACCACTGTGCTCCCAACTCAGGCTGGATGACTCTTCATGTCCGTTGGCGACGAAGACCTGAAGCAGACCACAACTGATCGGCGCAAGCTGCTCACTCAGGAAAGTGAAAAACTGCACTGGAACCCTCAGTTCAAATCGCTGCTCGAACCGTTTGTGCCTCGAACGGCGGGACGCGTCCTGACAGAGCCCCTTATGGCGTAGCTCTCAAAGAGGAACGTATGACTCATTTATGTGTGACCTGTGGAACACAATTTCCTGCTGCTGACCACCCGCCTCAGCACTGTCCCATCTGTGAGGACGAACGGCAATTTATCGGTTTACAAGGTCAGCACTGGACCACACTGCCGCAATTGCAGCGGACCCATCGGAACATGTTGCATCAGGAAGGCGAGGGGATTTGGGGCATCGCGACCGTGCCTGCCTTTGGGATTGGCCAACGGGCGCTGCTTATAGGGACGAAACAGGGAAACATTCTGTGGGATTGCGTCAGCCTGATCGACTCTGACACCGTCGCCCTGATCAAGGCGCTGGGCGGAATTTACGCCATCGCGATCTCCCATCCTCATTACTACACCTCGATGGTCGAGTGGAGTCGGGCGTTCGACGGCGTGCCCATTTATCTGCACGAAGACGATCGGGGATGGGTACAGCGTCCCGATGCCAACATGACGTTTTGGCAAGGAGACATCCACTCACTAGAGCACGGCCTGACGCTGATTCGTGTGGGCGGGCATTTCCCCGGGTTCCAAGTCTTGCATTCGGCCGAGGCAGAAAATGGGCAAGGTGCCCTGTTCACGGGGGACCAGCCACAAGTCTGCCCTGACAAGCGGTACGTCAGCTTCATGTACAGCTATCCGAACTTCATTCCTCTCAAGGCAGCCAGTGTGCGCAGGATCGTTTCCACGCTTGAGCCGTTTTCGTTTACCAAATTGTACGGCGCGTGGCCCGATTTCGTCGTGCAGGGGGACGCAAAAGAGGCGCTTCGCCGTTCGGCCGAGCGTTATCTGCGAGCCGTCGAAAACTCTCCATCAATTGAGTTGCGCGTTGGCACCATCGAATCCGTGCGCTGATGGCAGGTGGTATTGCTTGAGGTTTCGCAGCCTTAACCAGCTGACGGGCTGACCGCGTGGTGGCTTGCACTGCGAGTGATTATGATCAAACTTGTTTATTGCATCACTAAGAAGGCGGGCTTAACCGATGAGGAATTCTTTCATTACTGGGAACATGTCCACGGCCCTATCGGTGCTCGGATTCCTCGACTCCGAAAATTGGTACAAAGCCACCGCCTGAGTGTACCCGGAGATAGCTACCGACCCGATTACGACGGCATGGCGGAACTCTGGTTTGACGATATGGAGGCTTTGCTGGCCGCTCGTCAATCGCCGGAATGGAAAACCTCTAATGACGATGAAGAGGACTTCATAGACCACGGCAATGTTGCTTACTTCGTCTCAGAGGAACATATGATCTTCGATGAGCTGACGCAAAATAAGTAAGGGTCAGACGCAGTGCAGTCAGCTTGTGACTGCTGGTGGTGTCGCAATTGCAGCTACGTGCAGGTGGTGTCTGGAAATCGACAAGGCTCGAGGTCAGCGTGCACGCGTGCACCGCGAAGACAGCCTTTGCCTCAGCCCCCTTTGCCTCAACCCATGGAACGGCCCGGAGGAAGTGGCACTACTTGGGCGGCATATGTTCAAAAGGGAGCTTGGTGTATCGCGCCTTCTCGATCTCGATCACGAGCGCCACTCTTCCTTCGGGGCTGCGAAACGGGAACGGCTTACCTGTGTACTTGAGCGAGATCGGGTCTATGTACTTGCAGTCGCCATCAGGACGCCTCTCGACCACGCGACCACGAAGCTGCGCTTCCTTGTAGGGATCATGAAAATCAACGATGGAGAGCGAGATACGCGGGTCACGCCGGGTGTTCTTCGCCTTAAGTGAGCCTTCCCCGGTGCAGATCAGTATGCGATCACCCTCACGGCCCACCCAGATAGGGACACTCTGCGGTGAACCGTCAGGCATCAGGGTGGCGAGATGGGCGAAGTTGGGGCCGTCGAGCAAGACTCTGATTTCGTTGGAAAGCGGAATCGCCATGCAAACCGTCGTTGTCCTCAAGTCTCTTGAACAAATCTGTCGCTTTAATTGCTGCTGACACGACTCGACACGCTTCACCGCGATAAACAAGTGAGTCAAGTCAGGCGGCTTTGACCGTTCGTCCTCGGCCGCCTTGCGCGATGGTCGCAGGAAGCCGCAGTATGCGGACGCCTGAGTCTCCTTTCGCCTTTGCGCGAATTGCGATCCGATCACGCTCCGGAAACGGATCGGACAGTAATTCAAACTCCTCACCGTAGATTCGTACACGTCGAAACGCAACATAGCCGAGATGCTTAATGCGTGCACAAGCGTCTTCCACTGATTCAATTCTGGTAAAGCGTTTGATGAAGGCTAAATAGGACATTTCGCCGGGTCCAGCGGCTTCTCGATCCTCGATCACGGAAAAGTGAACGCGGTCGTTAGCGTCGATCTCTCCAACCCTCACAGTCAGCCCTGTCCCGTCCTGAAAACTCTGCCCCTCTTTGACTTCAACACGGCGTGGCATTCAACCCTCCATCGTTATTATTTGTGGAAGACTAAATGCTAAGCCTGTTCACAAACGATGCCGAATCGGGTAGTTGCTGTACTGGTCCTGTATGGGTGTGCAAAAGTCCCCAGAAGCATCTAGCCACAAACCGGAGATAATCCACCAGCCAAGCTGGGAGAGGAGTCTGAATTGTTGACGCAAACACGTGACGCCTGCCGCCGGAGCCGTCAAGCACCACTAATGCAGCCTATCCAGCCGCCGACGATGAGGCTGCGGCGTCCAGCGGTTGCGGCTTGGCGCCCTTTATCAGGAGCCACAGCATGATCGCCATCTCCCCGAGGAGGGCGGGAAAGGCGATGTTGGAGACCATATCCTCGTATTGCGGTAACAGTAAGCCCGTAAAGCTCATGGTCAGATAGGCGAAGCCGTTGATGATCAGCCAGACGCCCAGGAAGCGGGGCAGGAAGCGCGACCGGTACACAAGCACCGCTAAGGGAAAAAGCCATAGACCCCAAAGGATCTCGGCGGCAACGACTTCATGGTGATGCAGACGGAGGAACAGCATGGCCAGGGCGTCCCGCTGCGGTTTCTCGAATACGGACAAGAAATCGGCGCCGCGCACGAGCATCAGGGCAGCAGCGTCGTTCAGCACGTTAAGGAAGTCGATGGTGGCTGGTATCAGACCCCCGAGGATCACGACCAGCACAGCGTGGTTCTGGTCCACTCCCTTGAGCAACCGATAAAGAGCCAGCACGAGGAAGATCAAGATGGTCCCGCAGAGCAGGTCGCTGACTATGCCGAGACGGAAGAGCCACTCGTGAGCGGCGATGTTGTTGGCCGTCGCGGTCGCATTCCCACGCACGAACAGAGTGCTGGGAATATAGATGAGGCGGAAGGGGGCCATGACGACGAGAAGCAGGTACAGGAATCCGGCGACTCTCCCTGGGTTGTGGGTCGAGCTCATGTTCCCTCGCTTGTAGGCGCGACGCGCTCTGTCCGTTGATCCTAATGATACTGCTCCGCGAGGAGTGAACTACTTCGACGTGCTAAGAATTCAGCACCGTATTTTGTCCGTTTCTTCCACAGCTCCGATGAGCACGGCCCCAACAGCGCCGCGTATCTCGTGCGCAGCTACGTGTATTGGCACAGCCGTTTCCAGGACGATCGAGGCATAGTGGCTGCACGGTTCAGCTGAACAATCATTCTTTCACCATGGTCGGTGTACCGCCGCCGGGGTTCCGCGGGACTTTGTTGTTTGTCTCTCCCGATTTCTTCCTTTAGAACGCCGAGATTGCAGGACGCAATAGATCCGAGGCGTCGATGTTTCCATAGGATTGTGCTTCAAGAAGCTTGTTGTAGACGGCGGCGGGAGCGGATTGATCCGGAATAGCTAACTGAGAGCTGATCTGGGTGGACTGAGTTGCCCACTTGACGCTGAACTCCAGGTACTGACGTAGGATCAGCCGTACAATGGATTGAATTCGGTTGTAATTTTTCTCTGCCTTTTCCGCGATGGTCGTAAGGTTTCCGTGAGCCACGGCATTTCGGATTTCCCGCCCGCGGGAATCCAGCCAACTCGCCTCTTCATTCGAGTCAAATCCCGCTTCTGCATGTGGTAGTGTCTGTAGGGCGGCTGTGATTCTGGCTCGGAATGGGCAGGTGATTTCCACTCCTCTGAACCGAGGAACGCTCATCCCACCTAACATTGCGTCTAGCGCCATGAACAAAAACACCGCACGCTGAGTGCCCGGTAGTTGATATCCATAGGAACGATGGAAGTTTTCTATGGCGATGTCAGCCGAAGCGTGAGGTTTGACTTTGCGATATTGCTGAATCAATCGCCACACATTCTTTGTGGGTGCGGCCTGGTCCTGTGATCTGGCTAGCTCACCAATTGACAGTCGGCAACCCGGGGGAGCGTTCTCGGGTACGCCATTAATGAATGCCTGGCGGTAGGGACCAACCAGCCGTTGATTCAAGAGGCCAAAACTAAAAATTCGCTCCGAGAGTCCCGGATCAAGGAACCATCCAGCTTTCAACAACCGTAGCGCCAAGACTGCATCGTCTGCGTTCGCAATCATCGTGTTCCCTAAACGACCGAGCGCGTGACCAAGATCTTCCTTGTCCCCTGGGGTCTCGACAACAACCAGGCATACAGGCGGTTCTGGGCCATCCGGCGAGAGCGGAGTATTTCGGAAGCGCTCCATCCAAACATCAAATTTCGTCACCTGCCGCCATTCGTCCGCGGAGGGCACGTAGGCCGCGACGGTCCCGCCCATAAGGCCGACGCTATCGCTATCCAAACTGGCTCCCCAGAGCGGAAAATAGCCGAGGAGCAAGCCTGAGGTTTCTGTTGTCATCTGGTTTGAGCCTGTTCAAATCTCTGATTCAGGGTATGGTGGGCCTCGGCGTTCTTGTATGCCCGTGCCAGCAAAGGGGAGAGCATTTCATCGCCGCTGCGCGTTCGGCCCAAAATGACTACCCGCAGGATCACGTCGCAGAGCAACCGTCGACCCCAACTCAACAATTTCAAGTCCTCCTCCTCGAGCTCTGTAATTCCAAGTTCACCATGCAGGAGTCGACTGCGGAGTCGGTATAACGTCGAAAAGAATCTGGCTCTCTCCTGAAGGTCATCACGCGAGGGGCTGGTGAACACTGCAGCGTGTTCTCCGAACGTCGGGGTGCGCTTCATTTCTGCCGGGGTGTCTTCCCTGGCGGGCAGCAGGATGTGTTCGAGTGCAGCGATGCAGTGGACAAACTCGTTGATCTTATTGAGTGATCGCCCGTCCCACCAGAACTCGGGACGAGTAGTCACCTCCAGTGTGCGGAGGCTTGACTCAACACCCGAAAACGCGCGAGTGGCGTCGAATCCCTCCAGGGCCTCATATCCCGACCTAACTACGGCGAGTTGGCTGTCATCGAAGTGGTAGGTAACCCCGCTCCCAAAAACGATCCATTCCCTTTCGAAAGGACCAATTATTCGTCTCCAACTAACCGCACCCGGGAGACTGGAGACTTCCACCTGCAGGTAAATCACCGACATGTGGGGCGAAGGGAGCAGAGGAGCGTCAGGATGCAGAAGGAATGCCGTGTGGAGTCGTGACACGCAATTCAGAACGTGACTTTCGCCGAGGTCGTAGAATCAAGTTTCGACCAGTCAGTAAACGGCAGGTGCACCAGCCGACCCGGTCCAATGCGCATTCCTCCATCCCCGTCAAGAACAACGCCCGGTAGGTGAGCATGCCATTGGACGTTCATTGAGTTCCGTTCAGCCGTCCCCGTTTCAGGTGTCGAGCGCAGAATTTATTGTGGGGAAGGCAAGGCGCACCTTGTTGATATCGTCCTTGTATATCTGAATCTGAGAGCGGACACTGCCCGAGCGATAGGTCTGCGGCTTCTGGCCGCTGCTTTCATCAGTTTTCTTTCCGTGCAGGCGTCCGAGAAGTCCGCCCGCCAGTTGCGCACAATCACGGTAAGTGGTGGAGAAAGCAGCCAGCGATCCGTTGTTGCCCAGCTCCACGGCCGCATCCCGCGATAGCTGGCAGAGGCTCTCAGCGTGCAACGAGCACATACTCAGGTTCTGGTGGTAACAGGAAAGAGTCTCAGCATAAGAGGCCACGGTGCGGAAGTCTGCGGGAAACCATACCACTCTGCCACGGCGCTTGCCGTAAAGCATGTGGCCGGCCGGCGACTGGCGAGCACTGATCTTGCCAACCGCGAGGGGGGTGGGGGCTATCGTTTCCCAATGAGGATTCCACCCTGCCATGCCTTCAAGAGCTCGGTGAATTGGGCCGCCTTCAACAATTGGATCGGTGGATAACGTGCCGGTTGCATCCGTCACCGTTAGGACGGAAAACGGTTCGCTGGGGTCTTCTCGAGCAACTTCGTCGCTGTACACAGCTGCCCCGAGCCGCTCACGGATGGCAGCTGAAAGTCCGGTAGGTGAAGAGTCGCCCGACTTGGTGTCAAACTTCCACTGGATTTTGGCTTTGCTCCGGACTTCAAGGGCTCGGTCGACGCTATCTTTCAAGGGCAGGGGGCCTTTTAAGGTGACGTCCACGATCACGCCGATTCCCCAGGGATAGAGATAGGTGCGGGCTGCCACGGCGCAACCGGATATGGTCAGACTGGTCACATGCTGGCCGAAGTCATAATCGAAGGGAACGAGCGCGCGCCACATCTCGTTGGGACTTCG
>Ga0099827_10000590_pt1 | contig 16929 bp, 16 predicted proteins | sample CZO8metaG_FD_79339 | JGI IMG/M metagenome (GOLD analysis project Ga0099827, IMG submission 79339) | Vadose zone soil microbial communities from the Eel River Critical Zone Observatory, Northern California, USA - CZOApr15con1.8 metaG | ecosystem: Environmental > Terrestrial > Soil > Vadose zone ...
AGGCGTACGCCTCGTCTACGGCCTCTTCGAGCTCCTCCCATACTGTCGCCTGTGACCGAGCAGCCCGACCGCCCCCTCACTCGAACACGTTTGGCCTTCGCCGATCTCACGGCCGCCTGGGAGGAGCATTCGAAGGCGTTCGTCGCGTGGGCGCGCACGCCGGACCACGACAGCTACTGGCATTTCCATCGCGACCTGTTCCTTGAGCTCGTTCCGCCGCCCGGCCGGCACACGCTCGATCTCGGTTGCGGCGAGGGAAGGTTCTCCCGCGATCTCAAGAAGCTCGGCCACGCGGTCGTCGGGGTCGACGCATCCGAGACGATGCTCGCCGCCGCTCGGGAGGCAGATCCCGAGATCGAGGTGCACCGAGCCGACGCGGCCGCACTGCCATTCATGGACGCGACCTTCGATCTCGTCGTCGCCTTCATGTCGCTGCAAGACATCGACGAGTATGCAAGCGCGATCCGCGAGGCCGGGCGGGTCCTCGAATCCGGCGGCCGTCTCTGCCTCGCCATCGTCCATCCACTGAACTCGGCGGGAAGCTTCGATGGAGACGAGGGCGATAGCCCGTTCACGATCGCGGGCTCCTACCTCGACCCCTCCTACTACCACGACAACATCGTGCGCGGCGGGCTCGAGATCGACTTCGTCAGTGCCCACCGGCCGCTTCAGGCATACACCGACGCGCTTGCCGAAGCCGGCTTTCTGATCGAACGCCTACGAGAGCCTGCGCTCCCGGAGCAGGCGATCACGGTTCCGCGCCACCACCGCTGGCGGCGGCTGCCGCTATTTCTACACCTGCGGGCGCTCAAGCCCTGAGCTCGGGTTCCAACGCAATACGTGCGATCTTCGGCCGCGCCTCGCGCGCCACGGGGTCCATGTCGCGAGGCGGCAACTGACCGGAGGTCGTTCGTTGTCTGCACAGACGCGGCCGCTAAAGGCGAGTTGCGTTGTTGTATGACTAGTCAACGAACTAGATCGATTTGCAGGTATTTCTTTGCGAAAAGCCACGTCTCCGCAACCTGCCACTGCTGCCCGTTTGCTGCCCGCACTCCGCGCTTACGTGCCTGACAAGACAACAAGATATGCCGTTTTGCAGGCAAAACGTAGCAACGGGAGCGACGGGACTCGAACCCGCGACCGCCGGCGTGACAGGCCGCGCAAGGAGCGCCACGATCCACCAAGTAGCGATCCGAAAGAGCCCGAGTAGCAGGTGCTTCGGCCTTACGGCCGGCGCCCGCCTGCGCCACCACGACGTACGGGACGGGGAAGTTGTCGAGGGCCGTCTGGATGTCTTTGAGCGGGAACTTCTGGACCACGTCCATGAGGTTCTGCTCGCCTTTGGTCGGGACGATCGGATTTGGAGGGATGAGGTCCTTGATCGCGCCCGCCGTGCCGAAAGGCATGACGAGCACTACCACTGATGCCAAACCAAAAAGAGCGCGCCCTCTCCACCTGAAGCCGGGACCGGACATTGGGGGTCACCTCCGGCCGCAGAGTCGACTCGCGAGCTATCCACGTTTGCACGCGACCGCACGCGTGTCAACCCGAGCAACCACCTCGTTACCCCACGGCTACAATGGCCGGCGCGCTAGGGGGCGTAGTTCAGTTGGTTAGAACGCCGGCCTGTCACGCCGGAGGTCGCGGGTTCGAGTCCCGTCGCTCCCGTCTCTCGAACTGCTTGCATGCAGGCGGTTTTCGTTTGTCGGTCACTCCCGTGCCGCACGAGGCGATGGGGTGGTGGATGGGGTGAGCGGTCCCGCGCAACGCTCCTTGGAGATCCGGGCTGATCAGGGAAGAAGCGTGAAGGCCTCGACGTGCGCGGGCCGCACGACCGTGAAGTGACGGCGATCGAGCGTCGCGACGTTTACCTCGCCGAGCCGCTCGGCCGTCACGACGATCGACGCGTCGACGGCGCCGAGCGGAAGATCGGCGTACCTCTCGACGAGCTCCGCCATCCGCTCGAGGTCTGACGGGCCCGGCGGCTCGAGCCGAAACTCGCCACGTGCAGCCGCCCGCAGAAGCGCGGCCTCAGCAGCGGCGCCGAGCGCCTTTCGAACGAGGTACGACGCCTCGGCGAGCACGAGCGTCGGAACGACGAGCGAGCCTGCCTCACGCTTGAGAAGCTCTGCACAAGCGGCGTGATCCGGGTCGTTGCGGACGGCCGCAGCGACAAGCGGCCCGGTGTCTACGACGAGGGCGACGGGGTGAATCCCTCGGCTTCGAGGCGCTCCTCCGCCTCGCGCGCCGAGTATCCGTTCTCCGCGTCACCGAGTCCGATGAAGCTGAGCTCGGCTCCGTTGGATGCCTGCTCACGCTCGAGGTAGGCCTGGAGAGCCTCGGACGTGAGCTCCTCAACCGTCACACCACGGTCCGCCGCGGCGGCGGCGACGCGCGAGGCGACGTCGTCGGGAAGGCTGACGGTCACGTTGACCATGCTCACAGAGTAATCGACGCGTCCGGCGGCTCACCCTCGATGATCCGATCGAGCTCGGTGAGCACACTCCTGTTCGCGTCCGGGAAGAGGTGCCCGTAGAGGTCGAGCGTGACGCGGATGGACGAGTGCCCCATCTGCGCCTGGAGGTACTTCGGGTGCGCGCCCGCGGCGACCATGAGCGCGGCGTACGTGTGCCGCAGGTCGTGGAAGCGGACCGGGCCGATCCCGCTGCGACGCACAGCCGGCGCGAAGATCCGGTGGCGGAAGTTGTCGTCGTTGAGGACCTGCCCGCGAGGCGACGGGAAGACGAGGCCGAGAGAGTTCGGCTTTCGTGCGACGAGCTGGCGGCGGAGCAGCCGCGCCGCCCTCGCCGCGAGATCGACCTTGCGTCGCGCCGCCCTCGTCTTCAAGGAGACGAGCTCGCCGGCGTAAACGCCACGCTCGACGCTCAGCGTCATCGCTCCGAAGTCGATGCTCCGATCACTGAGAGCGAACAGCTCGCCTTGCCGGAGGCCCGTCAGCGCGGCAATCTGGACGAGATTTTCGTACGGCTCACTCGGCTGAATAGGCGCGACTCGCCCAACCCGAGAGCGTGGTCGTGTGGGGACAGGCGATGGCGATCGGGCTCAAGTGTTTCAGCGGGTTCGATTCCAGCCCACCTCCACTCCGGTCTTTCTTCAGTCACCCGGGTCCGAGCCCATTGACGCCTCACCAAACTGTTGTCGGAGTCGACGATGAACCGGTGGGGCCAGCACGGGGCGGGACTTTCGGGCGAGGACATGCCAGCCCGTTGCCTCTAGCGTCGAAGCCTCGCAGAAGTCCCTGCTAATCGGGCTCGTCCGGGTCAGTAATGGATGATCGTGACGACCCTTGCGCGGCCTGTCACGCCGGAGGTCGCGGGTTCGAGTCCCGTCGCTCCCGTTCCGAAAGTCCCCGCTCGCGGGGACTTTTTCATTCCGTGCGTTGCCGAGCGTACCGAGCAGCCGCGGGCATCGCGTCGACGCGCAACGCCATGTGGTCGAAAGTCCGCGCTCTCGCCTGAGGTCGTCGAGCGGATTCGCCACGAGCACGCACAGGGCGCCAGCCTCGCCGCGATCGCACGCGGACTCAACCATGACGATATCCCGACCGGCCAGGGCGGACGACGGTGGTGGCCGGACGGTGCGGGCCGTTCTTGGTAGCTCCCGTGCAGGTCGCGCTGCATTAGCCCGACCGTCCTGGCCCGCGAGCATCTTTACGACGAGCGATCTGAGGTCTTCCTGATCTGATCGCCGCCGCTCGTAGTCTGCCCGACCGGCGGCTAAAGACCAGAAAGCGGTAGCCGCTTCAGCTCGGATGGCTCAAGCTTCCATAGCCCGTTGCCGTACTCACGCGCGTTAGTCCGCAAAGCTGCCTCCGACGCCTCCCTGAGTCGAGCAAACAGCACGTCGGGGTCGACGCCGTTACGCGGCTCAATCACGAGCCAGTTATTCAGCGGGATCGCACCCGCTCGGTTGCGAACGAACCGCGGACGGCTGCGATTTAGATACGTGAAGAGGATCGGCGCGGCGAAGTCCGCCTCGACCTCCCACCACGCCCGGCCCGCCTTCACGCGCAGCTTCACCAGGTGGCGCTCGTGGACGCCGAGCCGGTCTGCGCGCTGCAGGTATCTCTCAAGCGGCCCCCCGAGCCGCGCACGCGACGGATAGAGAAGCCACCGCGGCGCTCTGTCAGGAAGCGCCGCCAGCGTCTCATCGTCGACCTCCTCGTCGTTAAACCATCGTGGAGACGCTGCGCACGGCCGAGCCTGACCTCCCGCACGACTAAATCTGAGACCGCGAAGGAGCGGTCGCGTGCGTTCTAACTCCTGATCTCGATGCGGTGTCTATAGCGGGTCGAAGCCCCGTCGCTCCCGCTGAGAATCGCGGTTTTGCAGCGTCGCTCCGTGATTGACACGGCGGTGGCACGCATTTACGCAGGCAGCATCTCGTGGCCACGCTTCGAACAATCACTACGCCGAGGGATATGCCGAGTGCGGGGTGTGAGCGATGATCTCCTGAGTCCGAACGGCGATGCGGTCGCCCGTCCACTTGGAGGTTCCACCGAAAGTGACCGCAATCGCCACTGTCCGATCCGACCCGGCCACCAGGCTTCATAACTCGCGGTCAGCGGCTCGGAGCAGCGCAGGCTCACGCGCGCTCGTCGAACTGGTCGCGGAGCTGTTGCAGAGACGCGCGCACTCACGTGCTTGCATCGGTCTCCGCTGATGTGCGCCGACCGTAGTGATTGGTTGAACGCAGCTCCGGATCCGGCGACTGTACGAATGGATCTCCGCTTCCTCTTCTACTCGCCCGACGGCGTCGGACTAGGCCATGTACGCCGGAACCTGGCCATCGCCCGTGCGCTCACCGCCCACACCCCCGAAGCGTCGATCCTCCTCGCCACGAGTGCCGACGAGGCTGAGAGCTTCGGCGTTCCTCCGAACGTAGACGTGCTCAGGCTCCCCGGGCTGCGCAAACTCGACAACGAGCACTACGCAGCCCGCCGTCTCGGCGTTCCCTCCGACGACGTCCGCGCGATACGTTCGGCCCTGCTCGCCGCGGCCGTGGAGTCGTTCCGTCCGGCCGTGATGCTTGTCGACAAGCACCCACTCGGCGTCGGGGGCGAGCTCCGCGCTGCCCTCGAGAGTTTGCGGGCGGCCGGCGCGCGAGCCGTGCTCGGACTCCGAGACATCCTCGACGACCGTGCCGCTGTCATGCGCGAGTGGGGAAAGCGCGACCTCGCGCGGCGCATCGCCGAGTACTACGAGCGGGTGCTCGTCTACGGGTCCCCGCATGTGCTCGACCCGATCGCCGAGTACCGCCTCCCGCGCTGTGTGGCGGAGCGAACGTCCTTTTGCGGCTACGTCGTGAATCGGCCGCCCGATGACGGCTGGAGCTCGGATGTCTTCCCGATGCTCGCGACCACCCCGCGACCGCGTCCCGTCGTCCTCGCGACCGCGGGGGGCGGAGAGGATGGGTTCGGCCTCCTGAAGACGTTCATCGAGGCGGCAGGGGGAGCGCCCTGGGACGGGATCGTCGTCGCCGGTCCGCGGAGCGGCGATGAAGACCTTCAGACTCTCAGGCGGATGGCCGCCGAGGCGGGGGTTGCGTTCAGCACCTTCCTCCCCGACCTCATGTCCACGTTCGCGGCGGTCGACGCCCTCGTCTCGATGGGCGGCTACAACACTCTGACGGAGGCCGCCGCGAGCGGCGTTCCCACTGTCTGCGTCCCGCGCGTCGTCCCTCGCACGGAGCAGCTGATCCGGGCGAGGGCGTTCGCCCGCATCGGGTTGCTCAGGCTCGTGGAGCCCGAGCGACTCGATGCGCGCACCCTTCGAAGCGAGGTTGCCTGCACGTTGGCATCGTCACGCGTGCGCGTCGGGAGGCGGGCTCTCGCCGCACTCGGACTGGACGGAGCGGCACGGGCGGCCGGAGAGCTGCTCGAACTGGCGGACCCGTCGACACGAATGCGGACGAGGGCGATCGGGGTGGCAGGGTGACCACGGGCGCGGTCAGGCACCTGGGCTACGTCCTCAAGCGGTTTCCCCGCATCTCGGAGACGTTCATCGCCGCCGAGCTGATCGAGCTCGGTCGCCAGGGCGAGCGCGTGACCGTCTTCGCCGTCAGCCGCCCTCACGAGCCGTTCACCCACGGCTTCCTCGACGAGCTCGCGTTTCGGGTCGTCTACCTCCCCCACCGTCCCGGCCGCGAACCGCTGCGGGTAGCTCGGGCGCTCGCTCGCGTGGTGCGCGCCAACCCGCGACCCTGGCTCCGGACTGCTGGCAGAACCCTCTGGCCTCCGAGCTTCCGAGGATGGAGGCGGCTCCTGCAGGCGACCGTGCTCCACGATGAGATGGCGCGAGCCGGAATTGACCATGCGCACGCGCACTTCGCGACCGCCGCCGCTCGCTTGGCCAACCTCGCGTGGAGGATGGGGGGCCCGAGCTACAGCGTCACCGCCCACGCGAAGGACATCTACCACGACGAGGTTCGGCTGGACCACCTCCGCGACAGGCTCGGCGGCGCCAGGTTCATCGCCACCGTGAGCACGTCGAACCGCGACTACCTCGAGTCGATCCTCGACGGCCGGGCGCGAGTCTGCCTGGTACCGAACGCCGTCGATTTGCGCCGGTTCGAGCGCCCGCGGACGCGACGGCCCGAGCCGGGCCTCGTGCTGGCCGTCGCCCGGCTGGTCGAGAAGAAGGGCCTCCCGGACCTGATCGAAGCCTGCACGCTCCTCGCAGCCCGTGGCGTCGCCGTACGGCTCGAACTCGTGGGCGACGGCCCGCTGCGAGCCGAGCTCGAGCGCGCTGCAGCCGGGGCGGGCGCCGGGGTGGTCTTTCGGGGCGCCCTCCCCCAAGAGGAGGTATTGGAGCGATACGAGCGAGCGGCGGTCTTCTGCATGCCCTGCATCGTCGCTTCGAACGGCGACCGCGACGGCCTGCCGACGTCGGTGCTCGAGGCGATGGCCCTCGGCGTCCCCGTGGTCGCCACTGCCGTGAACGGACTGTCCGAGGCTGTCGTCCACGAGAGGACCGGCCTCGTTGTGCCCGAGCGTGACCCGGTCGCGCTCGCCGACGCGATCGAGCGCCTGCTTGCGGACGGCGCACTCGGGGCTCGGCTCTCCCTCGAGGCGCGGCGACATGTCGAGCGCTGCTTCTCGCTGGAGCGAAGCGCGTCGCTCCTGCGCTCCCTCTTCCCCGCCGCCGCCTGATGAGGCTCGCCTACCTCTGTTCGGATCCGGGCGTTCCGTACGGGGCGGACAAGGGCGCGGCAGTCCATGTGCGTGAGCTCGTCGGAGCTCTCGCTGCCGCCGGCGCCGAGGTGCTCTTGATTGTTACCGGCGTATCCCGCGAGGCGCCGCCGCCCCCCGCGGGCGTCCGGCTCGCGGTCCTTCCAGGGCCTGAGAAGGGTGCGCCGGTGTCCCAGCGGCTCAAGGCCGAGCCGTTCCGGGCCGCCTGGCTCGCCGACCGGCTGCGGCGCTTCCGGCCCCTCGCGCTCTACGAGCGGCTCGCGCTTCATTCGGCCGCGGGCTCACGCGCCGCCCAGACGCTCGGGATCCCGCACGTGGTGGAGCTGAACTCGCCACTGCCGCACGAGGCGGCGAGGTATCGCCGACTCGACGCTCCGGGCGAGGCAGCCTCCCTGGAGCGCGCCGTGCTCCGCCGCGCCGCGCTCGTCCTTCCGGTCAGCAGCGCGCTCTTCGAATACGCCACGAGCCGAGGCGCCCGCAAGGTCGAGGTCGTGCCGAACGGGGTGAGCCTTGACCGCTTCGCCGATCCTCGCCCGAGACGCGAGGGCCCACCGGTCGCGGTGTTCGCCGGAGCCCTCCGCCCCTGGCACGGGATCGAGACAATCGCGCAGGCCTGGCGAGCCCTCGGCCACTCCGCTCCGCGCCTGCTCGTGCTCGGGGACGGCCCGGGGCGCGAAGTGCTCGAGGCAGCCGGGGCCGAGCTTGCAGGCACCGTTCCGCATGAACGAGTGCCCGCCCTCCTCACGCGCTGTGACATCGGCCTCGCCCCCTATACGCGCGATGCCCCGGGGTACTTCTCGCCGCTCAAGGTCTTCGAATACCTGGCGGCGGGGCTGGCCGCGGTCGTCGCCGACCTTCCTGGCGTGACGGACGTGGTCGGCCCCGAAACGGCGGTTGTGATCCGGAAGGGCGATTCCGCCGCCCTCGCGCGGGCAGTGGCCGAGCTGGCGGAGGACCCGGACCGGCGGCAGCGCCTCGGCCGCGCGGGCCGGGCGCTCGTGGCGGCCGAGCACACGTGGGCGCATCGCGCCGAGCGGATCCTCTTCGCCGTCGAGCAATCGGCGGGACTCGGAGCGGTAGCGCAATGAGCCGCGGCATCTACTTGATGGCTCCGTTCCTTCGCCGCCAGTGGCGGTCGCTCGTGGTCGCCGCACTGTCTACGGCCGTCGTCGCGGGCGCAGAGCTGGCGCGGCCGTTCCCGCTCAAGCTGGCCCTCGACCTCCTGATCGGCCACGGCCGAAAAGGGGGCTCGTTCCACGTAACGGGAACGGACATTGCGCTTCTGGCGGGGATTACCGGGCTCGTCTTGGCGATCGCTCTCGCCGATGCCGTCGCCTCCTATCAGATGGACATTCGGCTCGGCCGCGCGGGAGAACGCATCGTTCACGACCTGCGCGTCGCGACCTACGCGCATCTGCAGCGCCTCTCGCTCCCGTTCCACGAGCGGCGTCACACAGGCGACCTCGTAACGCGCTTGACCGGCGACGTGAACGCCGTCGGGGATCTCTTCTCGGACTCGCTCGGCACGCTCATCTCGTCGGCGCTCCTGCTTTCGGGCATGGTCGTCGTGAGCGTTCTGATCGATCCGTTCCTCGCGCTCGCGGCCTTCGCCCTGACCCCCATCCTCGCCGCGGTGACGTTCCAGTTCCGCCGAAAGATGAAGGCCGCGGCGCGGCGCCAACGAGCGACCGAAGGGGAGATCGCCTCGCTGGCGGAGGAGGCTCTCTCTTCGATTCGCGAGGTGAAGGCATTCGGATCGGAGCGCTTCGAGCACGACCGTCTCGAGCGGAAGAGCGTCGAGCGGTGGGAAGCGGGTGTCGAAACGGTGCGGATCGAGAGCCGCTTCGGCAGGCTGATCGATCTGCTCGGCGCGGCCAGCACGGCGCTGGTGCTCGTCGTCGGCGTCTTTCGAGTCGCCAGCGGCGCCATTTCGCCGGGCGATCTGGTCGTGATGGCCTCCTATACGCGACGTGTCTACAAGCCTCTTCGCGACATCGCCCGCCAGGCCGGCCGCGTCTCGCGCGCGATGGCTCGCGCAGACCGGATCGCCGAGATCCTCGCCGCCGATCAAGTCCTCGAGGAGCGTCAGGGCGCATTCCGCGGCGCGAGGGCGAGAGGCGCGCTCGAGCTCGACGGCGTCTCGTTCGCCTACGAGACAGGCCGACCCGCCCTCGTCGATCTCTCGCTACGCATTTCGGCCGGAGAGCGCGTCGCCCTCGTCGGAAGATCCGGAGCGGGCAAGTCGACGATCGCCGCCCTGATCGCACGTTTCTACGACCCCCACGGCGGGAGCGTCCGGATCGACGGTCGCGACGCGCGCGACTGCGCCGTCTCCTGGCTCCGCGATCAGGTCGGCCTCGTTCTCCAGGACACCATTCTCTTTACGGGCACCGTGGCCGACAACATCGCCTACGGCACCCGGGCGACGCGAACGGAGATCGTCGCCGCCGCAAAGGCCGCCGGCGCGGATTCGTTCGTCGCGCAGCTGCCGCAGGGATACGACACCTTGCTCGGCCCTCGGGGCAAGAGCCTCTCGGGCGGCCAACGCCAGCGAATCGCAATCGCCCGCACGCTCCTCCGCAACCCTGCGATTCTCGTGCTCGACGAGCCGACGACCGGACTCGACGCACTGAGCGAGTCCGAGGTACTCGCGGGTCTCGACGTGCTCATGCGCGGCAGGACGACGATCATCATCACCCACTCGCTCGCCCTCGCCCGCACGGCCGACCGGGCGCTCGTGATCGAGTCGGGGCGGGTCGAACAGGAAGGCCGACCGGAGGAGCTCCTGCGCCGGCAAGGAGCTTTTCGCCGCCTCGCCCGCGAGCAAGGACTCACGGTTACTGCTCCGCGGACACCGGTTCCCGCCGACGCCGTCCTCTCCCACATGCCGCAGCTCCTCGATCTCTCGGAGATGACGGGCGTCCTCGAGCGCTCCCTCGACGACGGCGCAGTGAGCGACGTCGACGTGCGATACCTTCGCTACAAGCCGTGCACGAACCTCGTCGTGCACTATTCGGCGACCGTCGCCGGACGCCGGCACGACGCCGTCGCGATGATCGCCGCCCGAGCGGACCTCGCTCGGAGGGCGCGCCGCCCGGAGACGGTTGCTCTCGCCCGGAAGGTCAACGGCCGCTCGCCGGCCCGAGTCCCGCTCAGCTACGAGCCCGAGCTCGGCGCGATCATCCACTGGCTCCCGCTCGACCTCTCACTCCCCGCTCTGGCCGAGAGCCCCGCCCGGCTGGGGCAGGCGCTTGAGGCGGTCGGCGTGAGCGTCGCCGAAGTGGACGAGCATCCCGACCTGCTCGCCTACAAGCCGCGTCGGCGGGCCGTGATCCGGCTCGGAGATCACGTGCTGAAGATCTACGCGACCGCGGCCGAGCTTCGGGCGGCCGAGCTCGGGCAGCGGGCCGCAAGCGGCCTGCAATCGATCCGGACCGCACAGCTGGAAGCCGTGCTCCCCGAGCACCGGTCGACGGCGCAGTCGCTGCTGCACGGACGTCCTTTCGTGCGCGGGCCTGCGTCGGCGGGCGAGGCGCTCGCGCTGCTGCACGCGTCGCGGCCTGCATGGGTGCGGCGGGCAACGGCGACTTCTCAGCTCGCCGCGGCCGCGGCGTCGGCGCGCCTGACCATCGAGATCCTGCCTGGACTCGGGCGGCGCTTGGAGCGACTGCTCGCCGAACTCGAGCGGCGAGCGCCGAAGGGCGGCGCCCTCGTGAATTCCCACGGCGACTTTCACGCGGGTCAGTTGCTCGACCTGGACGAGGGTCCGGCCCTGATCGACTTCGACGAGATGTGCTCGGCCCAGCCCGCCCTGGACCTCACGAGCTACGCGGGACACCTCGTGTCCGGGGCCGATGGGGACCTTCAGCAGGCCCGTGAGGCGCTCGAAGGCTTGGTCGGGGGATACGGCGTGCGCCCTCCGGATCTTCCTTGGTACCTGTCGACCTCGATCCTGCGCCGAGCGCCCTTCCCGTTCCGATTCCTCGACGTTCGCTGGCCGGAGCGTGTCGAGGGGATGGTTGCGGCGGCCGAGTCCGCGCTCGAGCCGTGATCGAGCTTCTCGAACAGCTGCTCGGCGCTCCGGTCATGTTGGAAGAGCTCAAGCACAGAGCGGGCCGACGCCGAACCCTGCGCGCGAAGGGTCCTGCCGGGACGGCCATCGTGAAGGTGTACGCATCGGAGCGTGCGCCGGTCGTAGCTTCCCGAATCGCCGCGCTCGGAGACGGGCCTCGCGAGCCGGAGGTGCCGCGTGTACTCGTCGTCGAGCCGGCACGGCACCTGCTGGTTCTCTCCGATCTGCGCGGCGTTCCGTTCCGTGAGGCGATCCTGGCCGAAGATGCAGAGACGTGCGCGCGCGTAGGCAATGCTCTCGGTGCCTGGCACAGCTTCTGGGTCGGACGGGAACCCTGGCCGCTCAGACCCCACCGCGTCGAGCGCGAACTCGCTGTCCTCCGGGCCCGCGCGGAGGCTGTCTCGCCCGCTGTGGCGTCCGTCCTGCGGTCAGCGGCCGGCGTCCTCTCCGCGGAGTGGCGGTGTAGCACAGTCGTGCATCGCGATCTCTACGAGGAGCAGATCCTCGTCGCCGAAAGCGTCGGCCTCATCGATCTCGACGATGCCGCGCTCGGCCCGCCCGAGCTCGACATCGGAAACCTCAGCGCGCACGTCGAGCTTCTAGCTCTGCGCTCCGGACGGGTGCTTGCAAGTGCGTTCCGGGCACTGCTTGCGGGCTACGCACGCAGCGGACCGACGCTCGACCCTGAGCTGCTCGAGCGCTGTCGCACGCTCTCCATGCTCCGTCTCGCTTGTATCCACGGCGAAGCGGCGCTCGTCGGGCGCGCGGTCGCTTGAGTATCCGCGACGGTCGTCCGAATCTCAATGCGGTGTCTTTCGCGTGATCGACCCCCGCCGCTCCCGCTCTTCCTCGCCGGGGGACGGTGCGGGGTATTCCCCGCCCGGCAATTCGCGCCGGAAGAGCCGGCCGAGCGCACGCAAGAGCGCGCCCAAGCCGAGGCGCAGCCCGCTCACGGGACGCGACTGCGCTTCGATTGCCGCCGCGGCTTCCTCCGGCGTCGCCGCGAGCTGCGCCTTCAGACAGTCCGCGAACTGGGTGACGAGCTGCGACGACACGTCCGCGACGATGCCCCGGCCGTACTGCGCGACCGCGCCCGCGAGCGCGAGGTCGGTGACGATGTCCACGCGCGTGCCGCCGTTCTGCGCGGTCAGCGTGGACTCGATCGTCGCCTGCGCGTTGCCGCGACCACGCGCCTCGCGGGCTCTCGCCGACAGCTTCGCCCGGTGCGCGGACTCGTCCGCCTCCTCCCGCCTCACGTCGGTCAGGAAGCTCAGCGAGATCGGGCCGAGCTTCACCGCCATCGTCGCCTTCCAGTTCGCGTCGTCGACGGTCTCGTCGAGCTTCGCGCCGGGCATGCACGGGATGATGCGCGGGACGTCCATCAGGAGCCCCCACGCCGCCTCGGGCGGAGCAGCAACCTCGAAGGAGTTCTCGAGCCGCATCAGACGTGCGCCGCTTCGAAGCGGCGGCGGCAGCCGCCGCCGCAGAAGTAGTACGTGACGCCGTCGCGTACGACCGTCTCGCGCGCGCCGGCGACTGGAACCGTCATGCCGCAGATCGGGTCGACCGCCTCCTCGACGAGCTCGGCCGGCGACGGGCCGCGCATGTGCCGCCAGGCGACGAGCTCGGCCAAGATCGCCACCGCGATCTCCTCCTGCGCCGACGGCCCGAGATCGAGTCCGGCCGGGCTGCGCACACGTGCCAGCGCCTCTTCGTCGACGCCGCGCTCCCGCAGACCGCCGAGGACGGCGGTCGCGCGCTTCGAGCTCGCGACCAAGCCGACGTAGCCGGCTCCCGAGGCGAGTGCCGCCTCCAGCGCCTCCTCATCGTTTCGCCCCATCGACGCGACGACGACAGCCTCAGCGCCCTCGACGTCGTCGGTCGTGCGCCAACCGAGCACGCCTGCGAGCTCCCGGAGCGTCCGCCCCGCAGGCGCGTCGCCGACCACCGCGAGCAGCATTGCGGGCCGCTGCGGCTCGATCAGCACCTCGACGGCACCCTCGGACGCGCAGCCGCTCTCGATGCGCACGAGCCGGGCGTCACCGCCGGCGAGCGCCTCCAGCGACTCGCGGACGACGCTTGGCTCCGTGCAGGCGCCGCCGACCCAGCCGTGCAGCGTCCCGTCCGCCGTCACGAGCGCGCGGTCGCCTCGCCGCGCGGACGACGGCCGCTCGACGCTCACGACGGTCGCGAGCGCGAACGGCGTCCCCTCGGCGGCGAGCCGCCCGGCCTCGACGAGGACGTTCACTCGGCGAGCCCGGCCTCCACCAGTGCTTTCCAGACCTTGTCGGACGTGACCGGCATCTCGAGGTTGCGCACCCCTGCGTGTGCGAGCGCGTCGACGACCGCGTTGACGTACGCCGCCGGCGATCCGACCGTCGCCGACTCGCCGACGCCCTTTGCTCCGATTGGATGGTGCGGCGACGGCGTCACCGTTTCGCCGAGCTCGAACTCCGGCGTCTCCCACGACGTCGGCAGGAGATAGTCCATGAAGTTCGAGCCGATGCAGTTGCCATCCTCGTCGAAGGTGATCAGCTCCATCGCGGCGATCCCGAATCCCTCGGCGAGGCCGCCCATGATCTGGCCCTCGACGATCATCGGGTTGATCCGCACGCCGCAGTCGTCGACCGCGACGACGCGCTTCACCTTCCACTCGCCGGTGCCGCGGTCGATCTCGACGACGACCGCGTACGTCCCGAACGGGAAGGTCATGTTCGGCGGGTCGTAATAGTGGACGCCCTCGAGCCCCGCCTCCATCCCGTCCGGGATGTCGGTGTACGCGGCGAACGCGAGGTCCTGGATCGTCTTCGCCCGCTCGGGCGCGCCCTTGACGTGGAAGGCGCCGTTCTCCCACTCGAGGTCGTCCTCCGCCGTCTCGAGCAGGTGCGCGGCGATCGTGCGCGCCTTCTCGCGCAGCTTGCGCGAGATCACAGCGGTCGCCGCCCCCGCGACCGGAGTCGAGCGGCTCGCATACGTGCCGAGGCCGTACGGCGTGTGGTCCGTGTCGCCCTCCTGCACCTCGACGTCCTCCGGTGGGATCCCCAATTCGTTGGCGACGATCTGCGCGAACGTCGTCTCGTGCCCCTGCCCCTGCGACCGCACGCCGAGCTTGAGCACAGCCTTCCCGGTCGGATGGACGCGTAGCTCCGCCGAGTCGAACATGCGCAGCCCGGCGATGTCGTAGTGCTTGCCAGGCCCAGCGCCCACGACTTCGGTGAACGACGCGAGTCCGATCCCGATCAGCCTCCCTTCCTTGCGCGCCTCCTCCTGCTCGCGCCGCAGTTCGTCGTAGCCGAGCTTCTCGAGCGCGAGCTTCATTGCCTTCGGGTAGTCGCCCGAGTCGTAGAGGAAGCCGGTCGCGGACTCGTACGGGAACTGCTCCGGCTTGATGAAGTTCTGGAGCCGGAATTCCGCCGGGTCGACGCCGAGCTCGTACGCGGCTGTCTGCACGAGCCGCTCGATCAGGTACGACGCCTCGGTGACTCGGAACGAGCAGCGGTACGCGACGCCGCCCGGCGCCTTGTTCGTGTACGCCCCCTCCGCGACGACGTGCGCGGCGGGAATGTCGTACGAGCCGGTGACGATGTGGAAGAGGCCGGCACGGAACTTCGACGGCTGCGCGTCGGCGTAGAAGGCGCCGTTGTCGGAGAGCAGCGTCGTCCGCAGACCGGTGATCCTGTTGCCCTTGAGCGCGAGCTCGCCGTGCATGTGGTAGTCGCGCGCGTAACCAGTCGAGATGAGGTTGCCGGTGCGGTCCTCGATCCACTTCACCGGCTTGCCGAGCAGCAGAGACGCCGCGGTGGCGACGACGTAGCCGGGGTAGATCGGCACCTTGTTGCCGAAGCCGCCGCCGATATCCGGCGAGACGATGCGGATCTTCTGCTCGGGCAGACCCGCGACGAGGGCGAACAGCGTCCGGTGCGCGTGCGGCGCCTGCGACGTCATGTAAATCGTCGCCTTGCCGGTCGCCGGGTTCACGTCCGCGACGCAGCCGCAGCACTCGAGCGGCGACGGATGACAGCGCGGGTAGAACGTGTCGAGCGAGACGACCTTGTCCGCCTCCGCGAACGCGCGGTCGGTCGCCTCCCTGTCCCCCGCCTCCCATTGGTAGATGCGGTTGTCGGTCTGACCTTCCTTCTCGTCGCGGATGACCGGCGCGTCCGCCTCGAGCGCCTGCTGCGGCGTCGTCACCGCCGGCAGCGGCTCGTAGTCGACGTCGATCAGCTCGAGCGCGTCCTTCGCGATGTACGCGGTGTCGGCGACGACCGCGGCCACCTCCTGCCCCTGGAAGCGGACTTTGTCGGTCGCGAGCACGGCCTGCGTGTCGCCCGACAGCGTCGGCATCCAGGCGAGCTTGTGCTGCGCCATCAGCTCACCGGTGACGACGGCGACGACCCCCGGCAGCTCGGCGGCGCGGGAGGTGTCGATAGAGCGGATGCGCGCGTGCGCGAACGGGCTGCGTAGGAGCTCCATGTGCAACATCCCCGGCAGCGTGATGTCGTCGACGTAGGTGCCTTTGCCGCGGATGAAGCGGGCGTCCTCCTTGCGCTCGACTGAATGGCCGATGCCGCGGATCTCAGCGGTGGCCATCGCTACCTCCCCTCCGCCGCGAGCTTGGCGGCCGCGTTGTGCACCGCCTTGACGATGTTCTGGTAGCCGGTGCAGCGGCAGACGTTGCCGGACAGCGCCCAGCGGATCTCCTCGTCCGTCGGGTTCGGGTTCTCGCGCAGGAGCGCAGTTGCCACCAGCATCATCCCGGGCGTGCAGTAGCCGCATTGCAGGCCGTGCTCCTCGTGGAACGCCTGCTGGATCGGGTGCAGTCCGTCGCCGGACTCGAGTCCCTCGACGGTGGTGACGTCGTGCCCCTCGGCCTGGACGGCGAAGACCGTGCACGATTTTACCGGGACGCCGTCGAGCAGCACCGTGCACGCCCCGCAGCTCGTCGTGTCGCAGCCGATGTGCGTTCCGGTGAGGCCGAGCGTCTCGCGCAGGAAATGCGCGAGCAGCAGCCGCGTCTCGATCTCCGCTGAGTGCGGCGTTCCGTTCACGGAGACCGTGACATGACGCGTGATCGCGCCTTCGCGCGGCGCCAGGACCTCAGTCATCGCTCCTCCCTTCGGTCGCCTTGCGCAGGCCTCGCTCGGTGTACACCCGCACGACGTTCCGTTTGTACTCGGCGGTTCCGCGCAAATCGTCGGTCGGCTCGGCAGCCTCGGCCGCGAGCTGCGCCGCCTCACGGATCGCGTCGTCGTCGAGCTTGGCTCCGGCGAGCGCGGCTTCTGCCGCTGTTGCCTTGACGTTCGTCGGGCCGACGCCGGTGAGGCCGATGCCGGCCCGGCCGACCGTTCCGTTCGCGAACGAGACGTGCACCGCGACGCCGACGGTGGCGAAGTCGCCGACCTTGCGTTCGAGCTTCAGGTACGTCCCACCCGCTCGCCGTCCCGGATCGCGCGTGCGCACCGCTGTGATCATCTCGTTCGGCGCCAGCGCCGTCGTGAACGGGCCCTGGAAGAACTCCTCGATCGGAATCGTCCGCGTTCCATCCGGCCCTCGCGCCTCGATGTCGGCGCCGACCGCCAGCATCACGGAGCCCCAGTCGCCCTGCGGGTCGGCATGCGCGAGCGAGCCGCATACCGTGCCGAGGTTG
>Ga0099827_10000592_pt1 | contig 16911 bp, 13 predicted proteins | sample CZO8metaG_FD_79339 | JGI IMG/M metagenome (GOLD analysis project Ga0099827, IMG submission 79339) | Vadose zone soil microbial communities from the Eel River Critical Zone Observatory, Northern California, USA - CZOApr15con1.8 metaG | ecosystem: Environmental > Terrestrial > Soil > Vadose zone ...
GCGCATGTGATGTCGTCCGCATCCCCAAGGCTGATGCGCCAGAACTCGTCCAGGTAATCATAAGTAGAAGCAATCTCGGCAACCGTCGCCACTGGTAAAGCCCTAGCGCTCGGCCGAGAAGGGGTTGGTGATCGTTGGACGGGTCGGTTCTTCGGTTCGGGACCAGGGGGTCACAGGTTCAAATCCTGTCTCCCCGACCAATCATAAGTAGCTGGATTCGCGTAGGAATCTCTTGGAGCGAATTTGGCTTGTGTCTTGCCGCGACCGCCCCCCGCACCACCGGCGCACCAAACCGCGATCAGCCCCTGAATCCACGAGCCGACCCTCATCTCGCTCCGCGCGCGGAAGGCTCGCCGGGGGTCCCGCGTAGGCGCGGGTCAGAGAACGGCGCGCCCGCCAGCGGTCGAGGGTCCACTCCGTCCATTTGGAACCTACGAAGCAGGCGAAACAAGCTGGGGAGATCTGGGGACACGATGCGCCAATTCGCATCAACTTGGTTCATCCAGCCAACCGAGAAAACGACCTCTCGGGCGGTCCTTGAATTGCGTAAGGTGTCCCCAGTCTCTCCCCAGTTTCGGTCAGACGTTCGCGAGGCGCTCCACCATGTCGGGAAACTTCTTCACCAAGGCGATCAGCAGTGCCGCCTGCGCGTTTGGCCGGGCACGCCCCTGCTCCCAATTCTCCAGTGTCCGGGGATTTGTACGAAGAAAAGTCGCGAACAGGCCGCGCGACAGACGCAGCCGCGTGCGAACGCGGACCAACTCGTCGGGTGTCACTTCGGGAGGAGGTTTGAATTCTACCCGATGAGTGCGCAGAGTACGTTTGCCCTCGCGAGCCTCAGCCAGCGCATTCATGCCCTCCACCAACTCGACAAACAGGCTGCGGCGTGCCGCGCGCTTCGCCTTCTTACGGGACCTCTTCATCGTGATCTCCGCGATCTGATTTCGTTTTCGAGCATCGCCTTCAGCACTGGTAGTTCGCGCGATACCGCTCGAACGGCGGAAGCTCGACGAACACGGCGTCCACGCTCGAATTATACGCAAGTTACGTAGATACGCAAGTTGCGTACATCGCGGCGGCTGGCGATGGACGATGTCACCTCATCCCTCGTGGCTGCCGGACAGTTCCGCGGCGACGTCCGCCATGCGCGCCTCCAGCGCCTCGATGACGGCGCGCACCCGGCTCGTGCGTTGGACGTCGGGGTGCACGACCAGCCACACCTCGTCGAGCTCCGCAGGCGCGCCGGCAGGAACGCGCTCCAGGTCGGGTTCCGGGCGCGCGAGACAGCAGGGCAGCGAACCGATGCCGATTCCCATCCGGACGGCCTGCAGGAGCATCAGCGTGCTGTTGGTGCGCAGCACGACGCGCGCATCGCGCACAGGCTCGGCACCCAGCGGGCCAGGGCGCCAATGGCGGATGCCCGCGTCATAGCCGACGATGTCGTGCCCGGAAAACCCGCTGGCCCGCGCGGGCCGACCGTGCGCCGCCAGATACGTCTTCGAAGCATAAACGCCGAAAGCCACCATCCCCGCGCGCCGCGCCACCAGGTCGCCGCTTTCGGGGCGGGCGTACCGGAGCGCCACGTCCGCCTCGCGCCGCGCGACGTCCAGCCGTCCCGTACCGGTCATGAGATCGACGCGGATCTGCGGATGACGCGCGTGCAGCGACCGCAGCGCCGGCAGGACCACCACCTCGCCGAGCATCTCTGTGGTGGCGAGGCGGACCTGGCCTGAGAGCTTGCGGTCTGCACCCAGGGCTCGTTGCTCCCCGCGCAGGACTGCCTGCTCCATCTCCTCGCCTGCCGTCCGGATGGCTTCGCCGGCGGCGGTGAGCACGAGCCCGTCCGGAGTGCGCGCGAACAGCTTCGAGCCCAGGTCGCGCTCGAGCGCCGTGAGGCGCCTGCCCACGGTGGTGTTGTCGACCCCGAGCTTGCGCCCGGCCGCGGCCAACGTGCCGGTGCGCGCGAGCTCGAGGAAAAACTGCAGATCGCTCCAGTCCGGCATCTCTCGCTGCATTCTTGCACGGACGGAGGGCAAAAGTGCACGAGATCTCTTCGAGAGGGCCGTGCATCCATGCAGGCATGTTGGAGGTCCAGATGATTCCGGAACGATCTTCGCCCCGTTGGACCTTGGTCGCGAGCAGCTTCGGCCTGGGCATGGCGGTGCTGGACGTAACTGCGGTGAACGTGGCCGTTCCCGCCGTTCAGGCGAGCCTGCACACAGACCTACGCGGGCTCTCCTGGGTCATCGACGGTTACACGCTCGCGTTTGCGAGCCTGCTGCTGCTCGCTGGCGGTCTCGGAGATCGCCTCGGCGCGAGGCGCGTGTTCGTGACCGGACTCTCGATCTTCACCCTCGCGTCCGCCTTGTGTGGCGCGGCGCCTGACCTCGGCACGTTGGTGCTTGCCCGAATCCTGCAAGGTGTGGGTGCCGCGTTCTTCATGCCTTCGTCTCTGGCCATCCTCCGACAGGCGTACCCCGATCAGGGAGAGAGAGCGCGGGCCATTGGCATCTGGAGCGCGCTCACCGCGATCGCCGGCGCATCGGGGCCACTGTTCGGCGGATTGCTCGTCGCGGCGTTCGGCTGGCGGAGCATCTTCCTGCTCAACGTGCCGGTCGGGCTCGTTGCGGTAGCGATGGCGTTCCGCTTCGTGCGGCCGTCCTCGCGATCTGCGGACGGAGGCTTCGACCTGCCGGCTCAGCTGACAGTAGCCGGCTCGCTGGCGCTCCTGACCTGGGCGCTCATCGAGAGGCCTTTGCGCGGGTGGGGCTCGCCGGTCATCCTTGTTGCGATCGTGGCCTCCGTGGCGGGCTTGTGCGCGTTCGTCTTCCTCGAGCGAAGGAGCGCCCGTCCCATCCTGCCCCTGCGGTTGTTTGGGGACCGCACGTTTTCCTCGACGGCCTCCGCAGCGCTGCTCTATGCTGGGGCGTTCTTCGGGAGCGTGCTGGCCTTCTCGCTCGATTTCCAGGACGTTCGCGGCGACTCGCCGGCGGTCGCAGGACTGCACATCGCGGCCATCACCGTCTCCTTCGGTTTCACCAGCGTGTTTGCGGGACGGCTCGCCGCGCGCTACGGCACGCGCGGGCCCATTCTCGCCGGCCTCGTGGCGCTCTGCGCCAGCGCATGGTGGGCCGCGGCGCTTTCGCCCGCCGCGCCCTTCCCCGTGCTCGCGCCGGCGCTCGTGCTGATGGGCCTTGGCGCCGGGCTCGTCGCTCCCTCCATGAACGCAGCCATCCTGGCCAGCGTGCCGGCGGCGCTGACCGGTATCGGGGCGGGCGTGCTGAACGCCAGCCGGCAGATCGGCACCACCTTCGGGGTGGCGCTCTTCGCCGCGCTGTTTCACGGCGATGGCAAAGCCGCGGCGATGCGAATATCGCTGATCTGGGCCGGCGCCGTGTACCTCGCCGCGCTTGCCTTGGCCGCGCGTGCGAGCGGTCCGGCAGCGCTGCGCGCCACGGCCATCCCTCGACAAGAGCTCACCTGAGTCCCCCGTTCTCAAACCCCGTTCCAAGGAGAAGCAAATGACAGTCTCTCAGTCCCGCAACCTCCAGGATCAGAAGGCGCTAGTCACCGGCGCGACGTCCGGCATCGGTCGCGCAATCGCCCTGCAACTCGGCCGCGACGGCGCCGAGGTCATCGTCCACGGCCGCAACGCCGAGCGCGGCGCCGCGACGGTGGAGGAGATCATCGCCGCGGGCGGCCGGGCGCGCTTCCTCGCAGCGGACCTCACCAAACCCGCGGAAATTCGCCGTCTGGCGAGAGATGCCGGCGACGTCGACGTCCTGGTCAACAACGCCGGGCTCGCCGTCTTCGGGCCCACGGCGGAGCTCGACGTCGAGCGGTTCGATGCACTCTTCGCCAGCAACGTCCGCGCTCCGTTCGTGCTCGTTGCCGCGCTCGTCCCGGGGATGGCGGCCAGAGGCAAGGGCAGCATCGTCAACATCGCCAGCATGGCCGGCGTCATTGGTCTCGCCGGAGCCGCGGCGTACGGAGCGACGAAGGCGGCGCTCGCGTCGATGACGCGGGCCTGGGCCGCGGAATTCAGCGCCAGCGGAGTGCGAGTGAACGCAGTTGCGCCGGGTCCGGTGCACGCTGGAGGACCAGTCCGGGAACTCATCGAGCAACTCGGTTCGACGACGGCCGTCAAACGTCCCGCGTCTCCCGAGGAGATCGCCGAAGTAGTCGCATTCCTCGCCTCGCCACGTGCGAGCTACGTCACCGGCGCCGTCGTCGCGGCGGACGGCGGCCGCACCGCGATCTAAGGAGCACGCATCGTGCTCTCCGGGCGATGCCTCAACGAACGGAGTCGGTCATGAAAATCATCCGCACCAAAGACGTCCCCTGGGTGGACTGGCGATCGACGCGTCCGGCCACCTCTCAAGGAGAACTCGCATGAGCACCCCCGTTGTCCTGATCACCGGCGCACTCACTGGCATTGGACGTGCCACGGCCCTCGCTTTCGCTCACGAAGGTGCCCGCATCGTTGCATCCGGCCGACGCGATGAAGCGGGCAATGCGTTGGTTGCCGAGCTGCGCACCCTCGGCGTGGAAGCCGCATTTGTGCGCACCGACGTGCGCCACGAAGACGACGTGCGCAATCTGGTCAATCAGATCGTCGCGCGCTTTGGTCGCCTGGACGTGGCCGTCAACAGCGCCGGTACCGAAGGCCAGCCCGGCTTGGTGACGGAACAGTCCGCCGACAGCTACGCGGCCACCTTCGACACCAACGTGCTCGGCACGCTGCTGAGCATGAAGCATGAACTGCGCGTGATGCAGGCTCAAGGTAGCGGCAGCCTCGTCAACATCTCCTCGACCTATGGTCACGAAGGAGCGGCCGGCGCATCGGTCTACGCTGCCAGCAAGCACGCCGTCGAAGGCATGACGAAGTCCGCGGCGCTCGAAGCCGCGCGCTTCGGCGTGCGCGTCAACGCCGTGGCTCCCGGTCCGACAGAGACCGGAATGCTTAACCGCTTCACCGGAACCGCGGAGAGGAAGGCTTCGCTGGCGACGGGAGTGCCACTCGGGCGGCTCGGCGAGCCGGACGAGATTGCGCGCGCCATCGTGTTCCTTGCTTCCGATAAGGCTTCATTCGTGACTGGCGAAGTCCTCACCGTCGACGGCGGGAAGACCGCTGGCTAACAGCGACCCAAAGGAGATGAACATCGCTGTCCAATCCGAGAACGAGCGAAACAAGGCGTTGGTGGACGAGTTTTACAAGGCGGGAATCCAGGGCCACCTCACGAGCTTCGCGCAATATCTGCATCCCGACTTCACAGTAACCGCGCCCAACTATCTTCCTTGGGGCGGTAGACACGCCGGAGCGCCGTTCTTCCGTGATCGGGTACTGCCAAGTCTTCCCGACGTGTTTGATTTCGCACGGTTCAGCTACGACAACGTCGTCGCCGAGGATGGCCGCGTCGTGGCGCTTATTAACATGGGCGTTACCGGCACCGACGCGATCATCAAGATCGCCGACCATTGGACGGTCCGGGACGGCAAGGCCACCTCGATCTGGGTCGCCTAACTTTCAGCTGTGTGACGGAAGGAGTGAGCTGATGAGTCATTCTGTTCAGGAAACAAACAAGGCACTCGTTCTTGAAGCATTCGACACCCTATTTAATAAACGCGATTACGATGCAGCGGAGGCGTTTTGGTCTCCCAATTACATTCAGCACAGTGCCCACATCGAGCCCGGTAGGGAAGGGCTCTTCAACTTGATCAAGAGCCTTCCTTCCACGCTGAAGTACGAGGCGGGCACGATTGTAGCGGAGGGAGACTTCGTGATCGTACATGGCCGATTCAGCGGTTTCGGGGCGCCGGTAAACTGGATTGCCACAGACATTCTGCGCATCGAGCACGGCCTCCTTGCGGAGCATTGGGACGTTATCCAGGATGAGGTGAGCAAGGCGCAATCCAAGAGCAAAGCTCCGATGTTTGGTGAAGCTTTTCCAACCTATCCCTGAGACCAGTTTCTCGCTAAGTACGGCCGATTTCCTGTTTAGCCAGGTTCCGGATGACGGGCGACGGCCGCCTGAACGCGCCGATTGCACTGGCACCTAGCCGAGTCGGAGACGAGGCCACAGTGCTCGCCAGTAAAGGCATCAACGTCCAGGTCGCCCCGGCCGGAGCCTGTCTTGACTTTCACGACGCGGGCGAGGAGCACACGGACATCGCCTCGGCTCGAACAATGACGTCGCCGTCGCGCGCGAGCTGCTGCTGCGCCACGGCCACCAGAATCGCCTCCTTTTCCGAGAAGTATTCGTACAACGTCCCGACGCTGATGCCGGCGCGCTCCGCGATCGCGTTGGTGGTGAGGGTGGCTGCACCCTTCTGCTCGAGGACCTGAATCGTCGCCCCGAGAATCACGTCGGTGGTATCGCGGGAGCGATCCTGCTTCGGCATTCTCCTTCGCAAGTTGCGGGACTACTTCTTTGACCACATCGCGCCTCCAGCCGGAGTTGCTACAATGCGACGCCGCCTCCGCGTCCGCGACTCGCCATTTTGAGAATCAAGAGGTCGTTTTGAGGGTGTTTGGCAGGTGTTTCTGCCCGGAGGCGTCCGCCGGGCGCTGTTCGATTGCGCTGCTGCTCGAGGTAGGCATCTCCCGGCCGTCCGTCGGCAGCGTGAAGCAAAAGACAGCGCCGTGCGGCTCGTTCGGCGTTGCCCAGAGTCGTCCGCCATGGGCTTCGACGATCGAGCGGCTGATCGCGAGCCCCATGCCCATGCCATTGGGCTTAGTCGTATAGAAGGAGTCGAACAGGCGGTCGAGATTGGCGGCATTGAGACCCGGCCCGGAATCTCGCACCTCGACCAACACGTCATGCGAATCGCTCGCACCGGAGCCCACCACCAGTTTGTGTGGCCTATCGGCCAACTCGCTCATCGCCTCGACTGCATTGAGGATCAGATTCAGGATGATCTGCTGGAGCTGCACTCGATCTCCGGGAACCCCGGGCAGGTTGGGCGCGAGGTGGGTCTGCAGCTCGACGCGATTCCGCTGCAACTCGCCCTGGGTCAGTGAGATGACTTCGAGAACGACTTGATTGATATCCAATCGCTCCCGGCGCGGCGGCATTTTCTTGACCAAAGCGCGAATGCGACCCATGACCTCGGCTGCGCGGTTGCCGTCTCTGACGATGCGTCCGAGAGCCTGGCGCGCCTCCTCCAGGTCGGGCGGCTGCGCGGCGAGCCAGCGCATACCGGCGCTGGCATTTGCGACTGTCGCGGCGATCGGCTGGTTGATCTCATGGGCAATCGCGGCGGTCAGTGCTCCCACCGTCGTCACACGCGTGACGTGTGCCAGTTCCGCCTGCGCCTTCTGAAGCGCTTCCTGCGCATGTTTCCGCTCGGTCAAGTCGAGCACGAAGGAGACGCCCTCGTCGCGCCCCTCGAAGGCTGCCGCGCCGACAAGCACCGGCACCCGGCTGCCATCTTTCCGGAAGTACTCCCTTTCGAAAGGTTCGCAGCTCCCTGTCGCCCTCAGCTGGGCCACCGCGCGTTGGCTCACGCCAAGCCATTCGCCGGGGGTCATTTCCGTCCACCGTATCCGTCCGGAGGCGAGATCTTCGCGGTCGTATCCCACCATCTCGAGAAAGGCATCGTTGGTCTCGAGGATTCGGCCTTCGAAGTCCGTCATCACGATTCCCATGATGTTCGAGTCGACGAGCCGGCGGATCTTCGCTTCCCGCTCTTGGAGATCCCTGTAGAGATGGGTGTTCTCCAGCGAGATGGCCGCCTGCGACGACAACAGGTTCAGCACCGAGATCCGAGCAGGCGTGAACACATGCGATGCCAGGTTGTTCTCGAGATACAGCATGCCGGTCAGCTTGGCCTGCTTCACCAGGGGCAGGCAGAGGACTGACCGCGCGCGCTTCTGACGGATGTACTCATCCGCCGAGAACGGGTTCTGGGCCGAGGCGTCATCCAGGATCACGCTCTGCTGCGTCCGGATCACGGTGTGGAGAATGGATTCGGGCAACTCGGACGGTCCCACCGTTTCCTGTCGGAGCGTGACCTCGACCTTCTTCCGGTCGGTTCTCGCCTCCGCTTCGATCTGCAGCGTGTCGCCCCGGAGGAGAATGAGCAGGCCACGCTCGGCGCCGGCATCTTCGAGCGCGATCGTCATCAGGGTTTCGATGAGCCGGTCGAGGACAATCTCACCGGAAATGGCTTGCGAGGCCTTGACCACCGCGCCGATATCGAGCTGCTCGACGGGGGCGCCGAACATGGCGGTGGGAGGCGACGGGCCGGGGGCCTCGCGGATCTGCGGGTGGGCCTTTTCGAGCTGCCGGACCTTGCCCTCGGCGCCCCAGCGGAGATAACAGTGCCTTGCGTTCCGCAGATAGGCGTGGGCGATCGTCTCGAAGCCGCGCGCCGCGTAGAACCGCGCGGCCACCTCGTGTGCCAGGCCCTCGTTCTGCACGAAGCCGTGCTCGCGAGCCGATTGAATGGCCTGGTCGTACAAGTGCATCGCGTCGAGGGCGCGGCCTTCGAGGCGGGCGATCTCGGCCAACACCAGCGCGTGCTTATCGGCGAAAGTGGGTGGATAGTTTTCGGCCCACTCGCGCAGTTGTTCCCGGTGCGAAGTCAGGAGTTCGCGCCACCCGGTCTGCTCGTCGGCGGAAGCCTTCTCATAGAGCGCCGCCACCGTCAGTGCGGTGTAGTAAAAGTAGTCGAGTACCTGGATCTGAGCGGCTGCGGCCGAAAGGAGCGGCTTCACCTTGTCGGCTGCCGCGAGGGCCTCGGCGTAGTCGCCCGACAGGAACCGCGCCTTCAGCTTGAGGATCCAGTAAAAGCAGATCATCAAGGTCATCCGGTCCCCTGTCAGCTGCGCCTCGAACGTCGCCTCGTCGAAGTGCGCGTCGCTGAAGGTGGAGAAGGTCGCGGTCCGGCCCTGCATGGTCGCGATGAAGCGTTGCTGGCTGCGGATGATGTCCGCGGCGTCGCCGTACTTGGCTTCCCGGGCGAAGTCCAACGCCCTCTCCGACTCGCGCCACACCGCGTCGAGTGGATCGTTCCGCAGGAGAGGGCCTGTGACAGATTGGTACAGACCGTAGCAAGCGAAGGTCAGATCACCCGTCTCAATCGCGGTGCGAAAGGTCGCCCGCATGAAATCGATCGCGGTCGCGATCGGCTGCGTCCAGAAGGCAACCGTTCCCCTCGCGTGGTAGACCATCGCCTTGCAGGCGATGAAGCCGTGCTTCTCGACCAGCTCGCATGCAAGCTTGGCGAAACGATAACCCTCACCGTAACGGTGAAAGACCGGGCCGAGGATGAACCCGAGGAGGGCATGGCCGAGCGTGGAAGCGCCGCTCATCCCGTGCTGCATGCTGAGGTTCACCATGCGGCACGCGAGCAAGCAGAATAAGTGAAGGTCGGTAAAGTAGGCGGGGGGAGTAAGGACCGAGAGCACCTGCATGGCGGCCTGCAGTTCCGGATCGGTCATGAGCGGCAGATCGATCAGGCCCTCGGTCGGGCGTCCATTGAGGGTCTGCAAGACTGTCTCGTATTCGGCCCGGACCTGCTCGAAGGTCGGGTGTGCCGGCAGGTCAATGCCGAACAGGTGCAGGCACGTGAGCGCGCTGGCCACGGCTTGGGGATTTTCCGACTTCACGGTGTGGAGCAAAATCTTGACTTGGTAGACGGCCGCCTGGTCGACTTTCGATGCCGCGCGCGCCAATAACTCCGCAGTCAGTTGCTCGGCTTTTTCGAAGTTACCGCTCAGATACTCGCACTCCGCACGTTCGAGCCCCAGGCTGAAAGTCAACTCGTACCGGCTGCCCCAGTCCCTCTCGTCCAACAGCGCCATGCCGGCCGAAAAATACGCGCGCGCCGACGCATAGGCCGCCGACGCCTTGGCTTTTCGCCCGGCACGCAGATCGATCGTCGCCACTTGCGCTTTCTCGTCCCGGTCGATCAGCCGTGTGGCGCCCCGATTGAGCTGGTTCGCGACATCGAAAAGATGCTCGGCGAGTTGGTCCGCTGTCATGCTCGCCAGCAGCACACGGCCGATGTGCAGGTGGATGTCGGCACGGTGATCGTCGGGAATCAGGGAATACGCCGCCTGCTGGATCCGGTCGTGCAGAAATTTGCAGGTGCTCTCCTGGTGGAAGACGAGCCCGGCGCGGACGGCCTCCCAGAGGGCCACGTGCATCGCCTCCTCCGTTTCCCCGTGAACCAGGGCCAGGGTGGCGACCTCGGCGACATTGCCCAGGCAGGCGAGCTGTTTCAGGGCTTCCTGAGTGGTGGCCGAGAACCGCTTCAACTTCCCGGCCATGAAATCCACGACGTTGTCGGTGTAGCTCTTGGCGCGGATGCCTTCGATGTCCCATTGCCAGACTGCCGCGACTGGGTCGAACACGAGCAGCCCCTCCTCGGCCAACTCCGTGAAGAACTGGATCGCAAAGAATGGATTGCCGCCGGTCTTCTCCTGCACCAGCTGCGTCAAGGGCCGCGCGCGCTCCAGGTCGCAGTGCAGGGCATCGGCGATGAGGCGGCCGACATCGTCGAGCCCGAGGGGCGCCAGCACGATCTCATGCACACGCGCATCGGTTTTGCGGATCGCCTCGAGCGTCCGCAGAAGCGGGTGCGCGGGGCCGACCTCGTTGTCCCGGTAGGCGCCGACCACCAATAGATTTCGCACCTCAGAATGCGTGATCAGGTGCTCGAGGAGGTCGAGCGTCGCGGTATCCAGCCATTGCAAGTCGTCGAGGAACAGCGCGAGCGGGTGCTCCTTCCGCGCGAATACGCCGAGGAAGCGCCGGAAGACCATCTGGAAGCGGCGCTGCGCGTCCTGCGGCGGCAGGTCCGGGACGGGTGGCTGTTTTCCGATCACGAGCTCCAACTCGGGAACGAGGTTCACGATGAGCTGGCCGTTCGGGCCCAGCGCTTCGCCCAGGGCGTCCCGCCACCGGCCAAGCTCCGCCTCGCTCTGGCCCAGCAGCGGGCGGACAAGGCTCTGGAAGGCTTGGGCAAGCGTAGTGTACGGGATGTCGCGCTTGTACTGGTCGAATTTGCCGGACGCGAAGAGGCCACGAGGCGGGACGAGCACCTTGTGCAGCTCGTTCACCACCGAGGACTTGCCGATACCCGAATAGCCTGAGACCAAGACCAGCTCGGGAGTGCCGTGAGCGACGACGCGGTCGAAGGCCGCCAGCAGGGTGTCGATCTCGCGCTCCCGCCCGTACAGCCGCTCCGGGATCAGCAGACGGTCCGACGCATCTTGTGTACCGAGTGGGAAGGGGTCGATCCGCCCGAACGCCTCCCATGCGGCAAGGCACCGCCGAAGATCAGCCTCGACCCCGGCCGCGGTCTGGTAGCGGTCCTCTGCGGTCTTGGCGAGGAGCTTCATCGCGATCGCCGAGAGCGCCTCCGGGATGCCCGCGACCCGCTCGTCGGGCGACACCGGTTGCCGTGCGATGTGGCAGTGCACCCACTCCATCGAATCGGTGGCGGTGAAGGGCAGCGTGCCCGTCAGCATCTCGTAGAAGGTGACGCCGAGCGCGTAGAGATCGCTGCGGGAATCGACCGAGCGGTTCATCCGACCGGTCTGTTCCGGCGCCATATAGGCGAGCGTTCCGGCGATCACCTCGGGCGGCTCGGGGCCCCGATGCTCGCGGGGCAGGCGGGAGGCAATACCGAAACCGGTGAGCCAGGCGCGGCCGCTTGACATGTCCACCAGGACATTCGCGGGCTTGATGTCCTTGTGGATGAGGCCCCGCTCATGCACCCGGCGGAGTGCAACCGCGAGCGGAATGGCGATGCGAAGGAATTGCGTCACATCGAGCGGCCGGCCAAGCAAGCGATCGAGCGGCTCGCCGCCAGGATCTTCGAGCACCAGCGTCATGCGACCTTCGCGAGGGGCGAGTGCCACCGGCCGCGCTGCCCAGTCAGGGTCGAGCAGGGCCCTCAGTGCATATTCGTGTTCGAGCCGCTTGAGGGACTCGCGCGCAGTGTGTTCCCCGGCTGGCGCGACCAACAGGATTGGATCCAAGCCGTCGCCGCAGCCTCGGTAGAGGGTGACCTCGCCCTCCCGAAACGCCGAGAACACGTAGCTGGAGAACTCCGTCATGGATGCGTTATCCCGATCGCCGCGGCACTTGGCGCTTCGGGTGAGGCGTCGGCGAAGCGACAGGACCGATGGAGGCGCGTTCCGACAATTCGACGCTCCCTTCCTTCACTGGACCGAGCGTCGCAGACCAACTCGCAGCGATCTATGCGCCGCCGCCACGGTGAATTCAAGGTGGGCTCGCCTCGCGGTGCGCCATGGGCCCGACGACCGGCCGACTGCGAGGTCCGAAAGGGCGAATGTCAAACCCAAGTAGAGAGGCCGGCCTCCAGCAAAGTAGAATGTCCGGTTGGCCGTCGGATCAAGCTGGGCGCTATCCCTGGGCCAGCGCCTTTCGGCGGAGGGTAGCTCGATCGTTGTGCGCCTTCTTCCGAGCCTTCTGCTCCGAGTCGAATCGCTGGAGGAACCCTAACCCTGCTGCGCAACTGCGACCAACTCGTAGCATCGGCGCGTGCCTCCGCCGTCTCGGAGCAGCTGACCGCCCTATTGGAGTCGTGGCCCTTGGAATCAGAAGCCGAAGGGATTCATCGTGGAGCTACATTTGGGGAATGCCGGATATCGCGCGGAACTCGAGCACGGCTTGCCGGAGACAGAACAGCGGGTGCCCGCCAGAACGCTCAAGGCTGGAATCTCTGCTGTGTTGACCCGCCGTGATACTTGCACGCGGTTAACACAAAGAGAGTTCGCGATTGCGACCGGGCACCACCCTCAAGCAGCGTCTAGCCGAAGCTTGCGCGCAGCCTCGAAGCGACGGGCTACGTCGGGCCAGTTGAACACGTTCCAGCACGCGCCAAAGAACTCCGCTTTCCGGTTCTGGTACTGCAGGTAGTAGGCGTGCTCCCAGGCATCGAGCACCAGCAGCGGCACTCCGCTCTGGTTCAGGTTCGACTGGTGGTCGTAGATCTGCGTGATCAGGAGCCTCGCCCCGAGCGGCTCCCAGACCAGCGCGGCCCATCCCGATCCCATGATCGAGCCCGCCACCTCGTTGAACTGCCGCCTGAAGGCCGGAAACCCGCCGAAGTCCCGTTCAAGGGCGGCCTTCAGCTCTCCCGCGGGTTCGCCGCCGCCCCGCGGCGAGAGGTTGCGCCAGAAGATCGAGTGCAGGATGTGGCCAGACAGATTGAACGCCAGCGAGCGCTCCAGCGCCGGAATGCGGTCGAACTGCTCCCTGGCCCGCGCCTCGTCGAGGCGCTCGAGGGTCGCATTGGCGCCGTTCACGTAGCCCGCGTGATGCTTGTCATGGTGCAGCTCCATGATCTTGCCGGAGACATGCGGCTCGAGGGCGCCGTAATCGTACGGCAGGTCAGGTAGCTTGTACTGGTTCATCGCCTTCTCCTTGGAAGCTGCGTCGTGCCGGAAGTTGTCGCCTGGTCTTGCGCCTGCAAGCCGAGATTCTGGTACGGCGTGCTTCAAGATCCCTGCCAATTCGCCGCACCCGCTCGCTTCCTTCAGCTCCGCCCTGGATGCGCAACCGGGCAGTGTCCGTTTCGCCGACACCGTTGTCGACCGGCTGTGCATCTTCGCGTGCCGACCGGACAGCGGATAAATGCCGTTCGGTCCACTCGCCGCACCTCACGCCCCCTCCTTCCAGCGGCGAGCATGGCGGCGGGCGAGGGCGGTGTCAGGCTCGTCGGGGCCACAGTTTCCGGCGCTCGTAGACGCAAGGTGGTGTCCGGTCGAATTGCGCGCGTCGCCTGGCGTTCCGGCTCCTAAGCTTGTGATATGGGTCCCAGCGGGGGCTTCCATGCAGACGCGCAGGAAGGGAGTCGCCATGAAGGTCGGAGTCATCGGAGCAGGCAAGGTTGGCTCGGCGTGCGCATTCGCGCTGGTGATGCGCGGCGTGGCGCGCGAGGTCGTGCTCGTGGATCGGACTCGCGCCCGCGCCAAGGCGGTGGCCACCGACATCGGCTACGGCGCCCCTCTGTCGGAGCGCACCGACATCCGCGATGGTGACTACGCGGACCTGGCGGGTGCCGGCGTGGTGATGATCACCTCGGGAGTGAATGAGAAGCTGGGAGGCGCGACCGATCGGACGGATCCCGAAGGGCGCTTGCGGCTCCTCGACAAGAACGCGGACATCTACCGCGCCATGGTCCCGAAGATCGTCGAGGCCGCGCCAGAAGCCGTGCTCCTCGTGGTCACCGATCCGCCCGACCCGCTGGCGGATCTCGCGCGGGTCATCGCGAAGCATGACCGCGTCCTCAGCACAGGCACCTGGCTCGACAGCCTGCGCTTCCAGACGCACCTCGCATCCGTCTTTCACGTCCATCCTGCCTCGGTGGAGGCGCAGATCCTCGGCGAGCACGGCACCTCCGAAGTCTTCGTCTGGTCGGGGGTGCGGATCGCCGGGGTCCCCCTGAAGCAGGTCGTCTTGGAGCGCGGGATGTCGCTCGACAAGCTGCGCGAGGGAATCGAGCGCGACGTGCGCTACGCGAACATCACCATCATCGAAGGCAACGAGGCCAGCCAGTACGGCATCGGCATGGTCTCGGCGCGAATCGCCGAGGTGGTGCTGCGCGACGAGGAGGTCGTAGTGCCGCTCGGCAGCTACAGCAAGAGGTTCCGCGCGACCTTGTCGCTGCCCTCGGTGCTGGGGCACGGCGGAGTGCGCGAGACCTTCCAGCCTGAGCTGTCACCGGAAGAGGAAGAGCTGCTCGCGCGCAGTGCGGAAACGTTGAGGAAGGTGGCGGCGCGCGCCGGCGCGTCAGCGCGATGACGCCCATGTTCCCAGGTGAGTCATGCAACGCGCAAGACTCGTTGCCGCCGCGGGAGGGCGAAGGACGCGATGAAGGGGACCGCCAGGAGTCCGATGTTCCACGCGAGGGCATGCACGAACGCTTCTCCGTACCGTGCTGCAGCCGGGTCCGGACCGAGCGACACCGCGAAGACTCCCCCGATCACCGCGACGCCCAGTGCGAAAGGACAGCTGCTGGACCGTGGTGACCACGCCTGAGGCGGAGCCCGCGTCTCGAGGGGCACTGACCGTCAGACCGCTCTTGCGAGGACCTCGTCGAGGCGCTGGGCCACGATGGTCTTGAGCCGCTTCGACGGAATGCGCTGAATCCACTCGCGCGCTGCTCGTCGGCGAAACGCGGGCGGCAATTCGAGCTCGGGCAGCGATGCGAACATCCGTCCTCGCGTCGGTGAAAGATAGAGGAAGTCGACTAGCGCTTTCTCGGGTACGGCAAGCTTGATGCCCGAGTCGAGTACTTCGAATCCGTCGAAAAACGAAGGCTGGACGTGGTGGACGCTGTAGGTGCCGAGCGTGGTCTCGACACGCGCGCCGCGGGCCAGAGAGACCAGGTAGATCATCGACGGTATCTGCTCGATCATCCCGTGCTGATAGAGCGCCGTCTGCAGCGACAAGTAGGCGGGGTAAGGAGCGGTCACGTACTCCGCCAGCGCGAGCCGATCCGGTCGCTCGGCCAGGGCCCATACTCCCTTTCGCAAGGGAGTCACCAAACCAGCGCGGCCAAGTCGTTTCAGCAGGTGACTGGTCGCAGTGCCGGAGAGACCTAGCACCGCTGCGGCGTCGGCAGTTGTCGCTGCCGGAACGCGCAGGCTCTTCAGCCGGCCGAGTGCTTCGCTCGCGTTCATCGAGGCGCCTTCTCGAGAAATTCGACGACTTGCGACTGGAGCGCATCCCAGGCTTCGCGAGAGCCGAGTGCTTCGATTTGGTCTGGCTTCAGGTAGGAGACGACCTGTGCTTTGTACTCGTCATAGGAAACCTCCATGCAGCGCTCGATCGCCTTCGGGATCTGCGCGCGCGCGGACCAAAGCACTTCGGCATTTCCCCCCGCTTTCGCAACGAGCACGCTCAGGTCGAACACGTCCCGCGCCTGGACCGTGCTGCGGTGGATGAGAGCTCCGATCTTCTGTCGTATCGCCGCCGCGAGCGGATAGTGTGGTGCGAGCAGCGGCATCAGCCCGTATTCGGCGAGCACGCTCGCGGCGACCGGTTCGACGCGCGATTCCTCGGTGGTCTTGCGCCGCGAAAACTCGATCTTTGTGTGCAGCGGAAGCGCGCGCCCTGCCGCGGCGAGCGAGACTTTCCAGCGTTGCGTCGTCTCGGTTTGCTTCGGCGCGCTAGTTTCGACGACGGCGATGCCACGGCTCCTGAGGGGCAGCACCAGCGGCGGTCCCGCGAGGATTTTCGTGACTCGTTCTTTCAGCGTGTGGACCGGCAGCCTTGTGACGTCGAGATCGATGTCCTCTGAGTACCGATCGCTCTCGAAGAAGAAACGCAGGTTGCAGCCGCCTTTGATGGCGAAGCGGTCCTTGTCCGGGCTTGCGCAGAGCAGCCGGACAAATTGAAGATGGAAGAGTTCGACGATCTGCCGGTCCGAGAGCACGGAATCAAGACAACATTATAGTGATATTAGTGTCAAGTACACGTATTCTAGAACGCAGACCTCTGGAGCAGATCTTGCCTGCTACTGACGCAGGACTGACGCTTTTCGCGGACCAGGACGAGGATGCGCTCGGCTACTCGAGAAACCTTTTTCGAATCCAGGAGCTTTCTTGGCGCTAGAGAACCGGCGACCTTCGCCTTGGCAAGGCGACGTCCAGCCATCGCACCTAGAGTGGCGCGGGGCGTCCATCAGGAGGACGCGATGCGAGGTGTTCCACTCGAAGCTCGCCGTCATCCGCCATCCGTGCTCAAGAGGTACTCGCTTATGGCCTGCAGCTGGAAACGAAGCGCTCCACCTATCCGTAGGCTTCGGATTAAGTTCTGCTGGCAGAGTTTGTAGACAAGGGCTGAACTCACGCCGAGACGGCTCGCGACCTCGCGGACCGTCAGCAGGCGCTCATGCGGCCCTGGATCGGGCGGAACTTCGCGCACC
>Ga0099827_10000593_pt1 | contig 16888 bp, 12 predicted proteins | sample CZO8metaG_FD_79339 | JGI IMG/M metagenome (GOLD analysis project Ga0099827, IMG submission 79339) | Vadose zone soil microbial communities from the Eel River Critical Zone Observatory, Northern California, USA - CZOApr15con1.8 metaG | ecosystem: Environmental > Terrestrial > Soil > Vadose zone ...
GATGATCACAACGAGCAGCCGCGGATCGCTGAAGAACGTGTCCTGACGGATCCGGAATTGCACGATGCCGCGTGCGTTGACGGTGCTGGTATGGATCGCCAGCCCACCGATGGCATACGACTGGAGGTCGTGCAGCAGCAAGTCGACGCAGTCGACGCGCAGCCGGTCCTGGGCGATCACGACGTTGTGCAGTCCGGCGCGCATCACTTGACTGGCCAGCCACAGCTCGCCGTACTTTCCGAAGGCGCGGCTCGCCGGTCTCGGGACCTCCTCAGGGTCGGACCTCACTCCCAGCTGTGGTGCCAGGACGGGATCCTTCCAGCCTGGAATTCGCTCGAGCCATTGACGGCGCAGATGGTGGACGTCAATCAGAAACCGGTTCGCCGCCGATTGCGGAAAGCGCCCATCAAAGTATGCGGAAAAGAGGTAGCCACTGCCATGCGGCTTGGCAAGCTTCAGGAATTCCGGTATCGGGATGGCCCAAAGTTGCGTATGAAGCTGCCAGTCCGGCGGCGGGACGTAGGGCAGGAGGATGTATCCGTTCGGGTCCGTGTACAGCGACATAATGCTCGCCTGGAATTCGCCGTCCGATTCCAGGAAGCTTCGGCCCTTGACCTGAACTGGATGGGCACGCAACGTCCGAATCCGGCGAAGGTAGAGATCGAACCCGAGATCGACGAGGGGAAACGCTACCGTCGCCGCGCCGGGCGCACTTACCACGGTCGCCGTGGCCAGTTGGTCTTCAGCCACGGACCCGAGCTGCGCATCGCTCAGGCCGAGAATGCCCCGCGAAGCGTCGTCGCGGTCAGATGGCTGGAGAAGCGCCATACAGCCTTACAAGTCGGAAACTACTGGAAACCAGCGGTACAAATCTCCGTCGAACGAACATGGCTCGCCCGTTCCCAGTCACTCGATCAGCCCACCTACAATCGCGCCATGCACTTCGATCAGTTGACCATCGCGCTGCTGGTGCTGCGGCCGGATGCTCCCCAGCTGGATGACGCGGCCGCCGCGGCGTTGCAGGACGCCCACATGGCGCATCTCGCCGACCTACATGAGGCCGGCTATCTTCTCGCGGCTGGTCCCCTCCTCGGTCCACCGGATCGGGAGTTTCGCGGCCTGAGCATCCTTAAGGTCGACCCGGAGCGCGCCCGGGCGCTCAAAGAACAGGACCCGGCGGTCCGCGCCGGGCGATTCTCGGTCAAAGTCCTTCCCTGGATCGTTCCGGCGGGAGCTATGACGTTCGCCCGCACCCGTTTTCCTCGTTCGATGGCCGAAACCGAGACGTGATAGCTCGGGCAAATAACGCGGACGCGACATGAGCGAATGAGCGAGACGATGCCCACCCGATCAAGGTGTAGATGCCGATCGCAACCAGCGACGCGGGCTCGAAGACCGACCGGCCGCCTGCGGCGCTATCGCCGTAGCCACGCCCTGGAGCTTGGCGACGCCTTGATCGGTGCGGCGGCGCTGCAACACGGCGAGCGACTCGCCACCTTCGCCGTCACTTTCCAGGCATCACCCAGCTGACTTCGCCGGATCGCTGAGTCGACCAAGGAGGAGGCGCTCGAGGACAGCAACTCCCAACGTAGCGCAACTCAGGTGGTCGACTGGCCACGAGGTGTGCAAATCAGAACGCAGCGGGTCGCCGTTTGCCGTTAACTCTTGCCAAACGGTTGAGGCCGCTCTATGCTCTCGCCGCCGAGTCTGTCACAGGAGGGATCAAGGGGTGGCTGCTTTCTCTCGTCGTGCTGTTGCTGGCATCGCTTTCGTGGCCCTTTTCGCGGTCGAGTCGTTGGGTGTCTCTGCGTCCGCCCACGCCGGCGGGAACGTGCATTTCAGACCAGTGGTGGCGGGCGGTCCTGGACCCGTCACCGTGCGCGACCTGCCCGCTCCATCGGCGAACTCGCATGCGCAACGGCCATTGCACCCGTTCCTCAGATTGGGTACTGGCGTCCCGCAGGCCAGCGCCATCCCGGTCACATCGGTAACCGGCAGCGCGAGCACGAGCACGGCCACGGAACAGGTGGTCACCGGTTTCACCGGCGTCACGCTGGTCCAGCAGGTCGCCGCCCTGGGAAACGACCAGGCGGTCACACCTCCAGACACACAGATCGCCGCCGGCCCCGACTCTCTGCTGGAAATGGTCAACAGCAGCGGATCGGTCTGGACCAAGTCGGGCGGCCTGGTGAAGATCTTCGACCTCAACAAGTTCTTTCCGGTCCCCGCCGGCTATACGTTCTCCGACCCGCGCGTCCTCTACGACGCGATCAGCAGTCGTTGGTTTGCCTCGGGCGTGGCGTTTGTCACGCCCTCGTTCGGGAGTGTGCTGGTCTTCGGCATCTCCGACACTACCGATCCGGCCGGCACATGGCACGTGTACAGTGCCGACAACTCCAGCAATGTGACCCATGACCAGCCGAAGATCGGCGTCAGCGCCGACAAGGTCGCCTTCTCCTTCAACGACTTCCTGAACGCCGCCCTGTTCCAGGGCGCCTCGACCTGGGTGTTTGGCAAAGCCGCCATGCTCGCGGGAGCGTCGAGCATTCCAGGCGAGGCCGTCGGGCCCGATTCGCGCCGGGTCAGCATTGTGCCCGCTATCGAGCTGACGTCGACCAGTACCGAATTCATGGCCTATAACAACAGCGATTGCGGCTATTCCGGGTGCAACGCCGGCTATCCATCCATCGGGATCGTTGCCCTCACCGGCGATCCCGCGATTGGCACGCTCGCCTGGTCGGAATCGGACCCAGCGATCGCGGGCACGTCGCAACCGCCGGCCGCCGACCAGCCCGGGCTGCCGGGCTCCATCCAGACCAACGACGACCGCTTCCTGACCGCGGTCTGGCAGAACGGCACACTCTGGGTCGACGGAAACGATGGCTGCACGCCTCCAGGCGACACTGCGGTTCGCCCGTGTCCGCGCCTGATCCAGGTGTCAACCGCCGGGCCGACGGTCAACCAGAATTTCGACCTCGGATCGACGGGGAACGATCTCTACTATCCCGCCGTGCACGTGGACTCAGCGGGCGACATGTACGTCGTCTACAACATCTCGTCCACATCACAGGACGTCGGCGTGCGGCTCACCGGCCAGCCGGCCGGCTCGGCGCCACAGTTCGTGGTTCCGGCGCAAACCATCCAGGCCGGACAGGGACTCTACACCTGCGCGAATCGCTGGGGCGACTACTCGGGCTCGGCCCTCGATCCCTCGAACCCATCGAGCGTCTGGCTCGCTGCCGAGTACGCCGGCGCGAGCAGCACCAACTGCAACTGGGCGACCTTCATCAGCCAGGTGACATTTGCCGCGTCCACAACCGCCGATTTCAGCCTGAGCGCGTCACCAGCAAGCCAAAGCGTCGTCGCCGGAACCAACACCAGTTATTCGGTGACCATCACCTCGACCAACGGCTTCAACGCCGCGGTCTCCCTGAGCGTGGGCGGACTACCGTCAGGCGCGAATGGCACGTTCAGCCCCAACAACCAGGTGATGACGTCGTCGACACTGAGCGTGACCACCACCACCGGAACCACGCCGGGGTCTTACCCGCTCTCCATCACCGGAACGAGCGGCACCCTCACGCACACCACGTCGGTGACGCTGACCGTGACCGCGCCACCGCTTGCCGACTTCTCGCTCAGCGCGTCGCCCAGCAGTCAAATGATCAGCCGCCACGGCGGGAGCGTGATGTACGGGGTCACGATCACGCCCAGCAACGGCTTCACCGGCACGGTGACCTTGAGCGTGAGCGGTCTCCCGTCCCGCGCCAGCGCCGGCTTCAGCCCCAATCCAGCCACAACATCCTCGACCCTCACGGTCAGCACCAGCAACGGAACGACGGCGGGGAGCTACACGCTGGTCATCACCGGGGTGAGCGGCAGCCTGACGCACACCACAACGGTCACGTTGGTCGTCATGTAGTAGCCGCTCGCTCCAGCGGCCGCTCGGCTATGGCGCCATTGACAGCGGGGGCGCTGCCAGTCGATATGAACGTCGCTGCACGGTGTGCCATAGGCGGCGATTGGTCCATCAACCATCAGCCAGGTGATGCCTAGATGCGCACCGTGGAGACCCAGCGCAGCGACCTGCACCGGCGTGACCTTGAGCTGATTGTGTCCGTTTCCCTGGACGTCCGTGACGACGGTCGCCCCATTCGGGAAGAGGAAGAGAAAAGGCCCACCGCAACCGCCCGCCTTCAGGCTGAGCACCACCCGATAGATCGTGTTGGCCTTCGCGCCGTTGAGCATATAGCCCTCAATCGCGAAGTTAACGGGCCCTTGGGTGTGGATGTTGACCACGTGCCCGGACCGTAGCTGCGGCTCGCCTGCGGCGCTGCCCTGCGGCGCTGCCCTGCGGCGTCAAAGAAAGCGGTAGGTTTTCGCTGTGGTAGGTCTGGTCGGCGAACACCGGCACGCTCAGCGATAAGAAGGCGACCGTCGCAATAACGACGGCTCTTACGAGGCGCATGATCACTCCCTCCTGGACGTGGCTCTCCTGACGAACCCCTCGTTGGGGCGAGTCTATCGCTCGCCGCGCGGCAACCGACTTACCTTCGCAAGCACCCCGTTTTCGTCGGTCAACTGCCGACACCGAGCCCCGATCGCATACCTCAGCCGTTTGGCGGGGCCGAGATCCCGATCGCAACGGCGTCCGTAACGGTGCTGCGACACGATTTCAATTACCGTGGGACCGGGCGGGCGTGGGCGGTCGAGTATTCGGGAGAAGATCGTTCTTCCCTTCTTCGTCCTGCTTGCGTTTGTCGGTATGGTCGGCACCTTCCTCATCACGAACCGGGCCACCACCGCCACCGTTTCTAGTTTCGAAGGGAGCCTCCTCCGAGCCAGCCTGCTGAGCAACGACCACCTCTCTGTCCTTGAGGCTGAACGCCTGGCCCAGCTGCGCGCCGCCATCGACACGCAGGGGGTTGCCCCCGCCCTCGCCGCTCACGACACCGGCGCCCTGGAGCGCCTGATCCGCCCCATCCAGGCGAATGCGACGCCGGCGCAACTCACCATCCGGGTCCTGGATGCAAAGGCCAACGAGCTACTCACCATCATGCCGCCGGGCAGCGCTCAAAGGCTCGAACCTCTTGGGGACCTCAGCGTGGTCAAGGCGGTCCTCAACCGGCAGACGGACCCCCAGGGCGATAAGTATGTCTTCGCCCGGCTGGAGCCGTCTGGAATGCTGCTCTACTGGGTCGGCCCCGTGCGCAGCGACCCTCAGACCGTGATCGGCGCGGTCCTGGTGGGTGAATCGCTGCTCGAGATTGCCAACAGCATCCGAGACTCGCGTGCCAGCGAGCTCTGCTTCTATGATCCTTCGGGTCACGTCCTCCTGTCTTCGCTGGACGGAGCGCCGTCACTGAGCTCCGGCGAGCTGACGGCGTTAGGTGACAAACCGGTGCGCATCTCGCGGACGATCGATCGCCATCCCTACGAGTTCCTGGTTGGCAACTGGCGACTCCGTAGCGCTTCGATCGGTTACCTGGCGGTGGCGCTCCGGGCCGACGCGGTTCAGGCCTCGGTCGGCCAAATCCGCGTGCTGATGGTCCTCATCTTCGCCGTCGCTGCGCTCATGACCCTCCTCTTCGGAAGGCTCGTAGCGCAGCGCATTACGCGTCCGGTGGAGCACCTGGTTCGCTCGACCGCGGCAGTCTCCGCTGGCAACCTCAGTCACCGTGCGCCCGTCGAGACCAACGACGAAATCGGCTCCCTAGCCGAGTCCTTCAACGCCATGGCAGCCAGCCTGCAGCACAAGACCCAGGAGTTGGAGGAAAGCTACTTTGCCAGCATGGAGTCGCTCGCCCGGGCGATCGACGCCCGAGACCCTTACACCTTCGGCCATTCGACCCGCGTCGCGGCCATCAGCTTGGAGATAGCCCAGGCGCTTGAGCTTAACGCTGAGGAGCAAAAGACCCTCCGACGCGCAGCGCTGCTGCATGACATCGGCAAGATCGGAGTGGAGGACCGCATCCTCCGCAAGCCCGGGCCGCTCACCGATGAGGACTGGGAGGCCATGAAACAGCATCCGCTGATCGGCTACAAGATGCTCTCGGGGTTGCACTTCCTGAAGCCCAGCCTGGTCGGCATCCTGCATCATCACGAGCGCTGGGATGGGAAGGGCTTCCCGGCCGGTCTTACGGGCGGCGCGATCCCAATGTACACCCGGATCCTGACCGTGGCCGACACGCTCGACGCTATGACATCCGACCGCCCCTATCGCGCGGGCCTGGCTTTCGACGAAGCGCTGACTCAGATCCAGAAAGGGGCGGGAACCCAATTCGACCCGGGGGCGGTCGAGGCGTTGATGAAACGTGCCTCTGAGGTCCGCATCCTCCTGATGGAGAAAGCCGTCTCCGGCGAACCAAGGTTCGACCCCGAATGGTTGGAGAGGATCGCATGAACCTCATGTCACGGGCCCGTCAGGTTGGTCTGGCGACGCTGGTCGTCGTGCTCTTCTGGCTGGCGGCGGTGGCTGCTTCAGGAATTTTGCCCTTTCACGTCCTTGCCACCAGCGTCGACGGCCTCATACTGGCCGACTACAGGCAGGACCCGCTGCACCAGGTGGGAATCGGTCCTCTTTCAGGCAACATCTACGCGGATGCCTATCGCGATGCGCTCAATGGTCCCCATGGAGTTTCCTGGGTCTGGTTCAGCGCTGCGACGCCTCCTCCAGTCGCATTGGCCCTGCCATCTTCGACCGCGACTCCAATGGCCACGGGCTCTCCCAACCCCCGGCCAAGACCCTCGACCTCGACCTCGTCGCCCACCCCGGCGCCTACGCTCACTCCAACCCTGACGCCGACGCCTACCCCAACGCCCACCCCAACGGCCACGCCCACCCCAACGCCCACGCCCACCCCAACGCCCACGCCAACGCCGGTCACCGACGCACCGCTGACGATCACCAACATCGGCGGCAGCCCATCGCAAGGAGCCGGCGTGACGTTCACCGATGCAGATCCCAAGGGGAACCTTTCGCAGTACAGCGGGACAATCAGCTGGGGCGATGGCACGACGACCGGGGGCACCTTCGTGACCAATCCACCCGGGTTCGCATTTGGCGGCACGCACACGTACGCTGCTCCCGGCGTATACAAGTTCACGGTCACGATTCGCGACGTCGGTGGTGCCAACGCAACAGCCACAGCGAGCCTGGTTGCGCCCTAGCGATTGCCCCTAGCACGAGGTAACAAAGGAAGAGCCGCCACCGGGCGGCTCAGCTCGGAATAGCGACAGGCTTAGTCGACGACGGTCGTGGTCGAACGCGGACGGGACATGAGCCGGATGAGCGAGACGATGCCCCATCCGATCAGGGCGTAGATCGCCATCGCCACGAGCGACTCCGGCTCGAGGATCGACCGGCCTTCCTGGGTGGTATTGAAGATGCCGTGGAAGGGCGCCACCAGCGGCCAGGTCACGTCGTACATGAAGCGGACAAATGGAGCCGGATTCGCGCCGAACAGCTTGAGCAAGAAGCGAATCGCGATCAGGACATCGATGAAACCGACGATCCACCAGACGGCCTGGATCGCACGGGTGTGGTAGCCGCCCTCGCGGTAGACAGCCGTCCGCGAGGTTGTTACGGACGAGACGGGCTTGACAGGCTCGACCGGCCGCACCGGCTCGCCCGTGGTCGTCTCCTGTCGGACGACTTCCCGATCGTATGAGTCGGCCATGATGCTTCTCCTTTGAGCCCGCAGATGGGTGTGAAGCGTGGCTCAAACGCTACAGATATGATAGCAGGTTATATAGCAGCGTAGACGCTTCATTCGCCGGGTCCGGCGCCGGGCTCTTTGCCGGGATGCGGACCTCCTGCCAGGGGAGAGAATGTGGCGACGTGCAGGTTGTGGTCTACGGCGCCGGCGCGATCGGGAGTTTGGTGGGAGCTCGACTCCAGGAGTCCGGCGTCACGGTTGAGCTGATCGGACGGGAGGCCCATGTCGACGCCATCCGGGCCAATGGGCTCCTCCTCAAAGGCCCCGACGAGTCGCATCTGGTTCGCCTGCCAGCCGGCACAACCATGCCCCGGACAGCGGACATCATCCTGCTCACAGTCAAGTCGCAGGACGTCCAGGACGCCTGCCGCGTCATTGCCCAGATGAATTCGGACGCCACGGTCGTCACCATGCAGAACGGCGTCCGGTCGGACCGCGAGGCGGCGGAGATCCTGGGTCGCGGTCGCATCGTGGGGTGCGTCCTCAATATCAGCGCCACATATCTCGAACCCGGTGTCATCGAACAAAACACCCGCGGGTTATTCCAGGTCGGGGCGCCCTTTCCCGAGTCGGCGGCGCGCGTCGACGCAGTGCTCGCGTTGCTCAGCCCGGCGATAAAGACGGAGTTCGTCCTCGACATCGCCCGCGCGCGCTGGACGAAGCTGATGGCGAACCTGAACAACGCCATCATGGCGATTACCGGCCTGCCGATCGGCAGGGCGCTGCGCGATCCGGGACTTGCGCGGCTATCGATTGCGACGATCCGCGAAGGTGTCAGGACGGCCCAGCTTGGTGGGTTCGGTCTCGATCAGAGCCGCCGGGCGCGCACCTTTCGTCTGATGTCGACGCTTCCCATGTCACTCAGCTACCTCATCTTCGGAGGAAGGCTGGCCGGCAATTTTCCAGCTGACAGCACGTATGGCCCCTCGACCCTGCAGAGCCTCCAGCGTGGGTCGAGTAGCGAGCTCGATTACCTCAACGGCGAGATCGTCACGCTCGGCGGGCAGATCGGCCGCCCGACGCCATACAACACCGGATTGCTGGAGCAGGGCCGGGCGGTCTTCGCCACCGGGCGCCACCTGACCCGGGAAGAGTTGCTGCAGCACTTCAGGTTTTGACGCACCGACGCGCGGCAATACACTAAGGCCTATGGCCACCGTTCTGGACCTGTTTTCGCCTGCGGCGCGAGTCTGGTTCTCGGGCGCCTTTCCGGCGCCAACCGAGGTCCAGGAAGGCGGCTGGCGGTCGGTCGCCGCCGGCCAGCACACCCTGATGTCCGCGCCGACCGGCAGCGGCAAAACGCTAGCCGCCTTCTTCTGGTGCATCGACCGGTTGGCGACCGAGCCTGTTCCCGCGGAAGCCGAGCGCTGCCGCGTGCTCTATGTCTCGCCGCTGAAGGCGCTTACCGTCGACATTGAGCGGAACCTGCAGGCTCCGCTGCGCGGCATCGCCCTGCAGGCGGAGCGGATGGGCCTGACACAGTCACCGATCACGATCGCCATCCGCACCGGCGACACGCCGCCTCGCGACCGCCGGCAGATCGAACGCCATCCTCCGGACATCCTGATCACGACCCCCGAGTCCCTGTTCCTCCTCCTCACGAGCGCGGCCCGCCAGATCCTTCCCAGCGTGCGCTGGGTGATCGTCGACGAGATCCATTCGATGGCCGACACCAAGCGGGGCGCACACCTGGCGCTCAGCCTGGAGCGGCTGGCGGCGCTGACGAAGACGGAGCCGCAGCGCATCGGGTTGTCGGCGACCCAGCGGCCTCTCAGCGAAACGGCGCGTTTCCTCGGCGGTACCAACCGCGAGGTGGCCATCATCGACGCGGGTCGCGTCAAGGCGATGGAGATCACGGTCGAGGTCCCGGTCGACGACATGGCCGATTTGGAGCGCGGCACTGAAGTGTACAGCGGGCCGGCGGCAGTGATTGGGGCTGAGCAGGAGGGCCCGCGCCGCAGCATCTGGCCGGCGATCCATCCCCGCATCCTCGAGCTGGTCCGGCAGCACCGCTCGACGATCATCTTCGTCAACTCCCGCCGTCTGGCGGAGCGCCTCGCGACGGCCATCAACGAGCTCGCCGGCGAGGAGCTGGTCCGCGCGCATCACGGCTCGATCGCCAAGGAGCAGCGCCTCCTCATAGAGGATGCGCTCAAGGCCGGCCGGCTCCCTGGACTGGTGGCGACCTCCAGCCTCGAGCTCGGTATCGACATGGGCGCCGTCGACCTCGTCATCCAGGTCGAGTCGCCGACCAGCGTCGCGAGCGGCATCCAGCGGATCGGCCGCGCCGGCCATTCGGTGGGCGAACCGTCGAAGGGCACCATCTTCCCCAAGTACCGTGGCGACTTGCTCGAGACCGCGGTTGTTGTCGATCGGATGCTGCGTGGCGAGATCGAGACCACCCGGGTCCCACGCAACCCGCTCGACGTCCTCGCCCAGCAGATCGTCGCGATGACCGCGATGGAGGAGTGGTCGGTCGCAGCCCTCTCCGAATTGGTTCACCGCGCCTATCCCTTCAGCGACCTCGGACCACGCGCGCTCGAGTCGACGCTCGACATGCTCAGCGGACGCTATCCCTCGGACGAGTTCGCGGAGCTGCGCCCTCGCATCGTGTGGGACCGGCTCGAGGGAAAGATCCGGGGCCGGGCCGGCGCGCAGCGGTTGGCGGTCGTGAGCGGCGGCACCATTCCCGACCGCGGGCTCTTCTCCGTGAACCTGCTCGAGGACGGGAAAAAAGTCGGCGAGCTGGACGAGGAGATGGTCTACGAGATGCGGCCAGGCGAAACGTTCGTACTGGGCGCGACCACCTGGCGGGTCGCCGACATCACACCCTCGCAGGTGATGGTGACACCCGCGCCCGGCGAGCCGGGGCGGATCGCGTTCTGGCACGGAGATGCGCTGGGCCGGCCGGTCGAGGTCGGCCGCGCCATGGGACAGGCGATGCGCGAGCTGACGGCGATGGAACCTGATGACGCGGTGGCGCGGCTCCAGGAGCGATCGCGCTTCGATGACCGGGCTGCCACCAATCTCCTCAACTACCTGTCGGACCAGTTCAAGGCCACCGGCACGGTTCCAACCGACCGCACCATCGTGATCGAACGCTTCCGCGACCAGCTGGGCGACTGGCGACTGTCGGTCTTGACGCCGTTCGGCGCCCGCGTGCACGCCCCGTGGGCGCTCGCTGCACGGGCTCGGATGCAGGAACGGCTCGACCTCGAGGTCCAGATGATTTACACCGACGACGGGTTCGCGTTGCGACTGCCGGAGGCCGACCGCGCGCCCGACATTGACGACCTGCTGCTCGATCCGGAGGAAGTGCGCGAGCTGGTGACGTCGCAGCTGCACGGCTCGGCGCTTTTCGCCTCCCGATTCCGCGAGAACGCAGCCCGCGCGTTGTTGCTGCCGAGGCGCCGTCCGGGTGAGCGCACGCCACTCTGGCAGCAGCGCCAGCGCAGCCATGACCTGCTGCAGGTCGCCAGCAAGCACGCCGAGTTCCCCATCCTGATCGAGACCTACCGGGAATGTCTGAGCGACGTCTTCGACATGGACGGCCTGCGTGACCTGATGGGTGCCGTACGGTCTCGGCAGATCCGCACCGTGGTGGTCGATACCGAGCGCGCCTCACCCTTCGCGTCGACACTGGTTTTCGACTACATCGGCCAGTACATGTACGAGGGCGACGCGCCGCTGGCGGAACGGCGCGCGCAGGCGCTGACGCTCGACAAGGAGCTGCTGGCCGAGCTGCTCGGCACCGAAGAACTTCGCGAGCTGCTGGATCCGCGCGCCATCGAGGCGCTCGAGCTGGAGCTGCAAGGCCTGCTGAAGGAACGCTGGCCGCGGGACGTCGATGAGGCAGCCGACATCTTGCGGCGTCTCGGCGACCTGACGACCGCTGAAGCCGAGGCCCGCGGGATACGTGGCGAGTGGCTCGACCAGCTGGAGCGGGAACGCCGCGCCACCCGCGTGCGCATCGCCGACGAGCCGCGGTGGATCGCCGCCGAGGACGCCGCGAGGTATCGCGACGCGCTGGGCGTGACGTTACCGGTTGGTTTGCCCGACGCGTTCCTGGAGCGGGTCGATGAGCCGCTGACCTCGCTGCTGGTGCGCTGGGCCCGGACCCACGTCCCCTTCTTCACCGCCGACCCGGCGACGCGCTGGCGACTGCCGCTGCGCGAGGTCGACCAGGCCTTACGGCGGCTTGCCGGCCATGGCGACATCGTCGCCGGAGAGTTCCGACCCGGTCAGGCCGGTCGCGAGTATTGCCACCCCGACGTTCTCAGGTCACTGCGAAGGAAATCGTTGGCGGCGCTGCGACGCGAGGTCGAGCCGGTGCCGGTCGAGGTCCTTGGCCGCTTCCTGCCCGGCTGGCACGGCGTTGGCATCCAGTCGAGCGGACTGGACCGGCTCGCCGAGATCGTCTTCCAGCTACAGGGCTGCGCCATTCCGGCATCGGTGCTCGAACGCGATGTGCTCGCGGTGCGGATGCGCGACTACCGGCCGCAGCTGCTCGATCAACTGATCTCGATGGGCGAGGTGGTCTGGACCGGCCGAGGGTCGTTGGGCAACTCGGACGGACGCGTCGCGCTCTATCTGCGGTCGGACGCGGCACGGCTGATTCGAGAACCGGACGAGCGGCCGACCGGAGAGATCCACGAGCACCTGCGCGAGCATCTGCAGAATCGAGGCGCCTCGTTCTTCCGTGACCTCTATTATGCGACGGGTTCGGGCGACGAGGATGCGGTGCTGGACGGGCTCTGGGATATGGTGTGGGCCGGTGAGGTCACGAATGACACATTCCTCCCACTGCGGATGCTCGGGCCGCGGTCGCGTCGCAACCCGCGCCGCCCGGTGATGCGACTGGGGCCGCCGGCGGCTGCCGGGCGCTGGTCCCTGGTTAGCGATCTGCTCCGTCCGGCGGTGTCGACGACGGAGCACCTCCATGCTATGGCCGGGGCGCTGTTGCAGCGATACGGCGTCCTGACCCGCGAGGCGGCGCTGGGCGAAAGCATCAGTGGCGGCTTCGCCGCGCTGTATCCGGTGCTGCGGGCGATGGAGGAAGCTGGCAAGATCCGGCGAGGCTACTTCATCGACGGCTTGGGCGGCCTGCAGTTCGCGCTTGCGGGCGCCGTCGACCGGCTCCGCGGCTCGCGTGACGAGGAGTCGACGGTGGTGGCGCTGGCGGCCACCGACCCTGCGAGCCCCTACGGAACCACGATCCCATGGCCGGAGCACGAATCGCGGATGGCCCGCGCGGCGGGCGCCTACGTCGTGCTCGACGGCGGCGAGTTGCGGCTCTACCTGGAACGCGGGGGACGGTCGTTGCTGACCGCCGGTGACGTGCAGCCGGCACACCTGCAAGCCCTGGCGGCAGTCGCCGCGCGAGTGGACAAGCTGGAGATCCAGAGCATCGACGGGGCGCCCATCAAGGGGTCGCAGCTGGAAGGGATGCTGCGCGAAGCCGGATTCGGCACGACGCCGAAAGGCGTGGTCCTCTGGCCCGAGCGCCGGCCCGTCCTTGCCTGAAGGCGACACGATCTGGCGCACTGCTGCCGCGTTGCGGCGGCGCATCGAGGGCGAGGTCGTCAACGACGCCCGCCCGGCGGCCATCGCGCGACTCAAAGGACGCCGTGTCGAGTCGGTCGAGCCGAACGGCAAGCATCTGCTGATGCGGTTCGAGGGTGGGATCGCGCTGCATTCGCATATGCGGATGACCGGCTCGTGGCATCTCTATCGCCCGGGGGAGCCCTGGCGCCAGCCGCAATGGCGCGCCACCGCGGTGCTGAGTTTCGATGACGTCGTGGCGGTGTGCTTTGCCGCGCCAGTCATAGAGCTGGTCCGCGATGCCGAGGCGCCGGTCGCCCACCTCGGGCCGGACATCCTGGTCGACCCATTCGATCTGGACGCGGTCATCCGCCGCGCCCGGCTGTCGGAGGCGGCCACCCTTGGTGAGCTACTGCTGGAGCAGCGAGTATGCGCCGGCATCGGCAACATCTACAAGTGCGAAGCGCTCTGGGCGCTCGGGCTGGACGCCTGGATGCCTCCTGCAGAGCTTGATGACGGGCGACTTCGCCGCCTTTACCTGACGGCCCGCGACATGATGCGTCGCAACCTTGTCACGCCGATCGCCCGCCAGCGGCATGCTGTGCACGGCCGTGGCGGCCGGCCCTGTCCTCGGTGCGGGGCACTGATCCGAATACGAACGCAGGGCCGGCAGGCCCGCCTCACCTATTTCTGTCCGCGCTGCCAGGCCGAACCGGCAAGAAAGCCCGTTCCGACCCGATGAGCTAGTATCGCGGCCCTTCCGGTATTCGGGGCGGCGGAGGGATCTTTGTTCTGGTGATCGATCAAGATCAGGCGCGGAAGTTCTGGGCCAACTGGGTGCGCCGCGAGATCGGCGGCAACGACATGGTCCAGGAGGCGGCGGTCAGCGCCGCCGTCAACGAGGTCCTGCAGGGGCGCGATAACCAGGCGGCCGCCGATGCCGCGCGCCGCACCGCCCAGTCGCTCGGTGTCGGTGTCCCACCCATGAATGCGACGCAACCGACATCGACCCCTGCCCCGACGCCAACCCGCGATGCGCCCTTTCCCACAGCTCTCGGCGGGGCGGTGACGACTGGACAAGCTGGGCAGCCGCTGGCGTGCAAGCTCTGCGGCTCGACGCCGGCCGCGAACATGACGATCCACGAGCACAATGGCCGGCTCCTTTGGATGGTGCACAAGACAAACAAAGGCCCCTTCTGCCGCGACTGCGGCACCGCGCTGCTGCGCCACCACCAGAACAGCACGCTGTTCCAGGGCTGGTTCGGCATCTTCTCCTTCTTCATCACCCCGATCACGCTGCTGCTCAACCTGGGCCCATGGCGGAAGATCAAAGCGCTCGGTCCACCGCAGCGGGACCCCAACGTCGAGAGCAAGATTCCGGCGCCGCTCAACCCAGGCAAGCCGCTACTTCGGCGGCCCGGGCCATATGTCGCCGGCGTCGTGGTGGCCGTCGTGGCCGTTTTCCTCGGGGTCAAGTCTGCCGACACAGGTGGATGCCTCGACAGCCAAACCGAACTGGCAAATCGGAAGACCCGGCTCCACAATACGTATGTCAGCACGATTAACAGGGACACCGCGGCGATCGATGCTTGTACCTCGGTGGCCTGCGAGCGGGCGCCAAAGCTTGAAATTGCCGCCGCGCTGAAGACGTACAACGACGGCCTCAACGGCCTGTGCTGGCCCAATAACTACAAGGCGGATGTCGCGGCGCTGGTGCAGGCGAACAGCGCCATGGCTGACTCAGTGAACCTCTGGGCGGGCGCGACCACACCCGATGAGGATCAGAGTAGGGCGCAGGCCGTCAGCGACCAGCAGTCCCGGCGGCGAGCGGCTGATGCCGTTCTCTCCCGCGACCTGGGCGTACCCTCAGTGACTCCCGCGGCGTCCTAGGGTCCTGTCCACCGCCAACGCGATGAGATAGGATTGCCGCACTTCCGGTAAGCGGGGGCCGCGGGGGGGATATTGATCGCATGATCGACCAGGATCAGGCGCGGAAGTTCTGGACCAACTGGGTGCGCCGCGAAATCGGCGGCAGCGACATGATCCAGGAGGCGGCGGTCAGCGCCGCCGTCAACGAGGTCCTTCTCGGGCGCGATAACCAGGCGGCCGCCGATGCCGCGCGCGACACCGCTCATCGGCTTGGTGGCGGTGTATCAACCCCCGACCCCGACCCTCCCCCACAAGGGGGGAGGGCGACTGTCGCCACACCAGTTGCTCCCGGTGGGGCCGCGCCGACGGTCAATACCAGGATTCCCGCGCCCAACCCTGGCAAGCCGCTCCTTCGGCGTCCCTGGCCATATGTCGCCGGGGCCGCCACGGTCGCCGCGGCCGCCATCCTCCTCATTTTCGCCGGCCGGTCTGTCAACAACCTCGGGTGCCTGGTCGGTCAGACGACACTCGGCCATCGGATGACGACATTGCACAACGCTTTTGTCGACGTTTACAACCGTGACTTCAACGTCATCGACGCGTGCCAGTCGGTGGACTGCGAGAAGGCGCCCAAGCTCGAGATCGCCGCGTCGCTGAAAACCTACAATGACGGGCTCGACAAGATCTGCTGGCCGAACAAGTACAAGGCAGACATGACGGCGCTGAAGCAGGCCAACACGGCGATGGCCGATGCGTTCACCAACTGGGCGACGGCGACGACGCCGGCACAAGACCAGTCGCTGCAGGGCGCCGCCAAAGAGCAGGATACCCGGCAGGGCGTGGCGGACGACATCCTCTCGCACGACCTGGGAGTGCCCCTGGCGACGGCCGCGCCCTCCTAGTATTTGCCGTACACGGTGATGGCGTCACCGGTGATCGCCACCGCGGCATCGCTGCAGAGATAGGCAATCACGGCAGCGATCTCAGCCGGAGCGACCGCTTTTTGCATCAGTTTCTCGGGCAGCATCTCCCGGTTCGCCGGCGTGTCGATGATCGCGGGGACAACCACGTTCACGCGGACTCCTGAGGCCTTTAGCTCGGCGGCCAGCACCTCGGTCAGAGTGATCACGCCGGCTTTGGCGACGGCGTAGGCCGCGGCGCCTGGTTCGGCGACCAGCGCGGAGCGTGATGAGACGTTGATGATGGCTCCACTCTGCATGCGGCGGGCCGCTGCGCGGCAGGACCACCAGGCCGAGCCGAGGTTCAAGTCCATCATGAAGGTGAAGTCATCCGGGGTGGAATCGACGACTTTCCCGGCGCGGTAGCCGCCGGTCGCGTTCACCACCCATCGCGGAAGGCCCACACCGTCGATCCGCTCCCAGAGCTCATCGACCTCGAGCCGCGAGGTCAGGTCCGCCGTATCGCCCGTGACGATGCCCCCACCTTGCCCTCCCCCGGAGGGGGAGGGTGATGCTTGGTAGTTCGATGCCAGCTGTGAAACCTCCGAGCGCGAACGGGCCACGGCGATGACCCGATCGCCGCGCTTCGCGAAGGCATCGACGATGGCGGTCCCCAGCCCGCCCGTCGCGCCCATGATCACAGCAAGGTCCGGCATGATCAGACGTGGTCCAGCTGGTACCGCAGGAACAGATGGGATTCGTGGCGCCGGACGCTGCGCAGCCGGCTTCGCTTCGGCGTCCGACCGAAATCCACACCACGGATCAGCCCGAAGGATTGATCGCTGTTCTGGCCCTCGAGCA
>Ga0099827_10000594_pt1 | contig 16872 bp, 17 predicted proteins | sample CZO8metaG_FD_79339 | JGI IMG/M metagenome (GOLD analysis project Ga0099827, IMG submission 79339) | Vadose zone soil microbial communities from the Eel River Critical Zone Observatory, Northern California, USA - CZOApr15con1.8 metaG | ecosystem: Environmental > Terrestrial > Soil > Vadose zone ...
CCGCCAGCCGGAGCAGCCAGGAGGCGGTCAGCCCATTGAGGACGAGCGAGCTGATCAACGCGCAGACAGCGATGCCGACCCGGAACTGCGCCAGGTTTCGCATCACAAAGGCCGCGCCATTGACGACGAGGATGCCGATCGGGGTGATGATGCCGATGGCAACCAGCAGAAGTCGGCTGCTGAGGTAGCCGCGTAGCAGCCGATCGCCATGGTTGTCCGTCATCAGGTCACCGGAAGGCGGTTCGCGTACTCCGGTCGATCCCAGGCGCGCGAGGTCAGCACCTCACGAAGGCGGCGGACCGCATCGAAGACGTCGACATAGCGCGTGTACAGGGCGGATAAGCCGAACCGCATCAGATCAGGCGTCCGGAAATCACCGATCACGCCGTGGTCGATCAGCGCACGCATCAGGCGGTACGCCTCTTTATGACGCAACGACACCTGCGAGCCACGCATTTTGGCTTCGCGTGGCGACGCGACCTCGACGCCGAGGTCGCGGCAGGTTTCATCCACCAGCTTGATGAACAGGTCGCCGAGCGCCATCGATTTGCGCCGGGCCTCCTGCTGGTCAACCCCCAGCCAGAGGTCGATCGCGACCTCCAACGCCAGCATGCTGAGGATCGGCGGCGTGCCGGCGAGCTGCCGGTTGATCCCCGGAGCCGGGTGGTATTCCGGCTCGAAGGCAAACGGTGCGGCATGCCCCATCCAGCCGGAGAGCGGTGACTGCATCGCCTCCTGCAGGCCCTTGGCGACGAAGAGATAGGCCGGCGCACCCGGTCCGCCGTTTAAATATTTGTACCCGCAGCCTACGGCGAGATCGACCTGGGCGGCATTCAGATCGACCGGCACCGCGCCGGCGCTGTGCGAGAGGTCCCAGAGCATCAGCGTGCCGACCTTTTGGGCGGTCTCAGTGACGCGTCGCATGTCGTGAATCTCTCCGCTGGCGTAATCGACGTGGGTCAGCATCAGGACCGCGACGCTGCCGTCGAGCGCGCGCTCGATCTCGGTACGCTCAACCACCCGCAGTGCATGGTTGCCACCGAGGAGCTCGATCAACCCCTGCGCGATATAGAGGTCGGTTGGGAAATTCGAAGCCTCCGTCAGGATGAAATGCCGTCCCGGCTGGACGCGCAGCGCCCCGGCCAACAGCTTGAACAGGTTGACCGACGTGCTATCGGCGACGATCACCTCGCCCCCTTTGGCGCCGATCAATCGCGCGATCTTGTCTCCGATGCGCGCCGGGGCATCGATCCAGTGGGCGTCATTCCAGCTGCGGATCAGCCCGCTACCCCATTCCTCGGCGATAACCTCCGTCAGCCGGGGCAACGTCTGGCGCGGCAGTGCGCCGAGTGAGTTCCCATCGAGGTAGATCACGCCCTCCGGGACAGCGAACTCGTCGCGCACGGAAGCGAGCGGGTCCTGCCGATCGAAGGACAGGCAGGTCTGGCGGTCCACGGAGCGATTATCCCGCCTGCGCGGCTGCTAGAAGTGGCTTGGACACCAGGGTGCGCGATCGGTGGCGAACATCGCATCGGCCCGGGCCAGCGCTCCGCGACGGAGCTCCTGAATGCGTCCTGCGTTATGCAGGGTGCGGAAGCGATTGCCGCCCAGGTAGACGGCGGCCAGGTCGGCCGCACTCAGCTCGAGGTCGGGATTGCCCTCACAGCGCTCGCAGGCCGCATTCGTTGGCCCACCATTCAATTCATAGTGACCTTCGTTCCAGGGACAGAACGCGTCGCGGACGCGAAGCACCAGCCGGTCGTCGACGGCGTAGCGGCGACCCGCCAGCGCTCGCTCGACGTCGACCACCCGCAGCCAGATGCCATCCTCGACACGCATCTTCGGCTGGCGGGAGTCGGCCAGCAGGAAGCGCAGCGGCTCATCGATGGGTCGCATGTCCGCCGAGATGCGCGCAATAAGGTCCACATCAAGCACGTGGCGCCAGAGCGCCGCGTAGGCTTCCGCCGTTGCCGCGATCAATGACTCCAGCCGAAGCGTGCCGTTCGGACCGGCCGGATCCCACTCCATCTTGATCCGATAGACGGCAAATCCAGCCGGCTTGCCCTCAGCCTCGTACACCACCCGGTACTGAGGGCTGAAGCCTTGTCGAGAAATCTCGAGATCCGCCAGCTGATTGCGCCACCAGCGTGCGTCGAGAGCGACCATGCCGGGCTGGGTCGGGTGGACCTCCGCCCAGACCCGGGTGAACGCCTCGACCGCGGTGGGCACGTCTGCCATCACCACCCGGCCACCGGCCGAGAGCGGTTTCGCAAAGGCGCCGCGCGACCGCTGGATCTCGATCTCCGCCTGGTAGGTGGCAAGGCCGTACCCGAAGCGCCCATAGATTGGCGCCTCGGACGCATAGAGCGCGGCCAGCGGCTCGCCGCGTTGATGCATATCGTCCAGCTGGCGCCGCATCATCGCCGTCAGCAGACCTTTGCGCCGGTGGGTGGCGGCCACTCCGACCCGGGTGACGCCGCCGCACGGCAGTGACCCACCGGGCACCGTCATCTCGTACGAGAAGATCCCGGCGGTGGCGACAACCTGGCGACCGTCGAAGACCGCGAGCGTCCGGTCGAACTCGAGCGTCTCCTTTCCCACCGCGAGCTCTTCTTCGGTGGGGAGCGATCCCCCAAAGGCGCGACGGAGCAGCGTGATATAGGCGCGCTGCTCCTCCGGCCGGATCGGCCGGAGCTCGAGACCTGCCGGCGCGCCTATCGCTGGACCAGCGCCAGGGCTCGACAGGGGCTTCCCGATCCTTTGACCAGTTTCAGCGGGGCCACTATCAGGACCGCGCCCGTCGGCGGCAGCTTGGCCAGGTTGGCCAGCTGCGTCAGGCCGTATTTGTTAGCGCCCAGCAGGAACTGATGACAGGGGAACGGCGGGTTGAACGAGTGCGCGCTTCCGGCATCCGTTCCCACGGTCTCGACGCCCACGCCCACAAAGGGACCCGTTGCCAGCCACTTTGCCAGCTCGATGTCGATCCCCGGCGTGTGTGGCCCGGTCTCGTTGGCATTCAAGAACGCTTTCTGGTCATTGGCGCGAGCGTCCCAGCCGGTGCGATAGAGCAACCAGCTGTCTTTTGGAAGGGCGCCATGCTCTCGCTCGACCGCCCGAATGTCATTCAGCGTCAAGAGGTAGTCGGGGTTGGCCTGCGCCTCCTTCGACTTGTCGATCACGACGGCCGGGCCGATCAGCCGTTTGACCGGAACCTGGGAGACGTCGTCCTTGTCCTTGCCGGTGACCCAGTGGATCGGTGCGTCGAAATGCGTGCCGGCGTGCTCGCCGCCCTCGAACCAGTTCCAGTACCAGGCGGGTCCCTTCTCGTCATAGCGGCTGATTTCATGCGTTTTCCAGTTCGGCGTGTTGGCGAGCGGCGGCGGCAGCTGGATCATCGGCGTCCGCTCCGAGAGCGGCTGGGTCAGGTCGATCACATCGATCGAACCGGAGATCAGGCCTTCGACGAAGGACGCCAGGCTATCGACTCTCGTAGTCAATTCACTCCTCCTCCCTTTGATTGCAACGCGCGTGGAAACTCGAAGCGGTTCTCGAGCATGTGGACATCCATCAAAAAGCTCTTTGGCATCTCGGCGTCGACCTTGGCGACGATGCAGCTGAGCTGGTCGCCGCTGATCGCGTCGAGCGCGGCTTCCTCGAAGTCCTGCAGCTCGCGGACAAGGTGCGCTCGCGGGAAGCCGGCCGCCTTCGCGACCGCGGCGAGGTCGGTGCCGGTGGAGGTCGCGGTCGTGAACCATTTGTAGCCCCCCGGTGCGCCACCGCCGACCGAGAGGAGGGTTTCGTTGTCGAAGATGACGTGCACCAGGTTGTTCGGCCGGCAGCGCGCTATGGTGGTCAGCCCGCCGAGGTTCATCAGGACCGAGCCGTCGCCGTCGATCACCACCACTTTGCGCTTCGGCTGCGACAGCGCGATGCCGAGTCCGATCGAGGAGGCGAGGCCCATGGCGTGCTCGAGGTAGAAGAAGTTCGGACGGTGCCCGAGTGAGTACAGCTCGGCCGCGACCGCGCCCATGATGGTGACGACGGCGCAGTCCTCGAGCTTCGGGTAGATGGCCTTCAGGCAATCAAGGCGCATCATTTCGGCTCCTCCCACATCAGGTCGCGTTGGAGCAGCAGTGCCACCGGCGAAAGCGAGCTCTGCGCCAGCGTCATCGCGTGCGCGATCTTCGGCTGCACCTCATCAGGTCGGCCCAAGTCGTCGTGCGCAATGTGGAGCGCATCGAGGACCGGACGTGTGTATTTGCCGCCCTCCGTCTGCCACGGATCCTTCTCGCCGAAGCTGCCACGATCGGTGATCAGCATCAGCAGCGGGATCTTGTAGAGGAGCGACACCCCGACGATGCCGTTGACCGCCTGCAGGAAGCCATGGTTCTGCAGCAACATCGCGGATCTGACCCCAGCGAAATGCGCCCCGGCGGAGACGCCGACGCCCTCTTCCTCCTTGGCGAGCCGAACCAACGTCATCTTTGGGTCCTCATCGGCCATCCGGATCAGGTGCACCAGCCAGGTCTCCGGGAGGGCGCTCACAAGGGTGACGCCGACGCCCTTCACGGCGTCGTAGACCACCTGCGAATTGGCCACCGATACGGGCACGGCTCCCTCCCTGGTCGGAACTGAGGCCGATTCTACGCATACAATGGGGCCCAGTGCAGGTCCTGGGCAGCATCCTGGAGGCCGTCGGGCACACGCCGCTGGTGCGGCTCCAGCGCATCACTGCCGGGCTCCGTCCGACGATTCTGGCGAAGGTGGAGACGCTCAACCCCGGCGGCAGCGTGAAGGACCGGATCGGGCTCCGCATGATCGAGGATGCCGAGCGGCGCGGCCTGCTGAAGCCGGGTGGCACCATCGTCGAGCCGACCTCCGGCAATACCGGCCACGCGCTGGCCATCGCGGCGGCCCTCAAGGGTTATCGAATGATCTTCGTGATGGCCGACAAGCAGTCGCCCGAGAAAATCGCATTGCTGCGCGCCTACGGCGCGGAAGTGGTGGTCTGTCCGACCGCCGTTCCCCGCGAGTCGCCCGAAAGCTACTACTCGGTCGCCGAACGGCTGAGCCACGAGATTCCGGGCGCCTTTCAGCCCAACCAGTATTTCAACCAGGCCAACCCGCAGTCTCACTACGAGACGACCGGTCCGGAGATCTGGCAGCAGACGGACGGCAGGGTCGACGTGGTGGTCGGCGGCCTGGGCACCGGGGGGACCATCACGGGGGTGGCCCGATTCCTCAAGGAAAAGAAACCGTCGGTGATGATCGTCGGCGCGGACCCGGAGGGATCGCTCTACTCCGGGAACACCATCAAGCCCTACAAGGTGGAGGGGATCGGCGAAGACTTCATCCCCGGCACCATCGACCTGAAGCTGGTTGACCGGATCGTCCAGGTCAACGATCGTGACTCCTTCCTGACGGCCCGGCGAATCACGCGCGAAGAGGGAATCCTGGTGGGCGGCTCGTCGGGCACCGCCATGAAGGCGGCGATGGAGGTGGCGCGCGACCTTGACGAGAAGACGGTCATGGTCGTCATCCTGCCCGACACCGGTCGCAACAATTTGAGCAAGATCTACAACGACGAATGGATGCGCCAGAACGGCTTCTTCGAGCGCTTCCCGCGCCAGCTCGTCCACGACGTGGTCGCCACCCGAGAGCGCGAGATCCCGGAATTGATCACGGTGTCGTCCAAGGAGAAGGTGGGGCGTGCCATCGACCTTCTCCAGGAATATGGGATCTCGCAGATGCCGGTCACCGAAGACGGCGCTGGTCCCGGCAAGACGCTGGTGGGCAGCATCCAGGAGCGCACCCTGCTCGATCGCGTCTACCGTGATCCCGGTTTGATCGACACCACGGTCGGTGCCGCGATGGACGGGCCCTTTCCGACCATCGCCGCCGGGGCACACGTCGACGAGGCCTTCAATGCGCTGCTCGGTGGCACCACCGCCCTCGTGGTGATGGACGCCGAGCGGCCGGTGGGGATCATCACCCGCGTCGATCTGCTCGAGTTCATGGCTCACACCCGCGCGTCCCGGTGAGCGCCGAAGGCACGCCCGGGTTCTCCACCCGGGCGATCCACGCCGGGCAGGAGCCCGACCCGGCGACCGGCGCCGTGGTGGTGCCGATCTACCAGACCTCGACTTACGCCCAGGACGCCATCGGCAAGCATCGCGGCTACGAGTACTCGCGCACCGCGAATCCCACGCGTGCCGCTCTCGAGACCTGTATCGCCGCCCTGGAAGGCGGCGCCCATGGGCTCGCCTTCGCCTCCGGCATGGCGGCGGAGGCGGCGGTGATGCAGCTGCTCAAGCCGGGCGACCACACCGTCGCCGTCGACGACCTCTACGGCGGCAGCTACCGCCTGTTCCGCCGGGTTTTAGAGCCGATGGGGCTCAGCTTTTCCTTCGTGGACGGCTCCGATCTCACCGCCGTCGAGAAGTCGCTGACCGACCGCACGCGAATGGTCTGGGTGGAATCGCCGACCAACCCGCTCCTCAAGCTGGTCGATATCGAGGCGGTCAGCAAGCTGGCGCACGCCCGACAGGCGCTGCTGGTGGTCGACAACACCTTCATGAGCCCCTACTTTCAGCGTCCCCTGTCGCTGGGTGCCGACATCGTGGTGCACAGCGCCACCAAGTACCTTGGTGGGCACAGCGATGTGATCGGCGGCACGCTGGTGGTGAACCGGGACGACCTGTTCGAGCGGTTGGCATTCTTGCAAAACGCGGTCGGGGGTGTGCCCGGACCGATGGACGCATGGCTGGTGCTGCGCGGTCTCAAGACGCTCGCCATCCGGATGCGCGAGCATGACAGCAATGCCCGGCAGGTCGCGGCCTTTTTGATCGACCACCCCAGGGTGGCGCGTGTCTTGTATCCGGGGTTGCCCAACCACCCGCAGCGGGACCTGGCTCGGCGTCAGATGTCCGGCTTCGGCGGCATGATCTCCTTCGAGGTCAAAGGTGGGCTCGAGCCGGCGCGTCGCGTGGTCGAGCGGACCCAGCTCTTCACCCTGGCGGAGAGCCTGGGCGGGGTCGAGTCGCTGATCGAGCTGCCGGCGGCGATGACACATGCCTCCATCCCGGCGGAAACGCGGCGAGCACACGGGGTGGCGGATGGCCTGGTTCGCGTCTCGGTCGGTATCGAGGACGCGGCCGATCTGATCTCAGACCTTGACCGAGCACTAGCCGAGGCGTGAAGCTCAACAATAAGGAGGTGAGCATTGAAAGTCGACATTAACTTCGCGAATATCCTGGTGGCCATCATCCTGCTGTTGCTGGGCCTCGCCGTCTTCACCCGGCACCGGATTGCGTCGTACGTCGTCGGCGGATTCCTGATGGTGCTGGCCGCGCTCAGCATCCTGGCGTTTCTCCACATCCTCTCGGTGTCGGGTGGCCCCATCGTCATTGGTTAGACAACCCCTGCCTCCGCGTGAGCCCGAGCCGGTTCCCGGGACGAGACCGCCACCGCCGCCGCCGACCCCGGAACGGCCGCCACCGGTGCCCAAGCCGATCCGGCGCGATCGGACGCGCCGGCCGACCGACACGTAACGTGCTCGTAACCATTCGATAGCTTCACCCGTCAGACCCATGGGTAGACTCGAATCGATGGACGTGCTCAAGATCACCCCTCGTGGCTATTGCCACGGGGTCGTGGAGGCGATCCGTGCCGCCAAGCAGACTGCCAAGGCCCATCCAGGCGAGAAGATCCGGATGCTCGGCTACCTCGTCCACAACACCCACGTGACCGATGAGCTGCAGGAAAACGGCATCGAGCTGGTCGATAGCGACAACCGGCTCGCGGGCCTTGACACGATCGAGGGCGGCACTGTGATCTTCACCGCGCATGGCGTCTCGCCGGCCGTAAAGGCAAAGGCTGCCGAGCGCGGCCTCAACATGGTGGACGCGACCTGCTCGGACGTCGTCGTGACCCACGACCTCGTCAAAGACCTGGTCGAGCGCGGCTACGACGTGGTCTACATCGGGCGACGCGGCCACCCGGAGCCGGAAGGCGTGGTCGGTGAAGCACCAGGGAAAGTCCACCTGGTGCAGGATCCGGAGGACGTCGACGCGCTCGACATCAAGAACGAAAAGATCGCCGTCACCTGCCAGACCACCTTGAGCATCTGGGACACGGCGGCCATGATCAAGCGGGTGCGCGAGAAGTACCCGCAGACGGAGGCCTACAACGAAATCTGCCGCGCGACCCAGGACCGCCAGGAGGCTGCCGTCGAGGCGGCGAAGGACTGCGACGTCGTGATCGTCGTCGGCAGCGAGCGCAGCTCGAACTCCAAGCGCCTGGTACAGGTCGTCAAAGAGCTGGCGCACAAGCCGGCCTACCTGGTGGATACGGCCAAGGACATCAAGCCACAGTGGCTGCAGGGAAAGCAACGCGTTGGGGTCACCTCCGGTGCCTCGACGCCCACCCAGCTGACCCGCCAGGTGATCGAGTACCTGGAAGCCTTTTAGTCAAAGCCCGCTAGACTCGGCGCGTAATCGACGTTCTAGTTCCATACCCCAAGGGGTGAACCATGCGCCTCTACCCCGATGTCTACGGTCGCCGCTTCGCCTGGATGCTCGCCGACCTCGTGATGGTGGGCTGGATCTACCTGTGCGTGCGGGCAGGTCTATGGGTCAACAACCTTGTCCTGCAACTCGACGCGCTCGCCCAGGGCGTGATCAACGCGGGCAAGACCTTCGACAGCTGGATCCTGTCCTTCGAGCAGGGGATCCCGAACAGCGTGCCGTATCTCTCCGATTTCCTGCACCGGACGGCCGACGCGCTCAAGACGCACTCCGGCGATTCGTTAATCTCGGCGGGGCAGGCCGGCTCGCATGGGATCCACCTGCTGGCGCTGATCCTGGCCATCATCGTCACGACCGTCCCCCTGGTGTTCGCGTTGGCCATCTTCGTGCCCCGCCGGCTGCGGCTGATCGCGGACATGCGTGGAATCCACGTGACGTTGCGGCGGGCACTCGCCCAGCCGGAGCTGACGACCCAGATGCTGGAGATCCTGGCCGGCCGGGCCATCTATACGCTTCCCTACAACCACTTGCTCGCCTACTCCCACAACCCGGCCGAGGACTGGTATCTACGGCGGTTCGAGCCGCTGGCACGGGCCGAGCTGGAACACCACGGCCTGACCGTGGAACGCTATTTCGGACCACGGCCCGCCCTCGAAGCCTGAGTTCGATCTCGCAAGAAAGTCGATTGGCTACAGGTTGCTCTGGAGAGCCGCCTGAGCTGGCGGTCTTCTTGCCTTATGGCCATTCAGCCACCGCCACAAGCCACCACCCCGGAATTCTTCCCCATCGCGCCGGCGCGGACCGAAGATTCTGGACTCCCAGTGGCGCGGCTGGCCGACTTACTCCTGAAGCACCTCTATTTCAAGTCGCCCATGTCGGCCAAGGACTGGGCCGCGGCCTTATGCCTGCCCTATCAAACGGTGACCCCGGCGATCCAGAGCCTGGTGGAGCAGGGCTGGAGCCAGACCATCGGCCGGATGGCCGGACCATCCCAGAGCCACGACTTTGGAGAGACGCTCGGCTACCTGATCACCGACCCGGGCCGCCTCCGTGCCCGGGACGTTCTGGCGCGCGACCACTACGTCGGGCCGGCCCCTGTGCCCTTTGCCCAGTACGACGTCTCGGTCCGCGCCCAGGTCAGCCAGGCTGATGTGACCGCGGCCTGGTTGACCCGGGCCCTGCAGCACCTCACCCTCAGCCCGGATCTCCTGGTTCAGCTGGGCCCTCCGGTCAATGCCCGGGCGCCTCTATTTCTGTACGGGGCGCCGGGCAACGGCAAGACCACCATCGCCGAGGCGTGCGCCGAGCTGCTGGGTGAGCCGATCTACATCCCATATGCGATCGACATCGAGGGCCAGATAATGCGCCTCTACGATCCCCTCCACCACCAGCGAGTCCAGCGGCAGCTGCCGATGAACTTTGATCCGCGCTGGGTGCTGATCAAGCGGCCCTTCGTCAAGGCCGGTGGCGAGCTGACGACGTCGCAGCTATCGCCCTCCTTCGACCCGCTGATGCGCTACTACGAGGCGCCCATCCATCTCAAAGCCAACGGCGGCATCTTTCTCCTGGATGACTTCGGCCGCCAGGACTCCTCGCCCCGCGCCTTGCTGAACCGCCTGATCGTCGCCCTGGAGCGACGCATCGACTATCTCACCCTGGCGGGCGCCGGGATGGCGGTCGGCGCCCCCTTCGAGGCCATGGTCGTGTTCAGTACCAACCTCGAGCCCGGATCGCTGGTCGACGAGGCCTTTCTCAGGCGGGTGCGCTACAAGATCCATGTGCCCGACCCGACCCCGGTTGAATTCCGGCAGATCTTCGAGCGGTCGTGTAAGGAATTCGAGATCGTCTTCAACGAGGCCGGCTACCAGTACGTGCTCGATCGGTATTACAAGCCGTTCAAGCGGCCGTTTCGAGGCTGCCAGCCGCGCGACATCCTCAACCAGCTCGACGAGGTCGCGTACTTTCTCGGCCGCCCCTCCCGGCTGGAGCCGGATCTGATCGACCTGGCCTGCCGATCTTATTTCGTGCAGGCGTAGGCGATCAGACTCTCCCCTCGAGGAGGAGAGTCTGATGTTCGGGTCTCTAGGCTTTTTCCCCGGCGCGTACCAGGGTGCGGGCGCCGAAACCAACCAGGAATAGGCCCGCCATGCCTAACGCCAGTGGCAGCGCGGGTACGCCGCCACCGGTCTGCGCCAGCGTGGCAGTCGTGCTCGATGCCGGCCGGAAGTCGCGGATGGTGACCGTCTGCGCGGTTGCCTTCAGCGTGATGCTGACGTCACGGGCCCGCAAAGCGCCGCTCGGCGTCACCGTCTGATGGATCACTGCTGTCGAGCCCGCCATCCAGGCCGCGTTCGTGACCGTCGCACTCTTTCCGCATTTCACCGTCACCGTCGACCTCACGCCGTTGGCGGTCACCGTGAACGTGCCCGACCCGGCCGGCCCGGTATCGCAGATAAGCACAATCGTCAGCGGCCCGGCCGGGGTCGTGCTAACGGCGAAGGCGGTTGTCGAGATTGCCACGGCGCCAGCAACAGCCGCCAGCGCCGCCACGACCGACTTCAAGATCCTCATCGTCAGCCTCCTTCCTGAACCATCAATCCGACGTCCCGGCCGCAACGCGTGCCCGGATTCCCCAGTAACGCACACTACCGGCCGGTCATATGTACTAGGTTAAGCAGCGACTAAGAAACGAAGCAAGAAAGGCGCTTAGCCGCGGATCTGGTTGTAGAACTCGAGTTGCCAGCGCCACTCCTTACGGTCGTCGGCGTTCCACCAGGACTTGAGGATCCCGGCCTCGCCGCCCGGCAGGAGCACGACCCGTCCGATGTCCTTCTCGGTTGGCCAGCCGTCTTCCAGCGCGATGGTCGCTCCACGCCGGTCAAGGAAACTCATCGGCCCCGGCTGATGGCGCTCCAGCCCGTCGCCGCTTGCCAGCACCTTGCCGGTCGCGTCGCGGACGGTAACCGATAACTTCGGTGGGGCGGCGTGAACCAGAAGGCGGTCGCCCGCATCGGCGCCGCTGATCCGGCTTCGGGCGAACGGCAGCCCGGTCGCACCCGGCCCGGGGAACCAGAGATCCCAGATCTCGATCCCATCGCTCATGCAAACGTTGTACCACTAGACGAGCCACCTCGAGCCGCGCATCACATCGCGGCCTTCGAGTTCGTCGTATCCCCGGTAAGCCTGGATCCGAGTCGGCCGCAGGCGGAAGAAGAGCCAGCCCGGACCTACCTCGCGAGGATCCCAACCTACCGCGGCGGCGAAGCCCCCGGCCAGCTCGGCCGAGTCATCCACCGCCGGGCTTCCGACGACGTCCGCATCGATCATGATGGCGTCCGACGGTGACCCACCCGCCACCCGCACCGCGCGGTTCGCTTTCATGTTTCGAGCGGTGCGACTGGCGCCTGCCGTCGCGATGACCAGGTGCGCGCCATCCCACCACGCCGACACAGGGATGAGGTGGGGCCGTCCGGCCGGGTCGGCGGTAGAAAGCCACATGTCTGCTCGCCGGTCGAGCGCCGCCAGTACATCAGCTTTGCGTGTCGGTGTATCTCTCATTCGAACATGGTCCCAGACGCAATGACACCCGGGATTGCTCCCGGGCGCCACTGCAGGAGGCGAGGCGTTCGAGGTTAAAAGGTCGTCAGGTGCGGACCTGCTTGATGAGGCGGTCCTGCGCCTCGAAGATGATGTCCTGGATGTCAAGGGCGCTGGGGCCAGATTGGTCCATGCGGTAGGCGAGCTGGGGATCGACGGCTTCAACGATCTGGCACAAGCGGGCCTGCATTTCGATCGGGACTTCCATCATGTCGCTCTCGAGCAAGCGTTCCACCTGTTCCAGCGCCTGGTAGAGCGAGTACCGAAGCGTCCGGCGCGCCGACTCTTCGCGGCGTAGCTGGTTGAACCATTGGTCCTGCTGGTTGATCATCCTGAGCGTGTTCCTGAGCATGGTTCTCCCCCTGGCTCACAAACGAGCGCCGACACACTGCGTGCCGTCCGGCGTCTGCCGCCGCCGGTAGTTCCCCTTTCACGCGTGAGCCTTGGTTCGCCTACCTCCCCCTAAATATGGGGCTTGACGATCCGATCCAGCACAAGATATAGGTTTGCCGCATCATACCGCCGGCGTTCGACGGTGTCAAGGACGGCCAACGAGCAAACGATTGCAGTCATCCACCAACCTTCCCGGTTTCTCCCCGAACCTGTCGACTCTCTTCCTCGACCTAAGCCCCGCTCAGACGGGCGGGGACATAAAAATACGACTCGACGTTTGAGCCGTCCAGACGGAACATTTGTTGCGGGACTTTTTTCACAAGCTGCTAACAGGCAGTGCAAAAGTCCTGTGGATAAGTAGTGCAGGATCTCACCGCTGAGCCCTCTTTTCGTATTTTTCGAGGGTCGCGGCCAGCGCTGACGCGAGGTCGATGCCCAGGTAGTTGGCGAGGAGGATGACGATGAACAGGACATCACCGAGCTCATCGGTCATCGAGCCCGCGGCATCCTTCGCCGCGCGTGGCTTGTCGCCGAATCGGAAGTTTAGCTCGCGGCCGAGTTCGCCGACCTCCTCCGCCAGCCGGGCAAACTGTGAGAGCGGTGACCAGTATTGTCCGCGTCGTTTGATCCAGGCGTCGAGGAAGGCCTGAACTTCGTGGAGGTCGGAGGGAACCTCGAGGTCGTTAGCCACCGGTCAGATAGCCGGCAGATGTTGCCGCAGGGTCAGGGCGTCGTGAAAAAGATCGCCGACCTCCAACAGACGGTCGCCGAGCGTTTTGATCGTCCACCGGTCGGGACGCAAGCGCGGATCGTCGAGCTCTTTCCAGGCGATCGGGGTCGAGACGGGAGCGCGCACGGCGGGCCGCACCGAATAGGGGCCCGCCAGCGTCTTGTTGATCACGTTCTGCGTGTAGTCGATCCGGACCTTGCCGGTGCGGCGCTTGACCTCCCAGACCTCCGTCACCTTGTCGGGCATCAGCTCCGCGATCATGTGCGCCAGCTTGGCGACGAAGCCTCGGCTTTCATCAAGCGTGTAGCGGCGCTCGATCGGGATGTAGAGGTGCAACCCGCTCTGGCCGGTGGTCTTGAGGACCGCTTTGAGCCGGAGATGATCGAGCGCGCTTTTGAGGACTTTCGCCACGGCGATCACATCCTTGAAGGTCGCGCCCTCGGCCGGGTCGAGGTCCACCACGGACCAATCGGGGTACTCGGGTTTGTCGGCCCGCGAATACCACGGATGCATGTCGATCACCGCGTGATTGGCGAGCCAGGCCAGCGTCGCGACCTCCTCGATGAGGATCCAGTCTTTGAGGCTTTTCTGGTCCTGGTAGCGGAAGGTCGGGATCCAGTCAGGGGCGTAATCCGGCTTGTCCTTGACCCAGTAGCTCTTACCGTGGATGCCGTCCGGGTGCGGGTTCATGGAGAGCGGGCGGTCTTTGTAGTGAGGGATCATGACGGGCGCCACCTGGACGTAATAGCGGATCAGGTCGCGCTTTGTATACCTGTCCTCCGGAAAGAGCAGCTTGTCGAGGTTCGTGAGATGGACGACCCGACCACCGATTTCCCAATTTCCCTCTTTCGGGATGGCGTCGAGCGCCTTCAACTCGGATGCCGTCGCACCGCGAATCCTGGTGCCGAGCTGCTTAGCGATCTGGGCGGCGGCCCGGCTGAGTGGCGTGTCGGGGATGTCCGTCACGGCCGTCTTCCGGCGTGCGGCCACAGTGGGGCGCGCCGCCCGCGTTGATGTCTTTCTGGCGACACGGGCACGCGGTCTTGCGGCGCTGGCCGCGGGTTGCGCCGCAGCCCCGGCAGTGGCTTTAGCCAGCGATGTTTCACGGTCCGTGTCGCCGGGCAGTTCGCGGCGGACCTCGCGCGGATCGACATCGTCGCGCAGTCCGAGGAAGACGGGCTGCCGCATGACGCCGTCGCGCGTCCACTCGGCGAACTTGACCTCCACCACCAATTCCGGTTTCACCCACGTCGGTTTCTCGTTGGGGTGAGGCGGCGGTCCGCTAAAGGGCGGTGCCTTGACGATGAGCGGCTTCATCAGTTTGGAAAGTTCGGCCAGTGTCCTCTCATCGAATCCGCCGCCGACGTGGCCGGTGAAGACGAACTTGCCGCCCTCGTAGACGCCGACCAGGAGAGCGCCGAAATGCTTGCGGCTGTTCCGTGGCGCGGTGAAGCCGCCGATCACGACCTCTTGCTGAAGGACGGCCTTGATCTTGAGCCACGCACTACTGCGTACGCCCGGCTGATAGGGGCTGTCGCGCAACTTGGCGACGATCCCCTCCAGGCGCTTCTCTTTGGCCGCCAAGAAGAAGGCTTTGCCTTCACCGATGACGTGCTCGGAATATTTCATCAGCGCGGTGTCGGCAACCAGGTTGCGGAGCAGCCGCTTGCGGTCCTCGAGCGGCACCTTGAAGAGCCGCTGGCCGTCGGCATAGACCAGGTCGAACACGACGTACTGCAAAGGCACCGGGTCTCTATCCCGGTTCTGCAGTAACTGGAAGGACGGCCGGCCCTCATCGTCGAGGGCGACGATCTCCCCGTCGAGTACGGCTTGCTTTGCCTTGACCACCCCGCTGATCGCTTGCAGCTGTGGATATTCGGTGTCGACGATCCGGCCGGCGCGGGTTTGGAGTGAGACCTTGCCGTTGTCGATGAAGCTGATCAGCCTGATGCCGTCCCATTTGACCTCGAAGAGCCAGCGGTCGTTATCGAACGGTTCATCGACCAGTTGCGCCTTCATCGGGTCGAGACTCCGGGGAATCGGGCCTTTTTCAGCGTTGGCCAGGTTGATCAGGCCCCCCTCGCCCTCTGCGCGGCTACTCGACCAGACCGCGTCCTTTCCTTGCTCGATCTCTTCTTTGGTCCGCCCGGTCTTGACCGAGGTGGTGAATTTCTCGATGTCGAAATTTGGATCAGCGGCCTCATCTTTCTTCTTGATCAGCAACCAATCCTTCTCGGAGCGGGTGCGAACCAGTGCGTAGCGGCCCCGTAGCCGGACGCCGTTCAGACGAAATTTCACCTCGCCGCGTTTGAGGGACTCGGCCGGCGTACTCTCCTCGAGCTCATAGGTGCCCCAATCCCAGATCATCACCGTGCCGCCGCCATACTCGCCCTTGGGGATGGTGCCCTCGAAGTCGTAGTAGCTGACCGGGTGGTCCTCGACGTGGGCGGCGAGGCGCTTCTCGGCGGGATTCAAGGTTGGACCTTTGGGGATGGCCCAGCTGACGAGGACGCCGTCCATTTCCAGGCGGAAGTCGTAATGGAGCCTCGTCGCCCAGTGCTTCTGGACGACGAAGCGCTTCTGCCCGCGGGGCTCCGGCGTGCCTTTGGGCTCGGGCGTCTTGCTGAAATCGCGTTTGCGCTGATACTCGGCAAGCGAACGCGGCATCGAATTCAGTTTGACAGAATGGTTTCGATGGTCTCGAAGGTGCTTCCCGCGGTGCCCGAGCTCGACGCCACGACCACCCAGCACCTCATCACCCATCGACGTGAGCTGCACGCCTCTCCGGAGCTGAGCTTCAAAGAGGATGAGACCGCCCGCTACATCGCCGAGCGGCTGGATGCACTCCGCGTCGACAAGCTGACGCAGGGAGTCGGCGGGACCGGCGTTGTGGCCGAGATCCGCGGGGAGCGGCCGGGACGGTCCGTCCTGGTGCGGGCCGATATGGACGGCCTGCCGTTGATGGAGACCGCCGACGTGCCATTTCGATCGACCCGCGCTGGCGTGATGCATGCCTGCGGCCACGACGTCCACATGGCGATCGCGTTGGAGCTCGCGCGCTGGCTGGCCGACCGCCGGCACGACCTACCGGGGATGGTTCGCTTTGCGTTCCAGCCGGCCGAGGAACAGGCGGGCGGCGCCAAGGCGATGATCGACGCGGGCGTCCTCACCGGCATCGACCGCGTGGTCGGCCTGCACGTGTGGTCGCAGCTGCCGACCGGCCAGGTCGCGGTGCCTCACGGTCTCGTGATGGCGAGTGCGGACATGTTCACGGTGACCATTCGCGGAAAAGGCGGTCACGGAGCGCAGCCCCACCTGACGATCGATGCCGTGGTGATCGCCGCCGAGGTGGTGACCGCATTGCAGACGCTGGTCAGCCGCGAGACGTCCCCGGTGGCGCCGGTGGTGATCACCCTCGGCAGCGTGCACGGCGGCACCGCCGCCAACATCGTGGCCGGCGAGGTCGTCATCCAGGGCACGCTGCGAACCTTCGATGCGGACCTGCGCCGCCTCCTCCTTACGCGGATCGCCCAGGTGGCGGAGGGGATCGCGGGCGCGATGCGAGGCAGCAGCGAATTCCGGCACGACTCGGGGACCCCACTGGTCGTCAACGATCCGGCGATGGCG
>Ga0099827_10000596_pt1 | contig 16866 bp, 20 predicted proteins | sample CZO8metaG_FD_79339 | JGI IMG/M metagenome (GOLD analysis project Ga0099827, IMG submission 79339) | Vadose zone soil microbial communities from the Eel River Critical Zone Observatory, Northern California, USA - CZOApr15con1.8 metaG | ecosystem: Environmental > Terrestrial > Soil > Vadose zone ...
CGTCGATTCGCCGGTTCGCGGACTTGCCTATGAAATAGGCGATCGGCCCGCATACCAGCCCTGGCACGCCAAGCGGCAGACCGAGGACCAATCCGACGATCGCCACCACCAGCGCCACGACCGCGCGGCCGTCGAGCGACTGCGGCCTCCCATATGCAGGAGGCGGGTATGCCGGAGGCGGGTGATACGGGGCCACCGGCGGTGCGGTTGCCTGAGTCCGGTTCGGAAGACTCACTTCAGCAACGACCGAGCGATGACGACGCGCTGGATCTGGTTTGTTCCTTCGTAGATCTGCGTGATCTTGGCGTCTCGCATCATGCGCTCGACCGGATAGTCGGAGATATATCCGTAACCGCCGAGGATCTGCACGCAATCGGTCGTCACCTTCATCGCCATGTCAGATGCGAAGAGCTTCGCCATCGACGCGACTTTGGTGAGATCGGCCGCCTTCGCATCGACCTTGGTCGCGGCGAGGTACACGAGGTGGCGCGCCGCCTCGATCTGCGTCGCCATGTCCGCGAACATGAACTGGATCCCCTGGAAGCTCGAGATCGGCTGGCCGAACTGCTTTCGTTCGCGAGCGTAAGCCAGCGCATAGTCGAACGCGCCTTCGGCGATGCCCAGCGCCTGAGCGCCGATTCCGGGCCGCGAGCGGTCGAGCACCGCAAGCGCGATCTTGAACCCCGCCCCTTCTTCGCCGAGTCGGTTGGCGGCCGGCACCTTGACGTCGTCGAACACGAGCTGTGCGGTGGGCGATCCGCGAATGCCGAGCTTGTGCTCCAACTTAGGCGCCTGCCAAGGGCTCGTCTCCCGCTCGAGCACGAAAGCCGAGATGCCCTTGTGGTTGGCCTGGGGATCGGTCTGCGCGAAGACGACCAACGTGCCGGCGATGCTGCCGCCGGTGATGAACTGCTTGGTCCCATTGATCACGTACTCGTTGCCGTAACGCTTGGCGCGCGTCTTCATCGCCGCGGCGTCGGAGCCGCTGCCGGTCTCGGAAAGCGCGTATGCGGCCACGCTCTCGCCAGACGCCAGCGGCGGGCAGAGTCGCTTCTTCTGCTCTTCGGTGCCTGCCACCAGGATCGGATATGAGCCGAGCGCCTGGACCGCGAGGATCAGGGATGAGGTCGCGCAAGCCTTCGCGATCTCTTCGATGCCCATGCAGATGGTGACGCTGGAGCCGGAGATCCCGCCGTATTCCTCGGGGAATGGGATGCCCAGGATTCCGTTTTCGGCGAAGAGCCTTTCGATGTCCTTTGGGTATTCGGCCTTCTCATCGATCTCGGCCGCGCGCGGAGCGACTCGATCCTGCACGAGCTCGCGGATCGTGTCCCGGATCGCTACTTGCTCTTGTGAGAGGTCGAAGTCCATCCGGGTGAGATTAAACCCAACTCGATGCTTGTCAGCGGCGTGGCATTGGTGGCCGGGGTTACCCCGGCGGCATTAAGCGTTGATTTGCGTCTGCCTACGTGGCGAGGAGCACATATTTCGAAAATCCAAACCGCGGGAAAATGAGCAGCAGCGCGGCGCCATGCGCCGCCCTGCGATGAGAGAAAACCGGCAGGTTTTCTCTCATAACTGCATCATTTCACGGGCGATAACAATTCGCTGCACCTGGTTGGACCCCTCGTAGATCTGCAGCGCCTTCGCATCGCGGACGTGGCGCTCGAACGGGCTGCCCGAGATCGTGCCCTCCTCCCCGGCCAGCTGAAGCGCGTCGAGCGCCAACTGCATCGTCGTGTCGGTGCAGTGAAGCTTTGCCATCGAGGCCTGGCGCGTGAAAGGGCGACGGGCGGCGCACAGCCAGGCGGCGTTGTATGCGAGCAGCCGCGCGGATTCGAGCCGGGTCGCCATGTCGGCGAGCGTGAAATCGTCACCTTCCTCCCTCATTCGACCTTTCATCAGACTCGTGGCCTCGTCGACCGCGGCCTGCGCGATCCCCAGCGCCTGGCCGGAGATGCCGATCCGGCCCGAGTCGAGGGCGCGCATCGCGACGGTGAAGCCCTGGCCTTCGGGCGCGAGCCGGTTCGCGGCCGGCACGACCACGTCTTCCAGCACGAGCTCGCCCGTTGGCGATCCATTCAGGCCCATCTTCTTGAACACCTGACCGACCCGCAGGCCCGGCGTGTCCGCGGGCACCAGGAACGCGCTCACGCCCCCCGCCCGCTCGTCGGGGCCTGTGCGCGCAAACACGATGTAGAGGCCGGCATGCCCGATGTTCGTGATGAATAACTTGGTGCCGTTGAGGACGTAGCCGTCGCCGTTGCGGCGCGCGCTCGTCTTCAGCGACGCCGCGTCGGATCCGGAGGCCGGCTCCGTGAGCGCGAACGCTCCGAGCAGCGCTCCGGACGCAAGTCGCGGCAGCCAGCGGCGTTTCTGCTCTTCGGTGCCGAACAGCAGGATGGGCTCGCTGCCCACGCTGGTGTGGACGTCCACGATGACCGAGGTCGACGCGCATGCGCGGGCGAGCTCGTCGATGCAAAGGGTGAAGGCCAACGCATCCAGCCCCAATCCTCCGTACTCGCGAGGGATGAGAACCCCAAGCAGACCCGCTTCAGCTGCAGCGGTGACAGCCTCTTTGGGAAACCTGTGGTCTCGATCGACCTCGGCCGCAAGCGGCAGCGCCACGGCCTGCGCCAGCTCGCGTACGCCGTCGCGAAAGGTCGCGTGCTCGGGCGGCAGATCAAGGTCCATTCGGTGCGGCAATTACAATATGCGGTTGCGGTATGGAAGCAGGACCCAGGTACCTCGAAGGCACGACAGTCGGCAGTGGTCGCGACATCATCGGGGTGCGCAGGGACCGGATCGCCGACATCATCAGCACGGGTCGCGAGATCATCGCCCGCGCCAAGTCGGAAAAGCTCCTTCCAGACACCATCACCGGGGCCACCGCGGCGCTCCTGGTGACGATTGCCGGCTATGGCGAACCTCTCTCGGAGGGCCAATGGCGCGAGCTGGCGGGCGTGGTCGGCGGGATCATGCGCGACAGCACCTATGCGGACTTGGCCAGGCTCAGGACGTTGATCACACAGGAGCAGTTCTTGAACGTGGCACGCAACCAGGGCTACGGTCGCTTCATCCGCCGTCTCGACGATGGTCGATGGGTGTGCGAGCTCGCCCCGAAGCTTGAAGATCTTCCCGACGAGTAAAGCCCTCTCTTCTCTGGTGCGATCTCGGGCCGTCCGAATCGCCTCAGCAATAGTCTTCGTGCTGGCGATCGTCAGCCCGGCCGCGGTCGTGTTCGCGGTGGTGTGGACGGCCCCGAGCGTGAGCCAGCCGGCCGGGGTCGCGTCAAACCCCGAACCAGCTCGCCTGCTGCCGGCACCCGACGTCCAGCAAACGGCGCTTCCCGCCGGCTCGCTCAACGTGTACGCGAACACCCTTTCAGGAGTCGTCCCCTGCCCGCTCTGCGAGCTGCCGCCGCGCGTTTACGTGCCCAACAGCACCGCGGGAACTGTGGACGTGATCGACCCTCTGACGTTCAAGGTCATCGACCACTATGCGGTGGGATTCATCCCGCATCACATCGCACCGGCGTGGGACATGAGCGCGCTGTACGTCGACAACGAGGGATCGAGCAGCCTCACCGTAATCGACACACACACAGGCCGGCCGAACGGCCAGAGGATCGGCATCCCGTTCCCGTACAACCTCTACTTCACGCCTGACGGCACCAAGGCGATCGACGTGGTGGAGCGGCTGCAGCGGATCGAGTTCCGGGACCCGAACAACGGATGGAGCCTGCTCGGTTCGGTTGCGATTCCGTGGCCGGGCGCCGATCACCTGGATTTCAGCGCCGACGGTAGCTACCTGATGATCTCGACCGAGTACTCCGGCGTCGTCGCCAGGGTCGATACGGTGAACATGCGACTCGACGGCTTCGTCCACGTCGGCGGGCTCCCGATCGACGTCAAGCTCTCGCCGGACGGGACGCTGTTCTACGTGACCAACCAGGGTCGCATGGGCGTGTCGGTCGTCGACCCGGTCGCGATGAAGGAGATCCAGTTCATTCCCACGGGCCGGGGCGCTCATGGGCTGCAGGTGTCGCGTGACACCAAATCGCTGTACGTCTCCAACCGGCTCGAGGGCTCGATCTCGGTGATCGATTTCGCCACTCGCCAGGTGGTCGCCAAATGGCAGATCCCCGGCGGAGGCAGCCCGGACATGCTGCAGCTCAACCCCGACGGCACCCAGCTGTGGGCATCCGGCCGTTACCACGCGACCGTCTACGTGATGAGCACCGTCACGGGAGAGCTGCTGGCGAGGATACGGGTCGGATCGGAGGACCACGGCCTCACGTACTTCCCCAACGTCGGCCTTCACAGCCTGGGCCACAACGGTGTCTATCGGTAGAAATCGCGGAGGGGACAGAGTCCCCCGCCGCGGACCCTCCCCTCTCCTCGGCCGCGTTGGGAGGCGCCTGGAACGTGGACGCATGGGGACGGCCGGAATAATCCGGCCTTAAGCTCCACTAGCAATTTGACCAGTGAATTAGGTACCGAGGTTCGGGTCTGGGAGGAGCCAGTTCGCGGTTCGTTCGGAGATCCGTACGCCCTCTCGCTGCCAGGCATCGAGCGAATGCGACTCAGCACCCGGGGCCAGGGTCCGAAGCCGCCGATTCATCACCTCACCGGCCTGGTCCCCGTAGAGGCCGGGTTAGGCAGCTCCACGTTCCGCATGCCGGTCACGCCGTGGCTGCAGACAACGGTGCCGGGATTGATGGTCGGCGGCGTCATCGCATTTCTTGCGGATGGGCCGCTGGGAACGGCGATTGTGACCATGCTTCCGCCGCTCGCGTATATGACCACGTCTGACCTCTCGCTCAGCTTTCTGCAGCCGGGCACGCTCGACAGCGGGAGCCTCGTGGGACGGGCACGCCTCATTCACGGCGGCCGCTCGGTGGCGCTGTCAGAGGTGACGATCGAGGACGCGCTCGGCCGCCACCTCGCGCACGGCACATCGCGCGGATTCCTTCTCACAGCGCCAGGAGCGCCTTCCGAGCCCATGGACACAGGACCCCGACCCGAGTACACGACGCCCGATCCCTATTTGCGTCCGGTCGCCGGAGCACCGGTCTCCCAGGAAGACTGGAACCGGATGACGGGTCTGGAGGTCCTCAGGCTCTGCATCGACGACAGGACCTACGCTCCGCCGATCTATCACCTGACCGGGTTGCGCCCGACGCAGGCGGCGGAAGGCAGCTGCACGTTTGTGATGCCCGCCAGCCCGTGGCTGGCATCGCCTGCACCGGTGCTCTATGGCGGCGCGATCGCCATGCTGGCCGATGCGGCTCTCTCATGCGCGGTCATGACGATCAATCCGGCCGGTGGCTCGTTCGCGCCACTCGACCTGAAGGTCAACTATCTCCGCCCGGTTCTGCCTGACGGCGGCCTCATGACTGCGCATGCAACCCTCGTCCACCGCGGCCGCTCGATGGCGGTCGCCACCGCGGAGCTCACCAACGACGACGGCAAACGCATCGCGCTGGCCAGCTCGAGCGTGATGCTGCTTCCGGGGCGGCCCTGGAGCGACATCGGCGGGGCGGTCGACCGTGTGGTCCCGGACCCGGCCTGACGGATAACGGCTACATGCCAAGGAGGCGCGCGATCAGCATTCGTTGCACCTCCGAAGTGCCTTCTCCGATCTCGTTGACTTTGACGTCGCGCCAGTAGCGCGCGACCGGGTAATCCTCCATAAAGCCGTAGCCCCCATGGATCTGCACCGCCTGGTCGGCGGCTCGCTTCGAGGTTTCAGAAGCGTAGAGCTTGCACATCGCCGCGAGCATGCGCACCTCATCTGAGGTTTTGGCGCCGCCGTGGGTGTAAGCGGTCGCGGCCCGATACACCATCGTCCGCGCGAGCTCGGTCTCCATTGCCATGTCCGCGATCTTGAACTGGATCGCCTGGTGCTTCGAGATCGGAACGCCGAAGGTGCGCCTTTCTTTGGCATACGCGAGCGACGCGTCGAGGCACGCCTGCGCGAGACCGACCGACAACGCGGCGATCGCGATCCGGCCGCTCATCAAGGTGTTGAGGAACTGCCTGTACCCGCCCCCGCGCTCGCCGAGGAGGTTCTCCTGCGGAACCTCGCAGTTCTCGAAGCTGAGCGGATGCGTGTCGGACGAATGCCAGCCCAGCTTTCGATACGACTCGAGCACGTGATAGCCGGGGGTGCCGGTCGGGATAATGATCGCGCTGATCTCGGGTCCCCCCCGCTTCGTCTTGCCCGTGACCGCCGTGACCGTCACACCAGCCGAGATTTCGGTGCCGCAGTTGGTGATGAACTGCTTGGCGCCGTTGACCACCCAGTGGCCGTCGCGCTGCTCGGCGCGCGTCTTCGTCGCGCCGGCGTCAGAGCCCGCCTCTGGCTCCGTGAGGCCGAAAGACCAGAGCCTCTTGCCCGCGAGGAGATCCGGCAGCCATTTTTGCTTCTGCTCGGACGTGCCGAAGTCATGGATCGGCGACGCCCCGAGACACACCGCGGCCTCGAGCGTGATGCCCACGCCGGCGTCCGCCCGCGAGATCTCCTCGATGGCCAGGCAAAGCGACAAAAAATCCGCGCCCGCGCCGCCGTATTCCTCTGAAAAGGGCAGGCCGAAGAGCCCCAGCTCACCCATCCGGCGGACGATGTCGTAGCCGAACTTGTGATTGCGGTCGAGGTCTTCAGCGGCCGGGGCCACCACCTCTTTCGCGAAATCGCGGCACAGCTCGCGCACCGCGCGCTGCTCCGCGGTCAGCTCGAAATCCACACCGCGACTTAGTATCCCGTAACGGGAATGACCGGCGACCCTTACAAAGCTGGGATTGAGATCGCCGCCGGCTTCGAGGCGCTCGACGGGCCCAACGTCAATCCTGTTTGCCGCACGCGTGTGTATGTCCACGGCCACCGGACTGAGCGCTCACTGGTCTTGCTGCACGGGTTCACGAACTGCCCGCAGCAGTTCGACGCCCTGGGCGAGAGCTTCTACCAGCTGGGCTGGAACGTTCTCATCCCTCGGTATCCGCGCCACGGCTACTCCGATCGGCTGACGACATCGATTGCCGAGCTGCGCGCCGACATGCTGATTGCGCTCGCCAACCGCTCTGCCGAGGCGGGCGCCGGGCTGGGGGAACGCCTGACGGTCGCGGGCCTTTCGCTGGGCGGGATCCTGACCGGCTATCTGGCGCAGACGCGGGCAGACATAGACGCTGCGGTTCTCATCGCGCCGATGTTCGGGTTGAGGCCCATACCCGGATGGGGCTTGGCCGGCATCACGGGGCTCGCGCAAGCGCTGCCCAACTTCTACATCTGGTGGAACAGCAAGCTCAAGGACCGGATCGGTCCCGCGCACGGCTATCCGCGCTTTTCGACCAAGGCGTACGCGGCACTTTTTGAGGTTGGGTCAGTGGTCAAGAGGGCGGCACGGAATACCGCACCGAAAGCGCGCAGGATCGAAGTGATCACCAACGCCGCCGAGCCGCGACTCGACAATCGATTCACGTATCAGCTGGTCGATGCTTGGCGCCGGCATGGGGCCAACGTCAAGACCTACGAGTTCCCCGAATCCGATCAGCTCCCCCACGACCTCATCGATCCCGCGAACCCGGATGAGAACACCAAGCTCGTCTACCCGGTCGTGGCGAAGACGATCTCCGGAGGCTAGAGCTTCCTCGACATCTCGTATTCGAGGCGATTGTCGCCTGGGCGGACGAGCTGAATCGCGCCCGTGCGCTGGAACCCGTGGCGCTCGTAGAGCCTTTGCGCGTGATGATTGTTTTCGACGACCCAAAGGACAAGCTCGTAATAGCCCGCCGCAAGCGCAGATTCGACGGTCGCGAGCAGCAAGGCGTCTCCAATGCCCTTGCCCCGCGCCCGCGGATGCACCCAGAAGGAGGTCACCGACCCAGTACGGCTGGAGCCGGCCTCGCCCACAGACGCGATGCCAACGGCCAGGCCATCGGATTCGGCAATGAATCGTGTACGCGAGGTCACGGCTCTTCGCCACTCCTCCTCGGTGCGGTCCTTCTCGTGTTCCCATGTCGACCCAAAGGCGAAGGGCGCTTCCTTCAGTGCGTCGAGCCGGACGTCTCGGAAGATTTGCCACTCGTCCGGCCCGAGGTGCCGGATTTCAGTTTCCGAGGACGAACACCTTCAGCGCCCAGCTGATCAGCAGTGAGCTTGTAGCGAATATGGTCAGCAGGCGCCATTGCCGTGACGTGAGGCGCGGCGACCACGTGCGGCCCGTGACGAGGCCGGCCGCAAGGCCGCCCATTCCCATCACCGTGCCGGCGAAGAGCGCCGGTCCCAGCGGGTAGAGCCGGACGGCGTCGGCGATGTCTCCCTCCCACATGTAGGCGAAGGAGCGCGTGCCGCCGCAGAAGGGGCAGGGATGTCCGGTCAGGTAGTAGAACGGACAAGGCGGCATCGACAGATGCGCCGCGTGCATCGCCCAGTAAACCCGCGTGTACACCATCCACAAGGCCAGGGCGCCGAACAGTCCGAGGTCCCGAAGCCGCCGATCGGGGAGCGCCTTGGTGAGCGCGATCGGGAACGTCATGCCGAGCGCAGCAGGCCGACGATGTCGTCGGTGGTTTCCGCCACCGCGACCCCCGCCGCCTTGAACGCCTCCTCTTTGCTCTTTGCCGTGCCCCGATTGCCGGAGATGATCGCGCCGGCGTGGCCCATCCGCTTGCCCTCCGGAGCCGTGCGTCCGGAAATGAAGGCCACCGTCTTCAACCTGCTGCCCCCGGCAAGCATCTCCGCCGCGCGCTCCTCATCGCTGCCGCCGATCTCGCCGATGATCACGAGGTGGGTCGTCTCGGGATCATGCTCGAACATGTCGACGACGTCGCGGAACGTCAGGCCGAGCACCGGATCGCCGCCGATGCCGACGATCGTGGATTGGCCCATCCCCGCGGCGGTGAGCGCTGAGCCCACCTCGTACGTGAGGGTTCCGCTGCGAGACACGAGCCCAACATGGCCGGGGCTCGTGATTCGTTGCGGGATGATGCCGATCTTCGCCGCGCCTGGGGTTATGAGACCGGGACAGTTGGCGCCGAGGAGCCTGGCCTTCGGATAGCCCCGGAGGAAGTCCTTGACCCGGATCATGTCCTGGATCGGGATCCCTTCGGTGATGCACACGATCAGCTCGATTCCGTTGGCCGCAGCCTCCATGATCGCGTCGGGTGCAAACGGCGGCGGCACGAAGATCCCGGTTGCGTTGGCATCGGTGGCGCGAACCGCTTCCGCAACCGTGTTGAACACCGGTACGCCCACGTGCGTGGTCCCGCCTTTGCCGGGGCTGGTGCCACCGACGACGTTCGTGCCCATCTCGCGCATCTGCTCGGTGTGAAAGGTGCCCTCACGCCCGGTGATGCCCTGGACGATGACGCGGGTGCCGGCGTCGAGGAGAATGCTCATCTGGCGCTGGGGGAGTGCGACTCCCCACCGGCGCTGCGGCCACTCCCGCGCGGTTGCGCGGGGACCCCAGTGGTATGTGGGGAGGCCAGCTCCACGATCTTCTGCGCCGCTTCCCACGCGCTGACACCCGGCTCGATGCCGGCCTGCTGGAGAATCGCGCGGCCCTCCTCCTCTCGGGTGCCGCTGAGACGCACGACCAGCGGAAGCTTCATCTGCAATCGGTCGCGGGCCGTGACAATGCCCTTCGCCACCTCGTCGCCTCGGGTGATGCCTCCGAAAACGTTGATCAGCACTCCCTTGACACGCGGGTTCATGAGGATGACGGAGAGCGCGTTCTCGACCGTCTCCGCTTTCGCGCCTCCGCCGATGTCGCAGAAGTTCGCCGCCTTTCCACCGGCACGCTGGACGAGGTCGAGCGTGCTCATGCACAGCCCGGCGCCGTTGCCGATGATGCCGATTTCGCCGTCGAGCGAGACATATGTGAGGCCGCGCTTCTTGGCTTCGACCTCGAAGGGATCGCCTTCGATCACATCGCCGAATCGCTGCTCTAGGTCCTTATGCCTCCACGCGGCGTTCTCGTCGATTTCGAGCTTGGCGTCGCCCGCCACGACCTCTCCTGCTTTCGTGAGCACGAGAGGGTTGATCTCGGCTGTCACCGCGTCGAGCTCAGGGATCGCGCGATAGAGCTTCTTGACGATCGCGGAAATCGGCCGGGCCAGCTCGCCCAGGCCGGCCTCGAAGACGAGCTGGTTCAGCTCGAAGTCGAGCGGTCCGCGCCAGGGGTTCGGGTAGAGGCGAGCGATCGATTTCGGCGACTCCTCGGCCACCTGCTCGATCTCCATGCCCCCCTGGCTCGACAGCATGAGGATGTTGGCGCGCGCGTCGCGGTCGACGGTGAAGCCCAGGTAGATCTCACGCTCGATGTCGAGGGCGGCCTCGCAATAGACGAGCGGGACCTTGAAGCCCTTGATGTCCATGCCGATGATCTGCCGGGCGGCGGCCCGCGCCTCGTCCGGGGTTCTGGCGAGCTTGATGCCGCCCGCTTTGCCGCGCCCGCCCACCGGCACCTGGGCTTTGATCGCGACCGGCCCCAGCTCAGCGCAGGCGGCGGCGGCCTCCTCCGGCGTGTGGGCGACCCGGCCGGGCGGGATAGGAATGCCGAGAGAAGCAAGAACCTCTTTGGCCTGGTACTCGAGCAGCTTCAATTCAGAGCGATAACGATGTCACAAACGAAGTGCCCAATCGTTGCACTGCATCCAGTGCCCTTTCGGGTACTCGAACCGGACATCGCCGTGCAGCGTGAAACCGGCCTTGCGGCAGATGCTGTTCGAGGGGCCGTTGTCTACCGATGGAAACGCGTGGATGGCGGGGCGCCTCTTCGTCGCGCTAGCCAGCTCGACCGCCAACGCCACCGCCGCTGAGGCGATCCCACGTCCCTGGAATTCGGGCACCACTCCCCATCCCATCTCATAGACGTGTTCGCCGTTCCACTCGCGGTCCCAGAAGTTGACCCCGCCGACCGACACCCCTTCGGGCTTCAGGATCACCTTGAAGATGTAGGACGTATCCGACGAGGCGGCCGCCACGTATCGCTTGTGTCGCACTTCCAGCTGCTCGTTGGTTTCGGGACCACCCAGATGCTCTGTCATCTCGGGCGCATTGAGCCTGACCAGCAGCCGCATGTCGTCGTCCGCCCACGGCTCGAGGGCGACCAACGGTGACGAGCTCAAAGCGGGATGTTGCCGTGCCACCGCGGATTGCGGCGGCGCTCCTTCCTTAGCGCCATCCTCAGCGCGCGGATCAGCTCGCCTCGCGTGCGGCCGGGCTCGATGACGTCATCGATATAGCCCCGCTCGGCCGCGATGTAGGGGTTGGCGAACCGCTCGGTGTACTCGCTCACCAGCTCTCGCCGGCGCGTCCCCGGGTCGGCCGCGGCGTCCAGTTCACGATGGAAGACGATGTTCACGGCGCCCTCCGGGCCCATGACCGCTATCTCCGCGGTCGGCCATGCGACGTTGAAGTCGGCCCGGATGTGCTTGGAGCACATGACGCAGTAAGCGCCGCCGTATGCCTTGCGCGTGATCACGGTCAGCTTCGGCACGGTCGCCTCGCTGAACGCGTAGAGGAGCTTGGCTCCATGCCGGATGATGCCTCCGTACTCCTGCGCGGTGCCCGGGAGGAATCCCGGCACGTCGACGAACGTGATGAGCGGGATGTTGAACGCATCGCAGAAGCGAACGAAGCGCGCCGCCTTGACCGAGGCGTTGATGTCGAGCGCGCCGGCCATCACCTTCGGCTGGTTCGCCACGACCCCGACCGAATGCCCGTCGAGGTGCGCGAAGCCGACCACGATGTTCATCGCGAAGAAGGGCTGAACCTCGAAGAAGTTGGCGTTGTCGACGACCATGCCGATGACGTCCTTGATGTCGTAGGGCTCCTTCGGGTTGTCCGGGATCACCGTGGCGAGCCCAGGCGCCTGCCGCTCTGGATCGTCCGTGGCCGAGACCGTGGGCGGCTGCTGGTCGAAGCTCTGTGGGATGAAGCTGAACAGGCGGCGCACCTGGCTGAAGCACTCGTCTTCCGATTCCGCCAGGAAGTGCGCGACGCCAGACTTGACGTTGTGAACCTCGGCGCCCCCGAGTGAGTCGAAAGTCACTTCCTCGCCGGTGGTGACGCGGATCACCTCCGGCCCGGTGATGAACATATAGCCGAGCTCGTGCACCATGAATGTGAAGTCGGTCATCGCGGGCGAATAGACGGCGCCGCCAGTGCAGGGTCCGAGGATCAGGCTCAGCTGCGGGATCAACCCGCTCGATTCGACGTTGCGCCAGAAGATCTCCGCATATCCGGCCAGCGAAACCACGCCCTCCTGGATGCGCGCTCCGCCAGAGTCGTTGATGCCGATGATCGGGATCCGGTTTCGCAGCGCGAGGTCCATCACCTTGATGACCTTCTCCGCGAACACCTCGCCGAGCGAGCCTCCGAACACGGAGGCGTCGTGGCTGAAGAGCATCACGTCTCGTCCGTCGATCTTGCCCATCCCGGTCACAACTCCGTCACCGGGAACGCGCTTCGATTCGAGCCCAAAGCCGTGCGCGCGATGGGTCGCGAAGATGTCGATCTCCTCGAACGAGTTGCGGTCCACCAGCCTCGAGATACGCTCGCGCGCCGTGAGCTTGTGCTTGGCGTGCTGGCGGTTGAACGCCTCGGCGTCGCCGTGCCCTGCCTCGTACTTTCGCTGCCGCAACAGATTGAGCGGGTCGACCTTCCGTGTGCTCATGACGTCTCCTCGAACATCCACCTGTGCCCTTCGAGGTCCTCGACCCGATAGTGGCGCCCATCCGGGGTGTCCTCGGGCTCAGACAGGATCAACGCTCCAGCTGCACGTGCCCGCGCGCAATGGGCGTCTAAATCGTCGACCTGGACGAGGACACCGTCGATGATGTACGGCACAGTCGACCAATTGCGCGCCGCTTCACAGGTTTCGCGGTGGTGCTTCGGACTCTGATAGTCGGGCGTTGGTGTCGCCAGCATGATGATTGCGTCCCCCACCTCGAGCTCGCCATGAGTGAGCCGGCCGTCGGCCGAGATGCGACGGTCGGCCTCTGTGAAACCAAATGCCTTGATGAGCCAGTCCATCGCGGCGTTTCCATCCTCATAAGCGATCATCGGCACGACAAATGTCATCGGTCGATTTCTCTCCTGTTCATGCAGTCTCAGGGGGCTGGTACTCGCCCCATACCTTGCGCAGCACCGCGCAGCATTCGCCGATGGTGACGTAGCGGGCCAGCGCGGCTTTGAGCGGCGGCATCATGTTGTCGGCGCCGCGGGCCGCGCGCTCGATGCCCTCCAGACTGCGTTCGACTGCAGCCTGGTCGCGGCGCGCACGAAGCTGTTTCAATGCGCGTGCCTGAGCCGCCTGGTGTCGCGGTCCAACCTTCATGATCTCGACCTTGTCCTCTGCGTCGCCGATGTAGCGGTTGACGCCCACGACGACGCGCTCCCCGGCCTCAACCCGCGTCTGGAATCGATAGGCACTGTCCGCGATCCGGCGCTGAGTCCAGCCCGTCTCGATGCACTTGACGGCCCCACCCAGCTCGTCGATCTCGGCCATGATCGCCAGAGCCTCCTCCTCGACCCGGTCGGTGAGACTCTCGACGTAGTACGAGCCTCCGAGCGGATCGGCGACCAGCGGCACCGCCGTCTCGTGACCGATCAACTGCTGGGTCCGCAGCGCAAGTTCCGCGGCGCTCTCCGAGGGCAGGCCAAGTGCTTCGTCATAGGCATTGGTATGGAGCGACTGAGTACCTCCGAGGACCGCGCTCATGGCCTCCAAAGCCGTTCGCACGACGTTGTTCAGCGGCTGCTGGGCGGTCAGGGTCACGCCACCGGTCTGAGTGTGAAAACGCAGCGCCAACGATCTTTCGTCCTTGGCGGCGAACCGATCGCGCATGACCCGCGCCCACATGCGCCGCGCGGCTCGAAACTTCGCGACCTCTTCGAAAAAGTCCATGTGAGCGGCGAAGAAGAACGACAGGCGTGGGGCGAAATCGTCAACCCCGAGGCCGGCCGCGAGCGCCGCCTCCACGTACGCGATGGCGTTGCTGAGGGTGAGCGCGATCTCCTCCGCGGCGGTCGAACCCGCCTCGCGCATGTGGTAGCCAGAGATGGAGATGGTGTTCCAGTTCGGCAGCTCGCTCTGGCAGTACGCGAACAGGTCGGTCACCAGTCGCATCGAGGGAGCGGGCGGAAAGATGTACGTGCCGCGCGCCGCGTACTCCTTGAGGATGTCGTTCTGGACCGTGCCCGTGATCTTCTCGGGCGGGCTGCCTTGCTTTTCCGCTACCAGCTGGTAGAGAAGAAGGAGCATCGCCGCGGTGGCGTTGATTGTCATCGACGTGGAGACCCTGTCCAGCGGGATGCCTTTGAACAAGAGCTCCATGTCTTCCAGCGAATCGATGGCGACGCCCACCTTTCCGACCTCGCCATTGGCCATGGGGTCATCCGAGTCGTAGCCGATCTGAGTCGGCAGGTCGAACGCGACCGAGAGGCCCGTCTGGCCCTGCTTGAGCAGGAACTGGTATCGCTTGTTCGACTCCGCGGCGGTACCAAAGCCCGCGTACTGCCGCATCGTCCACAGGCGGCCGCGGTACATGTCCTTGTGGATGCCGCGCGTGTAGGGGAAAACACCGGGTAGTGCCTCGTCCGCCGTCCGGTCCTCCGCCGAGTACACCGGTTTGAGAGGCAGGCCTGAGTCGTTGCGGACTTCGGTCATGTCTGGACGAGCTCGGTGAGCACCCCGCCCAGGCTCTTGGGATGCACGAACGCGATCAGCGAGCCGTGCATCCCCATCCTGGGCTCGGAGTCGATCAGCTCGAGCCCGGCGTCGCGCGCCTCAGCGAGGGCCTCGGCGATGTCGGTGACGCCGTAGGCGACGTGGTGAAGGCCGGGTCCGCGCTTGGCGAGGAACTTGCCCACCGGTGAATCCGGGCTGGTCGCACTCATCAGCTCGACCTCGCCGTCGCCGGTGCGGAGGAAAGCCGCCTCGATGCCGTCTTTCTCATTACGCGTCCGGTGGACGAGCTCGGCGCCCAGCGCGGCTCGGTAGAGCTCGATCGACGCATCCAGGTCCGCCACCGCGATCCCGACGTGGTGGATTCCACTGAGCACGTCAGTACTTGTACCAGCCTTCTCCGGTCTTACGGCCGAGCTTCCCGGCCTTCACCTTTGCCTCCAGCTGGGGCGAAGGCCGATACCGCTCGTCGCCGGTCGCCCTGTACATGTGCAGCCTGGCGTTGTAGGTGACGTCCAGGCCGCTGAAATCGCCGAGCCGGAACGGCCCCATCGGCCAGTTCAGACCTTTCTCGACCGCGATGTCGATGTCTTCGAACTCGGCGATGCCCGCGTCAAGCAGGCGATAGGCCTCCTGGGTCGCGGCGTGAAGGATGCGGTTGACGATGAAGCCGTCGATCTCCTTGTTGATCAGAACCGGCGTCCGGCCCATCGCGCGCGCCATCGCCATCGCCCGCTCTGTCGTCTCGTCCGACGTCATCGGGCCGCGGACGACTTCCACCAGGTCCATCACCAGCACCGGGTAGAAGAAGTGCATGTTCACGCAAAGCTCAGGCCGCGTAGTCGCATCGGCGATCTTGCTGATCCCCATGGTGGACGAGTTGCTCGCCAGCACGGCGCCGGCCGGTGCGAACCTGTCGAGCTCGGCGAACATCGCACGTTTGATGCCGAGGTCCTCGAACACCGCTTCGATGACGAAATCGGCGCCGCGCGTGGCCTCGGCGAGATCGGTGGTCGTATGCACGCGGCTGAGCACGGTCTCGGCGTCGGCAGCGGCGAGCTTCCCCTTCTCAACCCGGCGCATCAGGTGGCCGCGGTTCGAGTCCACCGCCTTTTGGAGCCGCTCCTCGCTCGTGTCATTGAGCGCGACCTCCAGCCCCTGAAGGGCCGCCTGCTGCGCGATCTGGGCGCCCATCGAGCCGGCGCCGATCACCGACAGGCGCTGCACTAGGGGCCCCCGCGAAATCGAAGATTTCGTGGGGTACTCACTGGACGGAAAAGATTCGCGTCACCCTGTTCAGGGTCAGCACGTTGGGGAGCAGGCCGTCGATCTTGAGCTTGCCCTGCAGCAGCTTGGCCGCCACGCCCCGCCCAACGCCGTCGTAATAGATGGGCAGTCCGAACAGCCCGATCTTGAGGTTGCTAAGGCTCATCACCGTGTCGGCGTCGGTGCGGATGGTGAGGGTGCGCTTCGGCTCGAGGCCGTTGTGGACGATGAGCTGACCGCCCTTGAAGTCGAGCGTGACTCCTTCATCGATGTCCGTCACGAAGATGCCGACGCGCGCCATCAGTGAATCGAAATCGCTCTCCTTCTCGGGATGTGTGCGGACGTTGGCCTCGATCAGCCCACCGAGCATCGACGCGAAGGCGCTCGGCTCGTCATCCGCGTACTCGACCAGCCCGCGGCTCTCGACGTCGAACCTTACTTTTCGTCGGGCCATTCAACCGGCACTCGTGTCGTGCACTCGGTCATCTCCTGGGACGCCTTGGTGTAGCGCACGATGGTCGGCAGGTCACCCTTCAGCTTGAGCTTGCCCTGAAGCATGCCCTTGGTCGCGTCCAGCTGCTTGGTGGCGACCTCCTTCCACCGGGAGTAAGGCGCGGTGAGCACGAAATCACATTTCTGCGCGTCGGCCGCCGTGCCGACGGTAATTTCGCGCGCCTCGCCGTCGTACAGGTCCATCACGATTCCCTTCGCCTCGGGGAAGTGCTTGTCCGGCTCGGCCTCGACCACCAGCCCGACAGTCCACTTCCAGCCTTTGGCAGCGGTCTTGTATACGGGCGACTTGTTGACCTCTTCTTTGAACTCCTTGGCCCACTCGTCCGAGAAAGCCTTCACCGCCATGTTTTCTCCCTCCTCAGCCATTCGAATCGCGGCATGTGCAGGTAGCTTAG
>Ga0099827_10000598_pt1 | contig 16859 bp, 15 predicted proteins | sample CZO8metaG_FD_79339 | JGI IMG/M metagenome (GOLD analysis project Ga0099827, IMG submission 79339) | Vadose zone soil microbial communities from the Eel River Critical Zone Observatory, Northern California, USA - CZOApr15con1.8 metaG | ecosystem: Environmental > Terrestrial > Soil > Vadose zone ...
GCGCCCTTGTGCAGTTTGTCGAGCTGATCGCTCAGGCCCTGCTGCTTGGTCTCGTCCCAGTCCCACGGGTGGTCATCACCGTACTGGTAGCCATCGGGAGGGGCGATGGAAAGGGCGCCTGGATCGGCCTTACTCCTGGACTTCATCCCTGCCTCCATCCGATGGCAAAAACCTCGGTATCTCACGCTCTATTCCCGATGCGGTGGTCGCGCAATCGGGAACAGCCTCGATACGGTCATCAGGCCGGTGACGACGGCCGCCACCACCGCCAGGACCGTCCACAGCCTAACCGGCGTCGGATGCCCGGCCTGATGCAGCACCAGATCGCCGACGCCGACCAGCACGACGAGCACATCGACACCGATCAGCAGCCGCGCGAGCAACAGCAGCCGCGATGCCAGCGGATGGGCCGTCGGCCCGACCAGCATGGTGGCGAAGACACCGAGCAGCGCCAGCAGCAAGGTCGCCGCGGTACCGGCCTCCCCTGAGGTGTTCTTGCCGTAGAGCGCGCCCAGGTTGAACCGCCCCGCGATGGTTACTCCGGCGATGACGACGGCCACCAGCCACGACGCCGTGAGCCATCCCGGTCGGCTAACCCGCACCCAGATCGCGGTTCGGTATCTGACGTAGGCCGCGTTGGGCGGGATGACCTGCACGTGGGGCAGGTAGCCAGGCACGGCGATTGCAGCGTCCGGTGACCAGACGACGATCCCGCGCAGCCGGGTCCACAGCGAGCGGCGCCGGCGGCTCGGATTGGGCTCGGCCTGGCCCTCGGTCCACGCGGGATCCGCTGTGATCCCGACGATGTCCACACCGGGCGGAGCGGTCACCTCCAGATGATGACTGCCGCCTTTGGCCCCGATCCGCAGGTCCACCTGCCAGGGCCGCCAGCCGAGACTCTGCCAGATCCGCTGGAACCGCCCGGCCGGCCGGGTGAAGCGAACCTGGCCCTCATAGGCCAGCTTGATGATCCGGCGCTGCGGCGGCGTGCGCACGCAGATATAGATGATGAAGTTCCTGGACAGGTCCTCGATCATCCGGCGGAAATAGGCGCTGGCCATCAGCCGGAACGCAGTCAGGCCAATGGCCTCGCCCAGATCATCCCAGCGCTGTCTGGCCTGCTGTTCGGCCCGGTTGGCGAAGGCCCGATTACGTCGCGCCTGCCGGGCGTGCAGCCGAAGGTCAACCCGGCGCCGCAGGTGCCAGACCTTGGTCTGGCCGAGCAGGCGCTGGGTCTGGTCAAACTGCCGCCTGGCCAGCCTCGCCCGGCGCCTGGCAATGATCAGGTTCGAAGCGATCAGCAGAGCAGGAGGATCAGCCCTGAGCTCGGCGAGCGGCGAGGAGATGATCCGGCCGAGGTCGGTCACTAGTTCGCCCGGCAGGTCCCTGGCCTCGATGCCGAGGTTCTCGCTGGCCCAGTAGACCAGCGCAGCCTGGAGCAGCCGGGTGTTCTCGCGCGATGTCGGCAGCCAGACCGTAGCCGATCTCTCGTCCCGCAGGTCAAAGGCGATCAGGCTGGCCTTGGTCAGGCTGTGAATCGGCACCAGGTGGAACTTCTCGCCGCCGCGATGAATGGCCGGCGCGTTCTCCGGGACCTCGAAGTCGACGCTGATCTCCCACCGGACCGCCCTGGTGTCGAGGAACTCGAGTTTCTCGACCCGGCGCTTGACCCAGCTGGGCTGCGACATCGGGTCAGACGCCTTCGCCTGAAGCTGAAGCAGGGCCAGCCCCGCCACCGCCTCAGCCTGGTCAAAATGCGGCCCGGCCGTTCGCGGCCCTGCTGGTCGGACATCCCGTACAGCCATTGGCGCCACGCGAGTCCCGCGCCCGTTTGGGGTTGGCATGCGAGTATTCAAGCATCAGCCGACCAGCAACTCGCCCCCGATCGCGTGGATATGACAGTATAGCACCTATAGCTCTAGTAGCGTCGCACTCACACGCTCACACCCGGCCGGCCGGGACCGCTCGGGCCGCGACGCCAAAACACCCCTTCCCAGTCCCAGCGGCCTGAACTGCGGCTTTGTCAGTTCACCGGCATCGGATTACTCATCCCGTTATAAAGATCAACGCCGAATTGCGCACGAGTTGCTAACTATTAATCGGCTAAAACGTGACTGAAACTGCTACTCGCGGGTAGCTTGAAGCCTAACGCCTGATGGAACCCGGCGAATCATACAGAGTGTATGAATCTGGACAAGGAGGCGGATTCCATGACTATATCCAAGAGGGTCAGCGCCATGCTGCTCGCGTCGGCCGGTGCGGCAGCGGTGATAGGCCTGGCCGCAGCGCCAGCCCTGGCATCGGCCCCTGCGGCAGCGAAGGCGACCACGCTCACGGCCAAGGTCAGCGGCGGTGGCTCATACATCGCCAAGGCGGCCAAGACCGTACTGAGCAACCGCGGCGTCAACGTCACCTGCAACGCCAAGGGCAAGACGCCAGGATCGCAGGCCTCAGGCTCGATCCCGAACGGCACGCACAAGGGGAAGTCGCCGCTGACGGTCGGGACCGCGGCGAAGCTGGCCTTCAATAACTGCACGGGCCCGCTCGGCAAGGTCACGACGAAGATCATGAAGCTGCCGTACAAGGTCGACGTCGATTCCAAGACCAACAAGAAGGGCCAGACCGACGGCTTCATCGCCGGCGTCAAGGTGGGCGTGAAGATGACCGGCTGCTCGTTCACGGTGACCGGCTCTGCTCCTGGCTTCTACACCAACAGCAAGCACACCCTCACCATGACCTCCAAACTCCCGATCAAGGCCCTCAACAGGGCCCGGCTGACCGTCTCTGGCGTGAACGGCTGCGCCGGCCTGGTCAAGAACGGTGACCACCCGAGCTACACGGCCACCTACACGCTTAACCGCAAGGGCACGATCAAGGTCAAGTAACCTGGCCCAGCCTGCCGGGAGTGCCAGCAACGGCAACACCAGGCAGGGAGCCGGTTATCGCAACCGAGTTACAACATCGCGCAGCCGCCGGGGCGGCGGCCGGATAGCTGCCCGGCTGGCTGCGCCTTTGTCAGGTGGAGGTTCAGATCCGCCAGATTCCCAGCCGCAGGTCGGCCGTCGTGAGCGGAGTCGCGGTCACCGCGATTACGCTCGCCGGAGCGGCAGGCATCGCGGCCGACGCCCCCGGTGCCAGCGCGGCGCAGTCGGTCAACGCCGATCTCAGCTACCGGTGCCGGTTCCCGGCGGCCGCCCAGTCGAGCACCTTCCCGGCGAGCGTCACCGTCGTGGCGAGTTTCCCGGCCACGGCTCTGGCCGGGCGGCCGGTCGAGCCGATCGGGATGCACCTCACCACGCAGCTGCCAGCGACGGCGACCGCCTACCTGGCCAGCCTCGGCGCTAATACGCTGACGGGCTCGGGCACCCTGACCTCAGCCCAGGCGAGCACGACCAAGACCGGCACGACCAAGACCGGCCCGACCAGGACCGGCAGAGCCAGCAGCGACCCGATGATGGCGCGGTGGCCGCTGCGGCTTAACCCGACCCATCTAATCGGCGGCGAGCCACTGCAACTGGCCGCGATCGCGCTGACCGGCCCAGATGCCGCTCCGGCCACAAAAGGCCAGCCGCCTAAGCCTGGCCTGGCCACGATCACCGCCGATTCTCTTGCCTTCGACTTGTCGCTGACCGGGACCGCCGCTCACCCGGCCGCCGCCGCTATGGTCCAGCTCAACTGCGCGCTCACCAGCCCGGTCGGCACTAAGCTCGCCTCGGTCCAGCTGCACCAGGCCAAGAACGCGCAGCCAGCCAAGAAGAAAAAGATCAAATTCCCGCGCGGCTGCGGCAAGATCAAGGTCGTCGGCGACGGCGCCGCGACCTGCGCCTACCTGACCGGCTTCGCCGATGTCGCCAAGCTCATCGGCGCGGCGCTGCTGCAGCCAGTGGCGCTGGCCAAGCCCGGCCTGGTGAACGTCGACTTCGCCGAGCACCACAAGCTCGCTAACGGCAAGCTGATCGAGCACTCCACTGGCAAGCTCTACTACAAGGGCAAGCCTGAGCTGCCGCCGATCACCGCGACGCTGCTGGCCTTCAGATTCGTCCCGGTCACGGCCACCCTGCTGATCCGCGAGCTCAACCCGATCATCATCATCTCCGCGTCCGGCATCACCGCGCCGCCGTTCCCGATCACCGTGGTAGCCACCGCGAAGGTCTCGATCCAGATCACCAACGTCAAGGTGAACGGCGTGCCGCTCGATGTCGGCCCGCACTGCCGCACCGCCACGCCGGTGATGCTCAAGCTCATCGGAAAGGGCGACAACGCCCTGCCGCCGCGCGGGTACACCGTGCCGACCGGCGGCGCGCTGCAGGGACGAGTTACTATCCCGCGCTTTACCGGCTGCGGAGTCGGCGAGAACCTCGATCCCCTGTTCACCGGCTCGATCTCCGGCAAGGGCAACTTCGTCAAGCAGACCCAGGGCAAGCTCTGCGGCACCGCTCAGCCGGCCGACTGGGTCTGCCCGCCGCCCGTACCCAAGCCACTGCGCTAGTTACCAGTACGGCGCACAGGCCCCACAGCTACGACTTGGTACCACCAGCCCCAATTACTCTCAAAACACGCATCATGACCTCAACTACGGCACGTCAGAAATAAGAGAGGAGAAACACATGTCCCCCGCCACGCGATCATCTTGGCCAAGACGGGCAGCAACCGGCGCCGCCGCTGCCTTGCTGTCACTTTCCACCGGCGCCGCCACGCTTGCCCTGACGGCCGGTACGGCCTCGGCCGCCACGAAGGTGCACGCCAGCTACAAGGTGACCGGCAGCACATTCCTCAAGGGCCCGAACTTCTCGCTGGCGCTCGGTCCTGGCAAGCTCGCCTCGACCCTGAACCCGGCCAACGGCAACCTGACGGCGGTCCTGACCATGCCGGACGCGACCGGCTCGTTCAAGCAGGACGGGCTGATCCCAGTAACCGCCACTACGCGGTTCATTAACGACGGCAAGACCACCGGCAAGCTGAACCTGAACACCGGCGCGGTCGCCACCACCTCGAAGATCACGCTGCGGATCACGAAGCTGATCGTCAGCGGGCTGCCGGTCCCGGTCGGTCATCGCTGCGAGACCGCCCAGCCCGTCGTCGTCCAGTTGAAGAGTCAGAAGGGCTTCAACGTACTGAAAGGCGGTAAGGTCGCCGGCGTGTACACAATTGGCAAGTTCCACCACTGCGGGCTCGCGACCCTGCTTATCAATGCCACGATTCCCGCCTCTGGGAACACGATTACGCTCAAGCTCGGCAAGGCGAAACTCGGCTAGCCGGCATGGGTGTTGAGGTAGTGATCGATGGGCTGACCAAGACCTTTGGCAGCCACGTGGTGTGGAGCGACGTCTCGCTGACGTTGCCGGCCGGCGAGGTGAGCGTCATGCTCGGGCCGTCCGGCACGGGCAAGACGGTGTTCCTCAAGTCGCTGGTCGGCCTCGTCCGGCCGGACCGCGGGCAGGTGCTCGTGGACGGCATCGACACTGCCTCGTGCTCAGAACGGCAGCTTTACCAGGCCCGCAAGCTATTCGGCGTGATGTTCCAGGACGGCGCGCTGTTCGGCTCGCTGAATCTCTATGACAACGTGGCCTTCCCGCTCCGCGAGCACACCAAGCTCACCGAAGCAGCAGTTCGCCGGGTTGTCCTTGAGAAAATGGACATGGTCGGCCTCGGCGGGGAAGGCCACAAGTACCCGGGCGAGATCTCCGGCGGCATGCGCAAGCGGGCCGGCCTGGCCCGGGCGCTGGTGCTCGATCCGCAGATCATCTTGTGCGATGAGCCGGACTCCGGCCTCGACCCGGTGCGCACGGCCTACCTGTCCCAACTGCTCATCGATCTCAACGCCGAGATCGACGCGACCATGCTGATCGTCACCCACGACATCCAGATCGCGCGCACTGTGCCGGACAACATCGGGATGCTGTTCCGCGGCAGCCTGGTGATGTTCGGGCCCCGTGAGGTGCTGCTCACCAGCAGCAATCCGGTGATCACGCAGTTCGTGAACGGCCGCAAGGTCGGGCCGATCGGAATGTCGGAAGAGAAGGACGAGGCGACGCTGGCCGAGGAGCGGGCCAGCATCAACGGCCAGGGCGAAGGTGCGCGCGACGAGAACCAGCAGCCAGCGCTGGTGCCTCAGCTCGTGCCAAGCCCTGGCCGACCGCCTCGCCAGGCCGTAGACCGGCGCACCTCCCGGGTGCTGAACCTGCTGCACACACTGCCGCACTCGGCCCAGCAGGCCATCACCGCCAGCCTCCACCACTCTTCGGCCGAGCCGCGGCAGCCGCAGCCGCCGGGACCATTCCACCAAGCGGAGCCCTTCAAGCAAGCTGAGCCGTTCAGGCAGGCCGAGCCGGCTCCCCGGCCCGAGTCTGAAGACCGGGATGAAGTCACGGACGCAGGGATCGAAACCGAAGAACAGCAAAGCTCCTGGCCGCGCTGGCTGCCAGGAGGTGGCAGAAGGTGAGCACCAGCGTCAAGCCAGAAACTGCCGGCCGGCCGCAGGGGCCGGTGAAGGGAACCGGAGCGCTCCGCCAGACCGGCAAGCTGTTCGCGCTCGCCGCCAGCGTGATCTGGCTGACGTTCAAGCGGCCGTTTCAGGTCCGCGAGCTGATCGAGCAGTTCTGGTTCATCGCTAGCGTCACGATCTTGCCGTCGATGCTGGTCTCGATTCCGTTCGGCGCCGTGATCACGCTCCAGGTCGGCTCGCTGACCAGGCAGCTCGGCGCCGAGTCATTCACCGGCGCGGCCAGCGTGCTCGCGGTCGTGCAGCAGGCCAGCCCGCTGATCGTGGCCCTGCTGATCGCGGGAGCGGGCGGCTCGGCCATCTGCGCCGACATCGGCGCGCGCACCATCCGCGAGGAGATGGACGCCATGGAGGTGATGAGCGTCTCGCCGATCCAGCGCCTGATCGTGCCCCGGGTGCTCGCCGCTTCTGGCGTCGCGGTCCTGCTCAACGGCCTGGTCTCGGTCGTCGGCGTGATCGGCGGTTACTTCTTCTTCGTCTACCTCCAGCACGGCACCCCGGGCGCTTTCCTGGCCAGCTTCTCCTCCCTGGCCCAGCTCCCCGACCTGTACATCAGCGAGATCAAGGCGCTGATCTTCGGCTTCATCGCGGGCGTGGTGGCGGCCCACCGGGGCCTGAACCCGCGGCCAGGGCCCAAGGGCGTCGGCGAGGCGGTCAACCAGTCCGTGGTGATCACCTTCTTGCTGCTGTTCTTCGTCAACCTCGTCCTGACCGCGATCTACCTGCAGATCGTGCCCCCGAAGGGAGCGTGAACCGATGGCCAGCACCGACACAGGCTCGAGCCGGACCGAAGCAGCGCTCGACCGCTCGCTCGGCTGGCTCGACCTGCTCGGTGACCAGCTGCTGTTCTACGGCAAGGCGCTGGCCTGGATACCGCGCGCGATCCGCCGCTACCCCAAGGAGATCGCCCGGCTGCTGTCCGAGGTCGGCTTCGGCAGCGGCGCGCTCGCACTGATCGGCGGCACGGTCGGCGTCATGATCGGCATGACGCTGTTCACCGGCACCGTGGTCGGCCTGCAGGGCTACGCCGCGCTGAACCAGATCGGCGCGTCGGCGTTCACCGGCTTCGTGTCGGCGTACTTCAACACCAGGGAGATCGCGCCGCTGGTCGCCGGGCTCGCACTGTCGGCCACCGTGGGCGCGGGCTTCACCGCCCAGCTGGGCGCGATGCGGATCAACGAGGAGATCGACGCGCTTGAGGGCATGGGCATTCCGAGCCTGCCCTACCTGGTCACGACCAGGATCATCGCCGGCGCCGTCGCGGTGATCCCGGTGTACGCGATCGGCCTGATCAGCTCCTACTTCGGCTCCCGCGTGGTTACCGTCTACTTCGAAGGCCAGTCTCCCGGCACCTACAGCCACTACTTCGGCCTGTTCCTGTCTCCGGTCGACGTGCTCTGGTCCTTCCTCAAGGTGCTGCTCTTCAGCGTGGTCGTGATCTTGGTGCACTGTTACTACGGTTACCGGGCCGAAGGCGGTCCGGCCGGGGTGGGCGTCGCGGTCGGCCGGGCGGTACGCACCGCGATCGTCGCGATCAACATCATCGACTTCTTCATGAGCCTGGCCATCTGGGGCGCGACGACAACCGTGCGGATCGCCGGATGAGCCATTCCGACGCGATCGGCCGGGCAAGGCGCAGCGCCAAGATACGCAAGCGCGTTGCCGGCGTGGCCTTCCTGGTCACCGGGGCCCTGCTGATCTGGCTGTCGCTCGCGCTCTACAACAAGCAGTTCAGCTCGGTCGCGATGGTGACCGTCTACACCAGCAGCGTCGGCAACGAGATGCATCCCGGCAACCAGGTCATGGTGCGCGGCGTCCAGGTCGGCGAGGTGCGCCAGGTCAACGCGAACGGCGCCGGCGCCCGGCTGCTGCTCGCCATGGACCCGGGCGAACTGCCCAAGCTGCCGACCAACGTGTCCGCCGAGATGCTGCCGACCACCCTGTTCGGCGAGCGCTATGTGGATCTGGTCCTCCCCAGCCGACCGGCTCCAAACACGCTCACCGCCGGCAGCGTGATCAGGCAGAACCGATCCGGCGACGCACTCGAACTCGAGCAGGTCCTGAACAACCTGCTGCCGATGCTGCGGGCGGTCCAGCCGGACAAGCTGTCGCTGACGCTGACCGCGATCGCACAGGGCCTGGCGGGCCGGGGCACCGAACTCGGCCAGACGCTGGTCACGCTCAACGCCTTCCTGAAGGAGCTCAACCCGCAGCTGCCGCAGTTCGACACCGACATCCGGCGGCTGGCCGGACTCACCAAGACCTACAACGAGGCGACGCCCGACCTCCTCGCCGCGCTCAACAACTTCTCGATCTCCGGCCAGACGCTGGCCAGCGAGCGGTTTAACTACGCCGCGCTGCTGACCAACTTCAAGACCGCCTCCGATGACCTGCGGGCGTTCCTCAACGCCAACGGACCGAACTCGGTCGCCCTGTCTAACGACAGCATTCCCTCGCTCGGCATCCTCGCCCGGTACGCGCCGGAGTACCCGTGCACGCTGGCGAACCTGGCCGACTTCGTGCCCCAGATCGACAAGGTGCTCGGCGCCGGCAGCAACGAGCCAGGACTGCACGTCCGGGTCCTCATCGTCCCGTCGCTCGGCGCCTACAAGGCCGGCAAGGACACTCCGGTCTACGGCGACAACCTCGGCCCGCACTGCTACGTGGTCCCGTTCAAGGGCATCCACCTGCACGACGGGGCGCGCCATACTAAGGCAGCACAACCATGAACCGCCGCAGCCTCACCGCGCCCCTGGTCAAGTCGATCGTCTTCGTGATCGTCACGGTCACGATCACGGCGATACTCGGCGTCAGCATCGCGTACTCGGGAACCTCGGGCAACGTCGGCTACAAGGCCGTGTTCTCCGACGTCACCGGCCTGGTCGTCGGCAACGACGTTGACATCGCCGGGGTCAGGGTCGGCAACGTGACCTCGATCAGCGTCTACCACCACAACCTCGCGCTGGTCGGCTTCTCGCTCCAGCAGGGCCGCCAGCTCCCGGTCTCGGCGACCGCGACGATCAAGTACCTGAACCTGGTCGGCCAGCGCTACATCGAGCTGGGCCAGGGCACGGGCCCGGTCGACCGGGTGCTCAACCCCGGCGGCACGATCCCGATGACTCAGACGACGCCCGCGCTCAACCTCACCGAGCTGTTCAACGGGTTCCAGCCACTGTTCCGGGCCCTTGCCCCCGGCGACGTCAACAAGCTGTCCAGCGAGATCATCGAGGTATTCCAGGGCGAGAGCCCGGACATCACCGCGCTGGTCGCGACCGTCGGCTCGCTCACCACCTCGCTGGCCACCAAGGACAAGGTCATCGACGACGTGATCGGCAACCTTAACTCGGTGCTGCACACAATCACCTCGCGCGGCGCGGAGTTCGGCAACCTGATCACCAACCTGCAGGAGCTGGTCTCCGGACTGGCCGCCGACCGCCAGCCGATCGGCACCGCGATCAGCGCGATCGGCAGCCTGACCAGCGCCACCGCCGGCCTGCTGCAGGTCGCCAGGGAGCCGCTGGCCACCGACATCGTCCAGCTCGGACGACTTTCAGCGAACCTGGCCGACAACTCGGGGACCGTGGACACGTTCCTGAAGGATCTGCCGGCCAAGATGACCGACATCGCCCGGCTGGCCTCCTATGGGTCCTGGCTCAACTTCTTCCTCTGCAGCGCCACGGTGACCGGCGTCCAGACCACCCCCGAAACGACGAAGCCGCTCGGCGGCGTCCCGGTCACGGCCGCGAGGTGTACCTCATGAGGGGCATCAGCCTGCGCGGCCTGGACCGGCAGAGCTTCGGCCTGCCGCCGCGAGGCGCTCGCCGGGTGATGAAGCCGCTGAAGGAACGCAACCCGGTCACCGTCGCCCTGATCGGCCTCGCCCTGCTCGCGATCATCGGGCTGGCCGTGTTCTTCGAAGGCGACCTGCCGATCATCGGCGGCGGCACCGGGTACACGGCCTACTTCGCCGAGGCAGCCGGCCTGCAGCCGGGCAACGAGGTCAGGATCGCCGGCGTCACCGTCGGCAAGGTGACCGGCGTCTCGCTGGCCGGCGCCAAGGTCGCGGTGACATTCAAGGTCAAGAACGCGTGGGTCGGCGACCGGACCACGGTCGCGATCGACATCAAGACCGTGCTCGGTGACAAGTACCTGGCCCTCGACCCGCTCGGCTCCGCCCAGCAGAACCCGGGCACCCCGATCGCGCTGTCCCGCACGACCTCGCCCTACGACGTCACCGAGGCGTTCGGCGGCGTCGGCCAGCAGATCAGCAAGATCAACACCGCCGAGCTGACCAAGAGCCTCGCGACCCTGTCCGACGCGTTCGCGGCCACCCCGCCCTACGTGCGCAAGGCGCTGAGCGGCCTCGCGGACCTGTCGAGATCGGTGGCCTCGAAGGACTCCGAGGTCACCAGCCTGCTCGCCGAGGCCAAGAAGGTCACCGGCACCCTCAGCCGCGAGTCCACCAGATTCAGCTCACTGCTGCGCGACGGCAACCTGCTGCTCGCCGAACTCCAGCTGCGCCAGCAGGCGATCCACGATCTGCTGCTCGACACCCAGGCCCTGGCCAGCGAGCTGTCCGGTCTGGTCAACGATGACCAGGCGACCCTCACCCCGGCGCTGACCGCGCTCAACGATGTCACCACGCTGCTGCAGAACGACCAGGCCGACCTGGCCCAGGCGATCGCGCTGGCCGGCCCGTACTACCGGCTGCTCGGCAACGCGCTGGGCAACGGCCGCTGGTTCGACATCTACCTGTGCGGCCTGATCCCCCATTCGGTCGCCCCAGGAAACACGCCCGCACACGGCTGTGCGCCCCCGAAACCTTAGATAAGACCAAAAAAGATTCAGACCTAGGAGGGAGAACGCATCGTGCACGCCGGATCGGTGGCCTCTAGGTTGCCCTCGTCCGTACGGGATCGCCTGATCCTGGCCAGCGGCGTGGTCGTAGTCGCGGCCCTGCTGATCGCCGCCGGGGTGTTCGTCTACCACTCGCTGCGGCCGACCACCAAGGTCACGGCCTACTTCTCCGAGACGATCGGCGTCTATCCGGGCTCGACGGTGCGCATACTCGGGGTCCCGGTCGGCACGGTGAACTCGGTCTCCCCCGACGGCACCAGGGTCAAGGTGACGATGACGCTGAACTCAGGCGTCCCGGTGCCAGCCAGCGCCGGCGCGGTCGTCATCTCGCCGAGCGTGGTCGCCGACCGGTACATCCAGCTCACGCCGCCCTATACGCACGGGCCGAAGCTGGCTGACGGCGCGGTGATCCCCGTGACCAGGACGATGGTGCCGGTCGAAGTCGACGAGGTCTACTCCAGCCTGGCCAAGCTCGCGAACGCGCTCGGCCCGCACGGCGCGAACTCGCGTGGCGCGCTCAGCTCGCTGATCAAGACCGGGGCCGCGAACCTGAGCGGCAATGGCAAGTACCTGCGCGAGATGCTGACCGAATTCGGCGGCTTGTCCAAGACCCTCGGCGGGTCGGCGAACAACCTGTACGCCTCGATCAAGTTCCTGCAGCGATTCACCACCATGCTGAAGAACAATGACGGCCAGGTCCGGCTGGCCGAGAACCAGCTGGCCAGCGTGTCCGGGTTCCTGTCGGCCGACCGCACCGACCTGGCCGCCGCGCTCAAGGACCTGGCGATCGCCCTGAACCAGGTCAAGAGCTTCATCGGCGACAACCGCAGCCTGATCGATTCCAACGTCTCCAAGCTGGCCTCGATCACCGGAATCCTGTCCCGCGAGCGGGCCTCGCTGGCGCAGGCGCTGGACGACGCGCCCCTGGCGGCCGACAACCTGGTCAACGCCTACGACGCGACCCGGCACACGCTCGACGGCCGCGGTGACCTCAACGAGTTCTCGATGGGGACCGCCGCGAAGGCTTTTGACACGGCCGCCAGCCAGCCTGGCGTCGCGGCCGGGCCGCTCGGGACCGTTGCGGTGCCGTCCTCGCTGCTCGGGCAACTCCCCCCGCTGCCGCTCCCGGCCGTCGGCCCGGTCTACGGCACCCCCGAGGCGATCCTGGCAGGCGGTCACCGATGAGCAGGCGCTGGGCTGTCGCTGCCGCCGCTACGCTCACCGCGCTGGCTTTGACCGGCTGCAGCGGTGACAGCGGCTACAGCGGGATCTACTCCATCCCGCTGCCCGGCGGCGCCAACCTGGGCAGCCACCCCTACCAGGTCACCGCGCAGTTCGGCGACGCCGGCGACCTGGTGCCGCAGTCGGCCGTCATGGTCAACAAGGTCGCGGTCGGCCGGGTCACCAGGATCTTCCTGCCCAGGGGCAGCTGGGTCGCGAGCATCACCATGGCTGTGAACGGCAGCGTCCGCCTGCCCGCCAACGCGATCGCGGAGATCGAGCAGTCGAGCCTGCTCGGCGAGCAGTTCGTAGCGCTCTCGGCCCCTCCCGGCATCGCGCCCACCGGCCGGCTGGCCGATCACGCGGTGATTCCAGTCACCCGCACGACCAGCAACGCGACCGTCGAGCAGGTGCTCGGGGCGCTGTCCCTGCTGCTCAACGGCGGCGGCATCGACCAGTTGCACACGATCACCACCGAGCTGAACAAGGCCCTGACCGGCAACGAGCCGCAGATCCGCGAGCTGATCACCAGCCTGCACACGTTCCTGGCCAACCTGGACGCGAACAAGGACTCGATCAAGACCGCGCTGGACGGCCTGAAGACGCTGTCGGTCACGCTGGCCGCGCGCGACAAGCAGATCGGGCACGTGCTCGATCACCTCACGCCCGGCCTGAAGGTGCTGGCCGACCAGCGCTCGCAACTGGTCGCGATGCTGACCTCGCTGCACAAGCTGACCGGGGTCGCGGTCGCGACGATCAACGCGAGCCAGGCCAGCCTGGTCACCGACCTGAACGAGTTGGCCCCGATCCTGCGGTCGCTGGCCGACGCCGGAGCCAACCTGCCGAATGCGCTGCAGGTGCTGCTCACCTACCCGTTCACCAACCAGGTGCGCAGCGACGTGAAAGGTGATTACCTGAACGTCTTCCTGTCACTGCGCGCCAAGAAGGGCACCACGATCATCCCGCCGATCAAGCCGCCGGCCCCAAAGAAGGGCAAGCACTGATGCTGACCAGGGCGACCAGGCTGCAGGTGCTCGCATTCGCGCTGATCGCGGTGCTGGTGATCAGCTACACCGGCATCCACTACGCCAACGTCGGCCGGTACTTCGGGCTGAGCGGCTATTACGTGGTGCACCTGGACCTGGCCAATTCGGGCGGGATCTACCCCGCTGCCGACGTGACCTATCGAGGCGTATCGGTCGGCCGGGTCGGTGCCATGCGGCTGACCGCCACCGGCATCGAGGCCGACCTGGACATCTCCAACTCGGCCCCGAAGATCCCGGCCCGGCTGCACGCCGCGGTCGCGGACCTATCCGCGGTCGGCGAGCAGTACGTGGACCTGCGCCCGGACGCCTCGACCGGACCGTTCCTAGCCGCCGGCAGCGTCATTCCCGAGCGCTCGACCGCCCTGCCGCTGCCCGTGACCAGCCTGCTGACCAGCATCAACGACCTCGCGACGTCGCTGCCGCTTAAGTCGTTGCGCAAGCTGACCGACGAGCTGGCGACCGGCTTCGGCGGCCAGGGCGGCAACCTGGCCGACATCATCACCGGCAATCACGCCCTCGCCGGCGCCGCCGACAAGACGGTCGGGGCCACCAAGGCGCTGATCTCAGATGCCCGTGAAGTGCTCGCCACTCAGATAGCCGAGACCAACGAGTTGGTAGCTTTCTCCCGAAATGCACTTTTGCTTTCCCGTTCACTTGCGGATGCCAACGGCAGCCTTCGCGAACTGCTGACCGCCGGGCCGCAAGCCGCTGCGCAGGTGGCGGACCTCCTCCAGGAGACAAACCCGGCGCTGGGCGAACTGATCGCCAACCTGCTGACCACGTCTGAGTTGACGCTGACTCGCGGCAAGGCGCTCAATGAGCTGCTTTCGGCGCTACCGGCCGACGTGGCGATCGGGTCGACGGTGATCAGCAACAAGGGGTCGCAGTTCGGCGTGGCGCTAACGTTCTTTAACCCGCTGCCGTGCACGAAGGGGTACGAAGGGACGGATTTCCGTAACGGGCTGGATACGTCGCCGGGGCTGTTGAACACGGGGGCGAGTTGCGCGCTGCCGGCGAGTTCCGGAGTGGACGTGCGCGGTTCTGCGCACGCGCCGTCCGGCGGAGGCGTGCCGTCGGCCGCGTTGCCCGGGCTAGCCTCGCTGCTGGGGGTGACGCCGTGACCGCGACCGAGTCTGAGTCGGCCGAGCCCGTGCCTGAGACCGAGCCCGTGCCGGAGACCGAGCCCGTGCCGGAGACCGTGGACGAGGTTGGGGCTGAGGTTTCGCCTGAGGCTAATCCCGCGCCGGAGGGGGCCGCGCCCACCAGGCGGGTCGATCCGGTGCGCCTGACCGCGATCGTGCTGCTGGCCGCCTCGGTGCTCTTCGCCGCGTTCGGCGGCTGGTACTGGCTGAGCGCACCCCGCGGGTCGAGCGACGCCGGTGTCCGCGACCAAGCGCTGCGGTCCGGCGAGCAGGCCGTGCTGAACTTCAACACGCTCGACTACCGCCACGTCGGCACCGGGATGAACCTGTGGCTGCAGTCCTCCACCGGCTCCCTGCACGCCTCGATCGTCGCCGGCAAGACGGCGTTCGAGCAGCAGATCGTCAAAGCCCAGACGACCACGTCCGCCCGGATCCTTGACGCTGCGCTGACCAGCCTGAACGTCCAGTCGGGGCGGGCGGTCATCATCGTGGCGATCCAGCTCACGGTCACGCCGGCGCACGGCGTGGCCAGCACAAAGCAGAGCCGCCTGGAAGGCACGCTGGCCAGGACGGCGTCCGGCTGGAAGCTCAGCGGACTGAGCCAGGTCCCGGTCCAGGCGGCGGCCGGGGGCCAGCGATGAACCGACTGCTCCGGCCGGCGGTGCTCGGCGTGGCGACGGTGATCTTCGGCGGCTTCGGCGTCTGGGCCACGGTCGCCGCCCACGGCCTGCGCGCCGCCGCCGCGACCGCCAACACCGCGCTGGTCGACCGGCCCGCGACGGCGTCGGTCGAGCACGACATCACCAGCGCGATCGACACGATCTTCTCCTACAGCTACGCCGACGTCGCTAAGACGCGCAAGGCCGCGCAGGCGCTGCTGACCGGGGCCGCGATCAAGCAGTACGACCAGCTGTTCGCGCTGGTCGAGCAGCAGGCGCCGAAAGAGAAACTGGTCGTCGTGACAAAGGTGACCCGCACGGGGGTTGAGCTGCTGACCGGCGGCCGGTCCCGCATCCTGGTCTTCGCGAACCAGCAGGACACCCGGGCCGGTACTGGCCAGGCGAGCTACTCAGGCGCGATGTTCGCCGTGACGGCGGTTAACCGAGGCGGCCGCTGGCGAATCTCCAACATCAACACCTTCACCAGCCCGGGCTAGGAACCCGAGCGAATCCGGTGGAGGGTATCGGCAAGTTCACGGGCGTCCCATTCGCACCACTACTCCCACCCGGCACAGTCGATCCGCCCGCCCGGCAGCACTTTTCCCGGGTTGCGACGACATATACCGGGTTAGCGATCGCAGAACCGGGACCAACCGGACAAAATTTGGCGCTAACCCGGGCTAAGACGTCGCAAGCCGGGATATGTGGCTCGGCGAGCCCCGGATAGCTGTCGGAGCACCCCGGCCAACTCCCTAAAGCACCCCAGGCATCCGAGCCAGCTACCCGCGCACCCAGGCCAGCTACCCCAGCACCACGGCCAGGTACCCCGGCACCACGGCCAGGTACCCCAGCACCACGGCCAGGTACCCCAGGCCTCGGCCAGGTACCAAGCGTGCCAACAGCACCTCCATCCCCAGAAATCACGCTCAGTCCGCCCGCCCGGCAGCACTTATCACGGCTGGCGACGTCTTATCACGGATTATCGACGCTAGAACCGGGATCAACCGGACATAATTTGTCGATTTCCCGTGATAAGTCGTCGTGACCCGTGATAAGTGGGGCCCAGCCGCTGGCGGCGGGCGTTGCTAGCGACGGGTGAGCGTGGCCAGCCAGGCCTGGGCAGATTCGCCGGGGAACTCTGGCCAGGGGTTGACCTCGAAGACGCTCGGGACGATGTCCTTCACGGTCCAGCCGTCGCTGAAGGCGGCTCGCAGTTCGTCCTGGGTGACCCGCCTCGGGCCGAAGTCGCCGGGCTGGTTTTCGCTGAAGCACATCAGGTAGCAGGTGCCGCCCGGTTCGATGACCGAGGCCAGGCTGGTTACGTACTTCACCCGGTCGTCGTCGTCGAACACATGGAACAGGCCGCTGTCGCCGGACGCGTTGAACGTCGCGCCAAGTTGACCGAGGTTCAGGGCGTCGCCGACCTCGAAAC
>Ga0099827_10000600_pt1 | contig 16841 bp, 16 predicted proteins | sample CZO8metaG_FD_79339 | JGI IMG/M metagenome (GOLD analysis project Ga0099827, IMG submission 79339) | Vadose zone soil microbial communities from the Eel River Critical Zone Observatory, Northern California, USA - CZOApr15con1.8 metaG | ecosystem: Environmental > Terrestrial > Soil > Vadose zone ...
ATCGCTGCGCCATTGCTCGCGCGTCACCGTGGCAATCTCAACGTCCAGGGATTTGTTAAAGGCGCCTACGCGGCAGCGATTGGAACGATATTGGGTGCATGCATCTTGCTTGGCCGCATCGCCATCGGCGATTGGCTCACTGCGTTGATAGGGCTGATCTCGCTCGCCGTGCTGTTTCGCTGGAAAGTCAGCAATCCGCTCCTGATCGCCGCCACGGCGGTCGTCGGACTGATCGCGTTCCCGCTGCTGCAACCGACTTGGGTCATGGTCAAATTCTAAATCAAAAAGGCGAAATGGGGCGACATTAACCCACCGATGGAGGTCAACATGACCCGAAGAAAGATGTTGCTAATGACTGCAGGCGCAACGGTTCTTGGTATCGCTGCCTTGGTTGGCTTCGCCAGCCACGACGCTATCTTTGCAGCCGAAGACCAAGAGGCGCTGATCAAGCAGCTTAACACCGCCAAGATCAACTTGCAGCAAGGTCTTGCGGCGGGCCAGCAGGAAGGGCAACCGATCTCGGCGAAATTCGAGCTCGATGAGGGCAAGCTACAGCTCTCGGTTTACACGTCGAAGGATGGCAAGTTCTCCGAGGTGCTGGTCGACTATATGGACGGCAAAGTGACCAAGGCCGAGCCAATCACCGGGGGAGACGACCTCGCTGCGGCCAAATCACAGAGCGCGGCGATGGCCAAGGCAAAGAGCTCCCTGAAGGAAGCCGTCGACAAGGCCGCAGCCCAGTCGGCCAAAGCCCGGGTGGTAAGTGCGGTGCCCAGTCTGAAAGATGGGCGTCCCGTCGTTTCGATAGCTCTCCTCGACGGTGAACAGATGAAAACTGTTCAGCAGCCCTTGGATTAGGGGTGCCCTGCATTGAGCAACGCATCGGCAGAGTGACATTCTGCGTCCCTGAGGCGTGTGGCAATGTTAAATCCACTCCGGACAATCGTTGCGGTGTTAGCCGGCGTTGTGGTGCTGGCTGACACCGCAGGCCAAGCGTCTGCTCAGTCAGCGAATCGGGCGCCGTCCGTGGACATCGAACTCGTTATCGCCGTCGATGTTTCCTATTCCAAATGCGCGGCCGGGTGGAACCGCGGAGCCACCAAACAGTTTCCTTGGCAACGGGGAAACGCAGGCTCCCCATCAGACGGTTGATCGTCCAAGCCCTGCGCAGCAACTCGTAAATCGAGGAGGTTGCGCATGGATGGTTTTGACCGGTTTGGTGTTTTGAGATATGGAGCGCCGCCGCGGAGTGCTCCGGCCGGTCAGTCCGCAATCGCCACCCACCTCGAAAGTCACATTTCTCCTCGGCTTTCTTTCTTAGCCAGCGGCTCCCCATCCACATTTGTGCCCCCTGCAGATGGCGTTTCGTCGCGCTGCTTGGATTTTACCGAAGGCTTGCGTGAGAGAAAAACTCGCGTTCGCACCGAGAATGCCAGCGTAATTCAAAACAGGATCAATAGTTATGGCGCGGAAGACAGTCGTCATTTACTTCCCGCGATTGGGTGTACCATTGTACACCCACGAAAAACTTACGTTATCCGCAGTCGCTAAGGCGATTGCCCGGATCAATGATGATGAATTCGCGGGGTGCTGCGATAAGGCTCGCCACCACGATCACAACGATATCTTTTTCGTTCCCAGCGACGCGTTAATCCTGAACGAGGCATCAGAACTCGGTATTCACAGCCCGGCCGGGCTGTTCGGTGCCATCGTTCCGTATCCTTTCGTGAAAACAAAGGCGATCACGCATCGCCTGGTCAATGGCCGCGCGGATCGGCCGGAGGGCTGGTCATCTGGTTTTGCACAAAGGGTTCGCCGTGCCGCGTTGCCGGGCTTTACCGCATTCAGCGCCCATGATGCCCGGCTGGCAGCAGCGGCAGGCCTGCAGGCGCATGGTGCGATCCGTTTGAAGGATCCGCTTGGTGACGGCGGGCATGGCCAAACTGTTATAACGAGCCCTAATGCGCTGAATGAGATGCTAGAAAACTATCCGGAAGAGAAACTCGCTACTCACGGACTGGTGCTCGAAATGAATTTGCGCCGAGCCGTGACTTTGAGTGTTGGCCAGATCACGGTCGGCGATCTGGTGATCGCTTACCACGGCACGCAAAGAACCGTGACGAATAATCATGGACGATCAGTCTACGGTGGCTCACGCTTGGTCTGTGTGCGTGGTGGCTGGGAGGCACTCGAAGACCTGCCTATAAGCCCGGAGACCCGCCTCGCCATCGCGCAGGCACGATCATATGACCAGGCAGCCGCCGAGTATCCGGGCTTCCTGGCCACACGGCGAAACTATGATGTCGGTCAGGGCATAGATGAAGAAGGTCGCTGGCGATCTGGAGTCTTCGAAGCATCGTGGCGCTCCGGGGGCGCTAGTACTGCTGAGCTGGCGGCATTGAGCGAATTCGCGCAAGACCCCGTTGTGCAGGTCGTCGAGGCATCCGCCGTGAAAGAATTTGGAAGGGATCGCAAAATTCCGCCGGGCTCAGTGGTTCACTTTCAGGGTGATGATCCCGAGGATGGTCCGCTGCTCAGATATACCGTGGTTACACGACGAGGCACGCAGCCTTCCCTTCATTTTGCGAACGGCAAACGCTGCGCGCGTGTTGGAAACCTGGGCGTCATGCCGACGTCAAAAAAACAGAGTTGCGGCAGATAGCTGACCCAACCAAGACATTGATCGGCAAGCGACGATTTGAAAGCTCATCACGAGTTCGCAGTTCGTGTTGCTCATCACAAGAATAAGAAGATGACCGTCTAGATGCCTGCCGAGTGGACTGTCCTCCGCTTCGTCCGACTCAGTAATCTAACTTTCTACTGGCTGGTCAATGTTGAAAAGATCGGCTTAGCCGCTGGGCCGCTTCCTTCTCCGGCGAAAAAGCGAATGTCAGGCCGGCGCGTATCTCGGTCTCGCGCTGATGGCTGCTATCGATCTCGTTGATGATCCATGCGTGCCGCAGTCCAACATCGAAGGAGAGCTCATCGCTTACCTTCCAAATCAGCCCGACGAGACCGGAAAATGTTGCCCGCGTGTTGAATTCGTTTTCGTAGCGCACTTCCGCCACCGGCCGGACTTTCCAATCAAATGGTCCTTCGATAATCGTGCCGACCGACACGTTGCCGTGCTGCTCTCGTGTGAGCTCCGCACCAACATTGAAGTGCATCGTTCCCCACAACCACCGCTGCGATACGATGCCCAGCCAGCTCGCGCCGAACCCTTGCTCATCGTTGACACCCGGAAGAAGCACGCCAAACTCGGTTGCCACGCTCGGCCCGGATTTGCCCTGAAGAACACCTTCTTGCAGCACGCCCTTGAGGAACACGGCGTTACCAAGCAGCCTGCTCCGGGTATCTTCGGCAGGAGCCAGCGGATGCTCTCCTCGGCCTTCCACCACAAGCTCCCAGTTGTCGGCAAAGCCATAATTGAACACGTACGCGGGCGCGACCAGCGTACGCTCCGATCCGGAGCGGCGGAAGCCAGCAGGACCAAGTTCGATCTCCAGTTCTCCGACATTGGCTACCGCCGCATCTGTCGAATCGAACGGCCGATACGCAAGGGCATGCTGAGATCCACTCAGCAGAAAAACAAATCCCAGGAAGAAAAAGAAGAACCTATTCATGGAATTCGGCATGTCCCCAGGCTCCGCCTTGGAAAGTACTAGCATTCCAGGGTCCGCAGGAGAACGTATTTCTCCCAAGCTTTAATACTGCCTTAAACTTCGTATGATCGCGCTCAACTGATTAAAGGAGCAACGTCAGGCTATCTCGAATGAACAATGATGGTATTGTCCTGACTGGGCGAAACGAGATTCCTTGCAGCGCCGCAGATTAGCAGCGCCGCAGATTATATGCGTGATCATGGACGAACAGCATTCACAGAAGACCCGTGGGCGAGCAGAGTGCCTTTCAAGTAACAGTGCTGCCGTGATGCGAACGAGATTGGCTCGTCCTACCGCTATTCCTATCGCTCACGCCATCGCGCAAGACGCCGGTCTGCGCCGCGGACCAAGATTGAAGTCGGGCAACGTCAACTTTGACAGGATCGGAAACAGATTGGTCTGCAACGGGTCGGTACCCAGTCGTGAAGGCGCAATCCTGGAGCATCTCACGGGGCGCTTGGATCGCGTCGTCCCGAACACCGCGCTTGCAGGTAAGTTGCTTGACCTCAACGAGCTGGAGTCCAATGCCATTCCAGTTCACGAACCTCGCCTCCGGCGCAACTTGGTGGATGGTCAATACAATGGATGGCGCGAGTAACCTTCTCATCGAAGCCCAAGCATGATCCGGAGCCAATTCCGATCGCTGCAGTTTCGCCTCGCCGTCCGCCTGGTGGCACTCTACATCGCTGCGGCTGCAATTGCCGCCGGTATCTTGGTCTACCAAGCATACGACACCGCCGGCACACTCGACAGCCGAGAACTCAGCCTTCGCGCAGCAGATCTAGCACAATATATCTCGGTAGATTCGAAAGGAACGGCGCAGCTCAATTTGCCGTCGAAGTTGACGGCTGGCTATGAAGCTGGATCCGGTGCGGATATCTTCGCAATACGCGGATCCGGCGGACAGATTATCGCCGCGTCGCCATCCAGCTTCGGTGAGTTGGTCGCTGGATGGCCGGTCGCCACGGACGAACCCAGTTATTTCCACCTCAACGATTTCGGTTCTGGATCCCAAGACTATTATGGTTTGAGCATCTGCATGAATAGTAAGGCTGGACCGCTTTCAATTTCCGTGGCGCGCTCGGCTGGGGCTGACGCACTGATGCATTCGCTCCTTCGAGAGTTTGTCGTCGACATCGCCTGGGTGATGCCGCTCCTCGTCCTGATCACGCTCGGCGTCGGGATCTTTGCGATCCGTAACGGGCTTAAGCCGGTTCGGGCGGTCTCGGATATGGCGGCGGCGATCGGGCCTAGCACGACCTCCATTCGGTTGCCCGACGAGAACCTTCCAAGCGAGATCACACCTTTGGTCGTCGCTGTGAACCACGCACTCGACCGTCTTGAGCAGGGCTTCGCGGTCCAGCGCCAATTCACGGCTAACGCCGCCCATGAGTTGCGCACACCGCTTGCCATCATGACCGCCGCGCTCGACGTGATGGATGGCAACGGAGATATCTCCAAACTCAAATCCGATGTGGCGCGCATGAACCGGCTTGTAGAGCAACTCCTGCGCGTCGCCCGACTGGATGCGATAGTGTTAGACGTTTCCGGTACCGTGCGCTTAAACGATTTGGCCTCAAGCACTGTCACGACGATGGCTCCCTGGGCGTTTGCCCAAAAGCGGGCCATCGCCTACGACGGCCCCGATCAGCCTGTCCAAGTGAAGGGAAACGTACATGCGATCGAGGATGCACTCAGGAACCTCGTCGAGAACGCGATCCTCCATTCGCCTCCGCACACAGAAGTAGTTGTGAGTGTGCGCCAAGACGGAACCGTAAGCGTAGCGGATCAGGGACCCGGCGTTCCCCCCGAGGACCGCGAGCGGATCTTCGATCGATTCTGGCGAGGCAGAGGGGCCACGTCGCTCGGCGCGGGCCTCGGCCTCGCGATCGTAAGGGAGATCATGAGGCTGCATCGGGGAAATATTCGTGTCGACAATAGTCCCAACGGGGGCGCCATATTCACGCTCTGCTTTTCCCTCGCAGATTAACCGGCATACAGATCTTCCCGCAAAAGCCGGGCCGTAAGTAGACAGCCGCCGCGGGGCGACGATAGCTCTCCGCAGTGTCACGCGCCTACGACATTCAAAGACACTTAATTCTGCCTTAAACGACCGATGGTTGGCTACTACTCGAAGCAATTTGACGCGCCGTAGAGGAGCAGATCATACACCGCTGTCACTTCGGGTGAGCCGCCCGACGCTGATGTTCGACTTAGGCGAGCAAGCTGTTGGGAACAGCACCTGGAGGGACCGATGAAGATTCTACTTATCGCGGCCGCGACAATCGCAATAGCGACGACAGCGTTCGCCGAGACCGATACATTCGACAAGGCTTCAACAGGCTCACTGCCAGCGGCCTTGACGTGCGGCGTGACCGGTCGCGGCTCACCGAAATGGACGATCGAAGCCGATTCAACAGCACCAAGCCAGCCAAACGTTCTCAAGCAATCCGGCAGCGGCACGTTTCCCTGGTGTGTGTGGAAAGGCGGCTCGATCACCGACGGCTATGCAGAGGTCAAGTTCAAGCCGCTTGAAGGGCGCGAAGATCAGGCCGGCGGGCTCGTATGGCGTTGGAAGGACGGCAACAACTACTACGTCGCGCGAGCGAACGCGTTGGAGAACAACGTTTCGCTCTATTATACCGAGAAAGGAAGTCGAATTACCATCAGCTACGTTGATGCGCCCGTTGCGCGGAACCAATGGCACACGTTGCGCGTAGAATTTTCTGGACAGGACATCAAGGTTCTTCTGGACGGCAAGCAATATATCGCACAGCAGGATAATCACATTTCAGGACCCGGCGCTGTTGGGGTGTGGACTAAATCGGATAGCGTTACCGCGTTTGATGATTTCTCATTTGACGGTAAGTAAGAGCAAGGCTCAGAAATCCGGCCGCCGATGCCTTGAATACCTGCGGGCGTTCGCGCCTACCGAGCCCCCTTGGGAATCCTGGACAAAGACGTCAATCAGGGAGCTTTACGCATGAAGAAAGCCTTTTGGATTATCCCCGTGGTTTTCGTTGCGCTGGCCATTGCCTTGTGGCGTTACTATTCCCCCGGCGGCGCGCCGACAGTGGTGGTCTATGTCAGCCATGATCAGGTCTTTTCAGAGCCCATTCTCAAGGATTTCGAGAAAGAGACGGGGATCCAGGTGCGGGCGGTTTACGACACGGAGGAAACCAAAAGCGCCGGAGCGATGAACCGGCTCATCGCCGAAAAGCGCAATCCGCAAGCCGACGTCTATTGGGCCAACGAACCGATCCGCGCCGAGGTCTTGCGGCAGCAGGGAATTGCCGCACCCTATATTTCGCCGAACGGCGCAGGGATTCCGGAGACGTTTCGCGACCCGAATGGGTACTGGACCGGTTTTGCGGCAAGAGCGCGCGTTCTCATTGCGCATCGGGGTACGTCGCCGAAGCCGACCTCAATGTTGTCTTACACAGACCCACAATGGCGCGGCAAGACGGTGATTGCGAATCCGCTCTTCGGCACCACAACAACGCAGATCGCCGCACTCTTTGTTCTCTCGGGCGACGAGCGCGGGCGCGCCTTTATGCAGGGATTACGAGATAATGCCGTCAAGATGTCCCCTAGCAACGGTGACAGCGCTGACCTGGTGGCGCGCGGCGAATTCGCCTTCAGTCTCGTCGATAGCGACGACGTCGTAAATCGGATGAAGCAGCATCAGCCGGTGGAGATGATTTATCCCGATCAAGGTGCCAACGAAATCGGCTGCTTCGTGGTGCCCAATGCAGTTGTGCTGATCGCCGGCTCGCCGCATCCCTCAGCAGGCGAGAAGCTCATCGACTACTTGCTCACGAAAGAGACCGAGAGAAGACTGGCGTTTTCCGACGCGGCTCAAATTCCATTGCACCCTGATGTTGCGATGCCACCTTATTTACAGCCGATCGCATCGATTAAGGTGATGAAAGTGAATTACATGGAAATCGCCTCGAAACTGCAAACGATTTTGCCATTTCTGAAGAATTGGGCCGGGTTCTGAAACCTTGGAAAAACGTCTGACGCTGGTCACTGCCGCGGCGCTGCTCGCTGTTATCGGCTTGTTGCCGGTCCTCGCGATGGTGACCAGCAGCTTCTATATTTCTGGCAGTTTCAGCCTGAAGGCATATCAAACGCTGTTAGCCTCCAGCCAGCAGTACGCGCTATTGCTGGGGCGCGGTGTGCTGCTGTCCCTTCTGACCTCGGCTCTTGCGACCATCGTGGGCGTGCCTTTGGGCGTCTTGATTGGCAAGACCGATTTGCCATGGCGAGGCGCCTTCGCCGTATTATTCACCTTGCCACTACTGATTCCTCCTTATCTGATAGCAGTGGCCTGGGGCACCGTTGTCGGCAAGGGCGGATGGATCAGTCAGGCATGGCCTTCCGCGACGTCGGATCTCCTATCGGCAGCGTTTTTTGGACTGCCTGGCTGTACGGGGGTGCTGTTTACCGCGTTCATGCCTATCGTCATGCTCCTCACCATCACGTACGTCGGCGCCGTAAATCCGCGGTGGGAGGAGGCGGGTCGATTGGTGAGTCGCTGGCCGAACGTCCTGCGGCGGATCACGCTGCCGTTGATTGCCCCGGCAATTCTGTTCGCGGCTATCTTGGTTTTCCTTCTGGCATTCGGGGAAGTCGGGGTACCGACCTATCTGCGCTACCCCGTCTACCCAGTTGAGATCCTCACCCAATTCGCCGCCTTCTATGACTTCGGCGCGGCGACGGCGGCCGCAATCCCGATGCTCGTCATCACACTGGCAATTTTGACCCTAGAATATCGCTTGCTGCACAACTCGATCTTGGAACTGAAGCCGGTTGTGCCGGGTGCGGCACGCTCGCAAATAGCCCTTGGATCTTGGCGCTTCCTTCTTTTCGGTATCGTCCTGGGTTGGGCTCTACTCACAGTCTTGCTGCCACTGGCAGTGCTCCTTATACAATCGGCTTCACCTAGCGCTTATGGCGAAGCACTCTTGCGAGCGAGCGATAGCATTGTACGCAGCCTCGCCTTCGCGGTGATCGGAGCAACCGCACTGACTCTTCTCGGCTTCTGTTGCGGGTACCTGGTTCACAGTCGAGCGCCGCCTCTGTGGCGAAGTGTCGATGCACTGGCACTCTTTCTCTTTACATTGCCTGGGACGGTCATTGGTATCGGTCTTATCAGTTTGTGGAATACACCGATGACCAACGCGGTCTATGGCAGCCCGGCTATCCTGATCCTGGGCTATCTGGCTCAGTATACAGTGCTCCCCATGCGGATTACATCTGCGACTTTGGAACGTGTTCCGCGTTCCCTCGAGCACGCCGCGCGGCTTTGCGGCGCTAGTTGGTTCATGAGCCTGTGGTACATCGTGGCGCCTTTGGCAAAACGCGGTCTGATCGCCGCATGGCTCATCAGCTATGTGTTTTGCCTGCGCGATCTTGGAATCAGCATAGTCGTCTATCCACCGGGTTCTGATACTCTGCCTGTCCGTATCCTGACGCTAATGGCCAATGGCGCCCCCAGCTTGATTGCGGCGCTATGCGTTATTTTGATTGTGGTCACACTTCTTCCACTCGGCGTAGTGAGCCTCTGGCTGCGACACGGCGCGCGACAATCATGAGCATGATCGAGTTTCGAGCGGTATCGAAGGTCTACCCGGGTCGGCTAGTCATCGATGCACTATCGCTAAAAATAGAAGCCGGAGAACGGGTTGTACTATTCGGCCCCTCGGGCTGCGGCAAGTCGACGGTGCTGCATTTGATTGCCGGCCTGGTCGCACCGGAATCTGGCGATATCCTGATCAACGATGAACTCGTCGCGGCTGGCGGAAGAAATCTGTGCGAACTAGAGCAACGCGGGATCGGCATGGTGTTTCAGGATCTTGCGCTCTGGCCGCATATGACCGTCAGCGAGAATATTGAATTCGGCCTGAGGGCAAGGAAAGTTCCCGATAAAGAGCGCAAAAAGCGCGTGAGAGACGTGGTCGATCTCGTGGGACTTGGCGACTATTTGAATGTCAAGCCCGGCGAACTATCAGGCGGGCAGCAACAGCGTGTGGCCCTTGCTCGGGCTCTCGCGTTAGCACCTCGCATAGTTCTCATGGACGAACCTCTTTCCAGTCTCGATGAAGCGCTGAACATACAGATCCGAAAAGAGATTCGACGTTTGCAGGGCGAACTGGGATTTACGTTGGTCTATGTGACGCATAATCGCGATGAAGCGAAAGACCTCGGTACCCGGACTATGCATCTCCGGAACGGTCGCATCGACTCAGCCTTCAATATGGGTCACAGCAGCTAGATTTTATTCCAGCATCTTATTCGCGGTGACCCGGAGGATAGGTTCCGCCCCGCAAACGTGCGTCCCGCCGACACTGAGTGCACCACGAACCCAAAGTGCCACGTTCGGTTCATCGTCCCAAATTGGATTGGCTATCAATTATCCGCCAGCAGACGCCTTGAGTTCACTTGTTTCTTCAATGGATTCCCCTCACCGCTAACGATGGCGTTGACATAGATCAACGAAGGATTGGTCCGACCGCTTAGTCTTCCTAAAATCAAATAGGGAGCGAACATGATTGCCCATGCAGGACAGTATAGAGTCTCGGGCGAAAAGTTGTTCCAACATGTTGATCTCGCGTCGAGCGGCGCGTTGATCGGCGCAACCCAGATGCAGTTCATCGGTTGGACCGGGCACAAGCTCGTTCTGGAAAGTATGCCAACGCAGAATGTTGCCGACGGAAAGAGCGAGATTCTGACTCTAACCTTGGAACGACAAGAATAACTCCGCGTGTGGTCAGTTTCCAAGGTGATCGCGATGCGCCTGCGCATCATGAATCGGACAACAGATAACCGACGCCTCGGACTGTGTGAATCTCCGCGGCTGCCATGTTGTCCAATAACTTTCGCCTAAGGTGATGAACGTGAACTGGTATCGCGTTCGACTCCAGTTCGTCGTCAATCCCGTACAGTTTTTCCTCAAGGACCGCCTTCGGCACAACGCGACCCAGGCGTCGCATCAAATGCTCGAGAACTGCAGCTTCACGCCGTGTTAGGAGGATCGGAGCATCTGCGACCCGCACGTCTCGGCCGATCGTGTCGAATGTGACGTTGCCTGCCCTCAGCACCGTACCAAGCGCACCGCCAGGCCGGCGCAACAAGGCTTTCGTTCGGGCGATGAGTTCCGTCGTCGCGAATGGTTTGACGAGATAATCGTCTGCACCTGCATCGAGACCTAAAACGCGATCTTCAACCGCATCGCGCGCGGTCAGGATAAGAATAGGTGTCCGATTTCCCTCGGACCGAAGTTCGCCGAGCAACCCCATACCGTCGCCGTCGGGCAATCCAAGATCGAGGATCGCTGCATCGTATGCCGTGACTGCCAAGGCAGCTCGCGCATCGGCACACTGGTCGACCGCGTCGACCGCAAACCCGGCCCGCGTCAGAGCCTCTTTGAGAATCTCGGCGATCCGGCCTTCATCCTCGACGATCAACAGGCGCACATCATACCTGGCTGAGTTTCGTTGCGTCCGGCATCGACGGGCGGCCGCGAGTCTGACCTCGCCAGTATACAGGAGGTACTAAGCGGCCGTCGAGGTCCTGATTTCGCCTGCGACTGGCTTGACGATGGAATGCCGAGGGTTGCCGAAGCGGAGGCGATTCATTGAAACCTTCGCGCACGAAGGCAGTCCTGATCCATCACCGCATCGTGAATAAGGTCCAACGTTACGAAACTCCTCCCCGTAAAACTGCCTTAAACAGCTCTGGCTAGGAACTCCGCTTCGGGCGTTTCTACGTCTTCTGAACAATAGGGCGCTCCCGGATTCACGCAAATGTTCAACCCGTGGAGGGGCGATATGCGATATCAGGAGAAACACCATGAATAAACTGCTTGCATGGACGCTTGGTGGGGCGCTGTTAGTCGGCGTGACCGGCGTCGCGATTGTGATGGCGGAGCCGACCAAAGGACCGGCTTTTATCGCGGGTGACCAACCGGTGACCGAAGATCAGGTCCGTCAGAAGTTGCAGTCCGACGGATGGCAGAATGTCAACATCGTGCGCGATGGCCGGTATTTTGAAGCTATCGCATCCAAGGACGGGAAAAATAGCAAGATCGTGGTGGACGCACAAACCGGCCGGCTCCGCGCCGCTGACGACGATGATGATGACTAGTATTCCGATCGGCACGCGGCCTCCACGAATATCGAGGCGGCAGCGCCTCGTGGCGGGACGGCTTTGAGACAGAGTGGCTCGCGGCAGCCTCTCTGTTCTTCCCACCTTGTCCGACCAGTGAGTCGACCTTGTGCGCTCTCACGGCGCACAGGAGATAAGGCTGTTGGGACGGCCATTACGCCTGCATCTGCTATCACCCGTTGGTGACCTAGAAAGCTGCGCACTGCGTCCGCCGCGACAAGAGAGGATCGCATGAGGAGACACGCGCTATTGGCCGGGCTGGTCGCGCTGACGGTTGCGTCGCCGGGATTGGGCCGGGCCGAGGATCAACCGATTGAGATCCAGGTCGTGGACGCGATGAACAAGGCGTTCGGCACGCATCCCGGATTCCGTGCCAATCACGCCAAGGGGCTGGTGGTCGAGGGCAGTTTCAAAGCATCGTCCCAGGCGGCCGTGCTCAGCAAGGCGGCGCTGTTCGATGGCAGTACGATCCCGGTGACAGTGCGATTCTCGGATTCGACGGGGATGCCGAATGTGCCGGACGGGTCTAGGGCGGCCAATCCACACGGCATGGCAATCAAGTTCCATCTGCCGGACGGCAGCGATACCGATATGGTGCTCAACTCGCTCAAGTTCTTTCCAGTGTCCGATGCCGCGGATTTCCGCGACCTGCTGCTCGCGGTGGCCGCGAGCCCACCGGATGCGGCCAAACCGACGAAACTCGAGCAGTTCGTGGCCAGCCACCCCACGGTGCCAGCCGCCTTTGCCAGCGCGATGACGCCAAACAGCTTCGCCGATGAAGAGTACTACGGCATCGATGCATTCATTTTCGTCAACAAGGCGGGCGAGAGGCAGGCGGTGCGCTATCAGATGGTGCCCGAGCGCGCCGTTCATCTGGAGGCGGCCGAGGCAGCGAAACGGGCTCCGGACTTTCTGATGGACGAATTGCCGGCGCGGCTGAAACGCGGATCGGTGACACTCCACCTCAAAGCGCAACTTGCTGCGGCCGGAGATTCCACGAAGGATCCGACGCAACCGTGGCCTGAGGACCGCAAGGTGGTGGAGCTAGGCACGCTGACGATCGACAACGCTGTGACGAACAGCGCGGAGGCGCAGAAGACGTTGTTGTTCCTGCCGGGCCAACTCACCGACGGAATCGAGCCCTCCGACGACCCACTGATCGACGTGCGCAACAGTGCCTACGCCGTGTCGTTCTCGCGGCGCAATCCTTGAGCCGATCTGAGGAACGGCGGAAGATCGGGCATCGAATCTGGGCATGGTTGTTCGCCTGTGAGGCTGCTGATCTTCTCGGACAATACAATGCGGATGCGGTAGCGCCCTAATTTAAGCTTCCGCCGTTGATTGCGCGGAAAGGACACGCTAGGCGCAGAACCATCGAAACAGGCGGAACAGTCGGGAAGATCTAATCCGGTGAAAACTGCTTTCCACATCAGTTGCAATTTCCTCAGTGCGATAATCTTCGTGACGTTTTGCGCCGCCAGCGACGCGCAAGTTGTGACGCTCGCCAGTCCGGAAGCAGCGACAAGTACTCCGCCGTGTCGTTCGGCCTTGACTGGCGAGGGTGGCCCGGTTGCACGGCAGGTACTGCTTGTTCACAACAGAGCAGGGCTCGCTGAGATGAGCCGTGTAGCTGTGGACAATCGCTTTCCGCATTGCGTGGTCGATACGGTGAAGGCGAGCGACGTCGAGCTTGGCGTCTCATTCACGCCGATCGCTGGAAAGATCGATCAGGCGGCCGGGCTGGTGTTTCGCGTCAAGGATGCGGACAACTATTATGTTGCCCGCGGCAATGCGCTGGAAAACAACGCCGACCTCTACCACGTCGTAGGGGGTGTACGGCAGCAGATTGCCAGCGTCTACGTTCGCGTTCCAACCGGCAAGACACAGCAGCTCAACGTGCGAATTGAAGGAGACGCGATCAAAGTCTCGCTCGATCGCCGACCGGTCATCAACGTCAATGATCGAACGATCCAGGGACCGGGGGCCGTTGGCCTCTGGACCAAGGCTGATAGCCTCACGGCGTTTTACGAACTGACGGTCTCTGTACTGAAGGAATAGTAGAACATTGCTAACGTTTTTTTATGTCCGTGATCGGGCCCTGCAAGATCCTCGGACACGGCGCCGCGTTTCCCATAAGAAAACGGGATCCGATGGAAACAGATATCTACTTCGCGCCAATACTGTTGAAAAAGTCCGCTGTTGTGGAGTTGGCCTGCCGCTGATTCACTTCATTTTCAGTTAATCAGAGACACCGTCGTTGTTGGGCGGTCGACTGACGATGCAGGAAGGTTTGTTTTATCAGTTTCGATTGGATGACCACGTCCCCCGACTATATGCTGCGCGCCATCGACAAGTTCGTCGACCTTGACGGCTTAAGGCGGCATTTGATGCCGTTCTACAGCACGACTGGGCGCCCTTCGATTGATCCAGAACTGATGATCCGAATGGTGATTGTCGGCTACTGCTTCGGCATCCGTCAGAGCGAAGACCGTGCGAGGACGTTCATCTCATCTCAATCTGGCCTTCCGCTGGTTCCGTCAACTCGGCCTGGACAGCAGCGTGCCGGATCACTCCACCTTCTCCAAGAACCGCCCTGGTCCATTTCGTGACAGCGATACGTTCCCGGCATGTCTTGGAGACTGTGGTGAGCCGGTGCATCGGGGAAGGGCTGCGGCGCTGAGGGATTTGCGGTCGATACCAGTCTGACGCTCGCGCAAGGCTGTTGGTCACGGAGGCGAGAACTTTGCGTACAGTCAGGACCGCTCGAAATTGGTGCATTCTCAAGCGGTGACTTTCGCTAAGCACTTGAAAAACAGGTTCAGGAAAAAGACCACGGTGAAGATTAGAAATCCCAGAATCGGTACCGATTGCAGGATATCGAGCAGCGAAATCAGCACCATCTCGAGGCGCCGGCTCTTGGCGGCGAGCGCAGCATACACGAAGGTGAAGATGGTCGAGCAGATGATGGCAAACAGCATCCGGATCGTCGTGCGCAACGCGTTAGAGCGGAAGATTGACGGGATCGAGAGATACCGGTGTAACGTCGAGCGCCGACAGCGGCAAGGTGGTCTGCTCGCCGCCATAGGCGATCAGCACCATGGCGCCGATCACCAGAACCAGCGCGCCACGACGTCCCAGACGTTGGGCCGCAGCCCCTGCCCCAGCACTGCGGTACGAATATCCTGAAGCGCCACGACAGCCGCCTTATTTAAAACTCCCCGTGCAGGCGGCCCGAGAAGATCGAGACCGGCCCGCGGTCGGCGTTATAGGCGGGATTGGTGATCAACTGATAATCGGCGGTGAAGGTGAAGGCTTTGTTGAGCGCAAAGGCGTAATAGGCTTCCAGAACGCGCTCCGGCTGGTAGTTGAGTCGGCCGTCGCCGATCAGCGGTCCAAGGCCGCCGGCGGCGAGGAAATCGCGGTGGTCCCGCGAGAGCGCGTTGACCGCCCCGCCGATGCCGATCACGTCGTCGGGCCGGCTCCATTTGGTGCCCTTGATCGAGGTGCCAAACGAGAAGCTGGCGTCGATATCAGTGAACGCCATGATCTCGTTCTTGCCGTCGTTCCAGCTCCAGCGGCTGAACAATCCGATGTCGCTGGTCAGGGCCTGCTCGAGATTGAACGCGTAACCGTATTTGATGCGCCCCCTGCGCGTTTGCGCGATGTCGAGGTTGAGCGCCGGATTGTCCAGCGTTTCGCGATAGCTCCCGGAAAAGTCGCTGTTGACCCAGGCAATCGTGCGCAGCTTGCCGGGCCGGGAGAACAGCGAATAGCGCGTCTCAAGTTCAACGACATACTCGCCGCGCTCAGGCACCTTGGTGTCGAAATTGTTCGAATTCGAGACGGCGTCCATCAGGAGATAGCCGCCGCGCAATGCCCATTGCTTCTGGTTGAGCTCCGCCGTCACGCCGTATCCGAGACCCAGTTTGTCCGCGGCATAGTCGAATGCGCCGGACGCCCACATCGACCAATTCATGAAATCCTTGCGGGGATCGTGAGCATAGGCGTTGCCATCGAATAGATCGGCCACCGCAAACTTGCCGATCTGAAGCGTCAGACGGGAGACGTCCACCTTTTCGGCGAGCTGTAACTGCCCGCTGGCGAGTTCCTCTTGCTCGCCGCCGAAGCCGAAGGTCTGGCGCAGGAACAGCCGCGACGGGTTGTAATGTGGATACGGGAAGCCGGACTTCTGCGCTTCGCCGCTCGGAAATCCCGCTGCGCCGGTCGTATTGTTGAGTCCAAATCCCTGCAGCAGCTCCGGATTGTAGTAAACCTCGCCGCCCTCCCACAGTCGCGCATTGAGGTAAAGGCTGTTGGTCCAGGTGTCCTGGAGCTGCGACGCCGGGGTCAGGCTATTCGGGCCGCTATAGGGCGCATGAAAGGCCGGATAGCCCTGCGGCAGGAACGTCGACTGACCATGGATTTCCCAGCGGTCGGATTCGGGATCGGTCAGCGAGGTCTTCGGATTGTAAGCGGGCGAGCCCGGCCAATCGATCTTGCGATTGAGGCCGACGCGGAGTGCCTGGAAATTGAGGGTCGACACGTATTGCGTGCCCGAGGAGAAGGTGACGTTGGCGTTCTCGAACCGGCTGTAGAGATATTCCAGGCGCACGCTCCAGTGCGGCGCAGAGCCATACTCGACGCCGCCGCCTGCGCTCCAGCCGAAACGAGTATTGAGAATCTTGTCGTCATCGCCGATCGCGGGCGGATCGCGAAAGCGTTCGCCGGCCCAGGCCAGTCCGCCGGTTAAGTAGAACAGCCAGGAGCTCGCGGCGTAACCGACACGTCCGCGCGCGGTCGCCACATAGTCCCATTGCTCGGTCACAGCTGAGCGCGCGGTCGCGATCGAAGACACGACCGAATTCGATGTCAGGTAATTGGGAAGGGAAATATCGGCTTCGACGCCGAGCAAGAGCCCTGAAGCCAGCCGATAATTGTATCCCGCTTGCACGCCGCCGATCATGCCGTCGAAGACATTGCCGGTCGTGCTTGCAGCAGGATCGGTCA
>Ga0099827_10000601_pt1 | contig 16835 bp, 18 predicted proteins | sample CZO8metaG_FD_79339 | JGI IMG/M metagenome (GOLD analysis project Ga0099827, IMG submission 79339) | Vadose zone soil microbial communities from the Eel River Critical Zone Observatory, Northern California, USA - CZOApr15con1.8 metaG | ecosystem: Environmental > Terrestrial > Soil > Vadose zone ...
AAAAAGCATTGCTCTCGGCTCGACTCGCGGATCTTGACAAACGCGTGATCAAGCGCCGGCAAGGCAGCGATAAGTGGTGGGACGCAGCTTTGGACCAGGTACTTGCCAAAGACACAGATTTGAAGGCGGCTTACGACGAAGTCATGAGGCATGTCTAACCACGGTGCGCAGTGGTGGGCGCCCGACCGACTTTGCTATCGATAAGACACCATTCTCAGAATCTTGATTCAGTCTCGAAGCTAATCCTGCTTGGTCGCCGCCGCCAGATGGCTGATGTTGACCCACAACGTCCTGGTCGTATGCGGTCCCGGATTGCGGAAGCGATGCGGAAGGCTCGAATCCAGCCGGATCGCGTCGCCCGTGCGAGCGACGTGAACGCGATCGCCTACCGTGACCTCGAGCTGGCCTTCCAGCACGAAACCGAACTCGAAACCCTGGTGGTGGAGAGGCGCTCGGCTGCTGGACGTTCCCGGCTCGTACCGGTTCTCGGCCAACTCGTAACCACGCTCGGTGTCGCCGATCATGATCCGCCGTTCGACACCGGGGCCGGTGCGGATGACCTCCTGGTTCTCCGCGCGGCGGATGATCGAGTGCCCGTCCGGTGGCTCCAACGAATGCAGGAACTCGGACATCTGGATCCCGTATGCGTCGGCCAGTGCGTGCAGCGTCCCGATTGAGGGCGTGCTGCGCCCGTGCTCGATCATGCTCAGCATCGCGATGCTGACACCCGTGCGCTCCGATACCTCGCGCAGCATCAATCCGCGCTGTTTGCGAATCGTGAGCGCCCGCTCGCCCAGCCGCCCGGAAAGCAGCCCGGGCGTCGATCGCGATCCGTTGCGGGCCATCACGGCTCCCGTCGTGCAGCCGTCGCGGCGGGCTGCGCCGTGAGCGCGCCATAGAGCTCTGGCCGCCGCCACTTCAAGACGCCGGGGATCGTGCGGTAGGGAGCGGGCACGATCAGTTCCTCGTCGGTGTCGCGCAGCCAGCGGATGCGATCGATGTCGAGCACCGCGCTCAGGATTCCCGGCTCATGCGACTCGCACAGGACGCGCTCGGGCGAGGCGATCATCGCGATGCCTGCGGTGAGGTGTGAACCGGTGGGCGGCAGCTGCAGCTCCGCCTGCCGGTACTTGCGGCCGAACTCCTCCGGAAAGAGATGCACGGTGGTGGCCGTGTACATCAGGTTTTCGATCGCCCGCGCGCGCACGAGCGTGCGCCAGTTGTCGGTGTAGCCGAGCTCATCGATCAAAAGGCCCGCGTGCATCAGGCAGACCTCGGCGCCCTTGAGGGCGAGGATTCGCGCGATCTCTGGAACGAAGACCTCGCTGCAGACGAGCATCGCGAGCTTGCCCCAGCCCATATCGAAGACGGGGAACTGGTCGGCCTCCTGGTAGTGAAAGTCCCAGAGGTCGCCGTTCGGGTATATGTACGGGCCGGCCGGATGGGTGCGGTGGTACCGGCCCTTCACCGTGCCGTCGGCGCCGATGACCGCGGCGATGATGTGAAAGCGGTTGCTGCCAGGTTCAGTCTCCTCGGAGGTGCCGGCCACGACGGCGACCTTGTTCTCCTTCGCCGCCGCCGACAGTGGTCCTATCGAATCGAATCGGCCGCGCTCGCGGTACGGCCCGGGGAAGTTCTCCGGGAACAGCACCAGGTCACACCCGGTCGCTCCTGCCTGACCGATGAGGCTCACCGCCTCATCGAGGTTGCGCCTCTCGTCCCTCCCATACCAGGTCCGAGGCTGTGCGACTCCAAGTCTGATCTGAGTCATGTCTTCCTCCTCCTTGAGGTCAACGCGCCTCTCGCTCGTACGGCAGCCCGAGCGCTTCAGGCATGCCTACCCGGCGGCGGCGCAGGCGAGTCCAGGTGATGGTCAGCACGACCAGCGTGAACACGTAAGGCATCATGGCGAGCAGGTGGGACGACACCGGCACGCCGACGCTCTGCAACTGGAAGTTCAAGCCGTCGACGAAACCGAAGATGAGCGCTCCCACCAAGACGACGATCGGGTTCCAGGTACCGAAGATCACCAGCGCGATGGCGATCCAGCCACGCCCGCCGGTCATCCCTTCGGCCCACGAGCGCGTGTACACGACCGAGAAGTAAGCGCCCGCGAGGCCCGCGAAGCCTCCTCCTACCATGACCGCCAAGTAGCGGATGAGGAACACCGGGACACCCGAGGCGTCTGCGGCCCCAGGCTGCTCCCCCGCTGCGCGCAGCCACAGGCCGAAGCGGGTGCGGTAGATCAAGAGCCAGATGCCGATCGCGATGAACGGTAGTGCGTACACGAAGACGTCGTGATTGAACAGGACACTGCCAACCACGGGCAGCTGCGAGAGAACAGGGATTGGGATCGCATTGATTTCGCCGCCGGGCCGACGGCCCGCGTAGCCGGCGCCAAGGTAGGCAGATAGCCCGGCTCCCAGGATGGTCAGCGTGAGGCCCATGACGATTTGGTTCACGCGGAGCCCGACGGTCATCACCGCGTGCATAGACGCCAGCGCCGCGCCGGCTACAACCGCCCCCGCCATCCCGAGGAATGCATTCTGGGTGCGGACGGTCACGATGAAACCGACGACGGCACCCATCAGCATCATTCCCTCGACGCCCAGGTTCATCACGCCGGCGCGTTCGGCGATCAGCTCGCCGAGTGCCGCGTACGCCAGCGGAGTCCCCAGTACGATCCCGACGCTTACGGAGTTCAGCCAGAAAGTCACGACCGGACTCCCGCGGCCACCGGTTCCAGGGCCCGCGGCGCGCGAGTGATGTGCACGCGAAACGCGAGCGCGGCGTCGCCCGCCAGCAGAAAGACGATGATGAGCGCCTGGATGATCGTGGCAATCGGCTGCGCCACGCCCGTGGTCTGGAGCGCGTAGCTGCCTACCACCAGGGTGGCGAAGAGGAGAGCGGAGACCACCACGCCGAGCAGCCGCCCGCGTGCAAGAAAGGCGATCAGCACTCCGGAGTATCCGTAGTTGACGGAGATCCCGTCCTGCAGGCGGTTGGTCACTCCCGTCAGCTCGATCGCCCCCGCGAGGCCGGCGATCGCGCCTGACAGCGCGAGCACGATGACCATCCGCCGGCTGATGTGCAGGCCGAGGTATTCGGCCGTTCGCGCATTGCCGCCCGCGACGCGGACCGAGAATCCCCATGGCGTGCGCTCCATCAGCCACCAGCACGTAACCGCGACCAGGACCGCGATCACGATTCCGATGTGTACGTAGCTGCCGGGGATCACCGGCAGCATGGCGGCGTCGGGCAGCGCACGCGAGTACGCGAAGCCGAATGCTTTCGGGTCGGCCCATGGACCGAAGATCAGGTGGTCCATGAGCAGGATCGCGATGTAGTTGAGGAAGAGGGTGACGATGATCTCGTTCAAGCCGATGAGCGCGCGCGGGATCGCGGCGATCGTCGCCCACGTCGCGCCGGCGAGGCAGCCGGCGAGAATCATCCCCGGGAGGACCAGCGGTCCTGGCAGCGATGTGGCGTAGAGACCGACGCCGGTGGCGGCGGTGGCGCCGATGATGAACTGTCCTTCGCCGCCGATGTTCCACAGACCGACTCGCAGGGCCGTCGCCACGGCGAGGCCCGTGAGCACCAGTGGGCAGGCCTTGATCAAGGTGGCCTGGATGCCGTCGCTCGATCCCAGCGAGCCCTCCCACATCGAGTTGTAGGCGTCGATCGGGTCGTGGCCACCGAGAGCGAGAATCACCCCGCCCGCGACCAACCCGGCCGCGACTGCGGCCACGGGCACCGCGATCCGCATTGCGAGCCGTGCGTTGAGGCGGCGCTCGAGGTGGATGGAGACCGACATTCAGTCCGTTCCTTCGCCGCCCATGCGGAGCCCGATCTCGGCGCGGTCGAAGCTCCCCCGCGAATACTCGCCGACCACCGCCCCCTTGAAGAGGACGAGCACGCGGTCCGAAAGCTCGAGGATCTCGTCGAGGTCCTCGCTGATCACGACAACGCCCGCGCCGCGGTCACGATGGCCAACAAGGTGGCTGCGCACCATCGCGCTGGACGCAACGTCCAGTCCGCGCGTCGGCTGCGCGGCGATGATCAGGTCCGGCTGCTCGTCGAGCTCGCGCGCGAGCAGGACGCGCTGAAGTCCGCCCCCCGAGAGGTCGGCCACCCGCGAGTCAGGGTTCTTGACCGGGATGCTGAACGCGTCGATCAGGCGTCGTGCCAACGAGGTCATGCGATGGCTCCAGATCCACAAAGGGTGGCTCATCGCCGGTCGCCGGTACTGCCGTAATGACAGGTTCTCTGACACCGACATCGCGCCCACGAGCCCGCGCTCCATGCGCGCCTCCGGGATGTAGGCGACCGCCGATGCGATGCACGTGCGCGAGCCAGCCATCGGGCGCACGATGCCGGCAGCGACATCAGCCAGAGCGTTCTGTCCATTGCCGCTGATGCCTGCCACCCCGACGATCTCGCCGCGCCGGACCTCGAGCCCCACGCGGTCCAGCGCTCTCACACCGCGGCCCTCGACCGTGGCTGACTCCAGTTTCAGCACGACCTCGCCAGGATTGCCCGCCCGGCTCGCGATGTGCCGTGCCGCGGCGTCGGAGCCGATCATCAGGACACTCATCTGCAGCGCGTCGAGCCCGGCGACCTCGCGGTCGGCCACCACCTTGCCGTGGCGCAGGATCGTGACCTCGTCAGCCACCGCGATGACCTCTCGCAGCCGGTGTGTGATGAAGATGATCGACCTCCCGCCGTCGGCGAGCTTCCGCATCGAGTTGAACAGCTCGGCCGCCTGGGGCGGGCTGAGCACCGCGGTGGGCTCGTCGAGGATCAGGATGTCGAGACCGCGGTAGAGCAGCTTGAGGATCGCGAGCTGCTGCAGCTCGCCCACGCTGAGCGACCACGCGGGCGTGCCTGGGTCGAGCTGGAAGCCCGCCGCCGCCGCATGCTCAGCCACCTTTTGCTCCACCTTCCGTCCTCCCCACGAGTCCGTGCCCAGGACGACGTTCTCGGTCACAGTGAACCGCGGCACGAGCCTGAAGTCCTGGTGCACGACCCCAATACCGGCGGCAAGCGCCGCCCGGGGCGAGCCGGGCGGTAGGGGCCAGCCGCGGACCGCGACGGTCCCGGCGTCGGGACGGTACTGTCCGCACAGGACCGAGATCAGGGTCGTCTTGCCAGCGCCGTTCTCGCCCAGCAGGGCGCGAATCTCGCCGGCCTTGAGTGTCAGGTCGACGTGGTCGTTGGCGAAGCGGTCGCCGAACGACTTGGTGATCCCCCTGACTTCCAGGACGGTTGCCGCGGGCTCGGAGGTGGCTCCCGGTTCGGGAGCCGCCCCCTCGGTGGCTCGACTTGTCAGCACCTCATTCTCGGTGCCTACTGGCTGACCTTGCCGTCCACTCCCTTCACAAAGAAGGTGCTCTTGGTGTAGATGTCCCCTACCGTCCATGTGGTGCCGGACGGGATCTGCAGCTTGCCCGTGTTGTCGTAGATGGGACCGGTGAAGACCTTGATCTTCCCGCTCTTGAGGTCGGCGATCACCTGGGCCACCTTGGCCTGGACATCGGCCGAGACGGCCGGATTGACAGGGCCGACGGCGATGAGCCCAGACTCGAGGTCCCCCGAGTAGTCGTCGGCCTTCCACGTGCCGTTCTGGAGGGCGGTTACCTGGTCGATCGCGTACTTGCTCCAGTCGTAGTAGGTGCCGGTTAGGTAGGCGGTCGGGGAGACGTCGTGCGTGTCCGCCTCAGAGCCGACGCTGTAGATGTGGGCCGCGGCCGAAGCGAGCAGTGTCGCGGTGGAGTCCTCGTGCTGCGCGGTCACATCGGCGCCGGACTGGATCAGCGAGTTGGCGGCGGCCGTCTCGGTCGGCGGGTCATACCAAGTGTTCGTGACTGTGACCTTGACGATCGCCTTGGGGTTCACCATCTGCACGCCGAGCGCGAATCCGTTAATGCCTGCGACCACCGACGGAATGGTGTGGGCGGCCACGAATCCGATCTTGCCGCTCTTCGTGATAAGCCCCGCGGCCACGCCGGTAGCGAACCGCGCCTCCCAGAGGTTGCCGTACACAGTCGAGACGTTGTCGAGATGGGCCTGTGTGTTGGGACCGATGCCGATGAACTTGACGTCGGGATGCTTCTTCGCCTCCTGCGTCGTGAACGGCTGGTATCCGAAGGCAGTGGCGAAGATCATCTTGTTGCCTTTGCGGATGAGGTCCTCGTAGACGGCGATCACGTCCGCGCTTTCGGCGATGGGGCCGACAGCGGTCGTCTGCACGCCGAGCTGCGTTTCGAGCGCCTGCCGTGCGCGGTCCCACTGCAGCGTCCAGCCGGACCCGTTGACCGGGTCGACCCAGATGAAGGCGACCTTCAGCTTTGTGCTTCCGGTGGCGGTGGTGCTACTGCCGCATGCGCCGACCACAAAGGCCACCGCCAGGGATAGAGCTACGATCCTGGCGAATCTCATGCTCACAAGCCTCCCTCTGATCACGCAAATCTGATGCGGGCGTCGTAGTTGATTCTTAGCACGGTTCAGTGGGGCTGTAAAGAACAAGGATCGATCGATGCGCAGGACCCGGTTGAGTTTCAGCCTCATCGATAATGGCTGAGAGCGCTCTGTTCCGGCCCGGACGCATCGGCGCCGTGGAGGCCGTCAACCGGATCGTGCGTGCCGGTACGTCCGAGACCGCGTCTGATGACGGCGGCGAGATCACGGATCACCTCCTCGAGATCTACGAGGATCTGGCGCGCAACCGCGTGGGCCTGATCCTGAGCGGTCACATGTTCTGCCACCCCCGAGGGCGCTACGCGGCTCGGCAGACCGGTATCCACGACGACGCGTTGGTGCCTGGCCTGACCCGCCTTACGTCGGCGGTGCACCGTCACCGCGGCAAGGTGTTCGCGCAGCTGGCGCACGCCGGAAGCCAGTCCAGGGTGCCCGAGAACCGTCCGCTCGCTCCCTCGCCCGTGCCCAACGCGCTCACCGGCCGCATGGTGGAGGCCGCGACCGCAGCGGAGATCGCCGAGGTGATCGAAGCCTTCGCCGCCGGCGCACGCCGCGCGGTGCGCGCCGGTTTTGACGGGGTGCACATCCACGCCGCCAACGGCTACCTGATCAGCGAGTTCTCCTCGCCCCTGACCAACCGGCGCGAAGACGAATGGGGCGGTTCGGCGCAGGCGCGCGATCGGTTCGTGCTCGAGGTGCTGAAGGCGGTGCGGCGCGAGATGCCCGCGGGCATGGCGGTCACCGTGAAGCTCGGCTTGCAGGACGCCGTGCCCGGTGGCATGGCGCTCGACGAGGGCGTGCGCCGGGGTGAGGCGCTGGCGGCGGCCGGCGCGGATGCGATCGAGGTCTCGTGCAACGCAATGCGCCTGCCCAGCGACTCGGCGAAAGAGTACGTGGCAGTCGGACCAGGACGCGCCCTACGCGACTTGCTGCTTCACCGCCTGCTGTCGGCGCCTCACCCTGAGGCTTACTTCCTGCCTGCGGCGCGGGAGTTGCGCAAGCGCACGAGGGTGCCGATCATCCTCGTCGGTGGGATGCGCCTGCCCTCGACCATGGAGACGATCCTCGAACGTGGCGAGGCGGACTTCGTCGCGATGGCGAGGCCCTTCATCCGCGAGCCCGACCTGGTCGTGAAGCTGGCGCAGGGCCGCCGCGGCCCGGTCGAATGCACGTCGTGCAACCTGTGCCTGATCCATGAGTCACACCACTCGCTGCGGTGCTGGCGCGTGCCGAGGCGTCGGCTGCTCGAACACGCCATCTTTCGGCTGCGCCGCGGATTGAGCGAGACGTACCGCCCGCACAGCTCCCCGATGAGCCAGGCCGCCCTAGTCGTTCAGGAACGCCACGATTCGACAGGGTGATGCCTCACCGCCTTCGATCGGAATCGGAAACGCGCCGATGAGGCAGCGCTTGTTCAGCGCATGCTCGACGTCACCGCCGAGGTTCTCGACGTGGGTAATGCCGGCGCGGAACGGGACGCGGTGCATTACAAAGAGATCAGACTCGGGCCAGATCTCCTCGACCTTCTTGCCTATGCGCCTCTCGTACTCGCGGGTGGCGTCGGGCCGCTTGGTGCGGATGGTGGTGTTCATCGGGTGATCGCCGGAGCCGCAGTCGACGGCCGTCCAGGCAAGCTGCATCTCAACGATCCACTCAGCGAGCTCGCGGCCGCCGCCCGGGTGGCGGAGGAAGTAGCGCTCCTCGTCCTCCTCGGGCCTTCCGTTGTAGAAGCGGTGCCAGCCGGTGTGGAAAACGACGATGTCGCCTTTCTTCACCTCCATACGGTCGGTGACCTGCTTCGGGGTGATCACAGACCAGTCGTCCATCTGGTCTGACAGGTCGACGATGACGCCTTCGCGGCACAGCGTCGTCAGCGGCACCGATGCGATGTCCTTGCCGCCCGAGACGATGTGCATCTCGCCGTCAAGGTGCGTGCCGGCGTGCAGTGGGGTCTCGAGGAACTGGGACACGATGCCATTGGTCGCGTGGCGCTGGATGTAGCTGAGCTTCGGTGAGGGATATCCCACCCAGCCGGGGGTGTGGATCGAGAAGGTGTGCGTGAGGTCGATGAGCTTCATGACGTCCTGCTCCTAGCCTAGCGTGCGACCGCGTCGATCTCCACCAACGCGTTGGGGATGGCAAGGGCCGACACCTCCACCAGCGTGCGGGCCGGTCGGGTGTCCGACCAATTAGTAAATTCAGATCACCGATTTCGGCAAGCGTTTCAGCCGGGCGTTGTATGAGATCTCAGCTTGAAGAGCTCGATTGGCGGCGGCGGTAAGCCGGATGAGCACGTCCACGGATACGATCATTGCCTTGGTGCTTCACGGCATCGGCACGTCGCCGCTGCGCAAAGAAGACTGGCCCCTGGTGCGCGGCGAAGGAACCTTCGTCGCAGACTTCAAGCGGCCGGGAATGGTGCACGCCTTCGTCGCGCGCAGCCCGTTCGCGCATGCGCGTTTCACCCGCATCACCACGGCAGCCGCGCTGGCGGCGCCCGGCGTGATCGACGTGATCACCGTCGCCGATCTTCCAGACCGAGGCCATCTCATTCCGACCCGGCAATTCCATGACGAAGGCTCCAGGCGTTTCCTGCAGCGACCGCTGGCGGACGGCGTGGTGCGGTATTCCGGCGAGCCGGTCGCAGTCGTGATCGCTGAGTCGCGCTACCTGGCCGAAGACGCAGCCGAGCTGCTGGACGTCGACTACGAGCAGCTCCCACCCGTGCTCGACCCCGACGAGGCTGTCGCCACTGGCGCCGTGCTGCTCCGTCCGGAGACCGGCACCAATGTCGCCGGGCACCTGGTGGTCGAGATGGGCGACCTGGAGAAAGCGTTCGCGGACGCCGATCTCGTGATCGACGAGGAGTTCCGCATCCAGCGCCATGCTGCTGTCCCGCTGGAGACGCGTGGCTTGCTCGCCGAGTACGACCCCAGGCGGAACTCGGTCACTGTGTGGGGCGCGGCCAAGATTCCGCACGTGAACAAGAAGATCCTCGCCCGGCTGCTGGGTTGGGATGAGGAGCAGGTGCGGCTCATCGAGCTCCATGTCGGCGGCGGTTTCGGCGCGCGCGGCGAGTTCTACCCCGAGGATTTCCTAATCCCATTTGCCGCCATCCGCATCGGCAAGCCGGTGGCGTGGGTCGAGGACCGCGAAGAGAACCTTCGCGCGACCAACCACTCGCGTGAGCAGGTCCACCGCTGCCGGCTGGCGGTGAAGAAGGACGGAACGTTTCTGGCGCTGAGGGACACGTTCCTAAACAACACAGGCGCCTATGTCCGCACGCATGGCATGACCGTGCCGGGTCTCAGCGTGTCGATGCTTCCCGGTCCCTACCGCTGGCCCGCATACCGCGGCGAGTATCGAAGCGTCGTGACCAACAAGACTCCTGGCGGAACCTACCGGTCGCCAGGGCGCTTCGAGATCAACTTCGTGCGCGAGCGCCTAGTGGACATCGCGGCCCACCGGCTCGGCCTCGACCCGGTGGAGGTCAGGCGAATGAACCTCATCGGCCGCGAGAGCTTCCCATATGTCGTAGGCACGCTGTATGACGGCCATCCGGTGATCTATGACAGCGGCGACTACCGGCTGCTGCTGGACAAGGCGCTCAAGGCCTTCGACTGGGAGCGCATGAAGGCGTGGCGTATGGAGCCGGCCGCGGGCGCCCTGAAGCGAGGTGTCGGCATTGGCTACTTCGTCGAGAAGGCCGGGCCGGCGGAACGCGAGTACGCGCGCATCGAGCTGAACGAGAAGGGCGACGTGTTCGTCTACACGGGCTCGGTCTCGGTCGGACAGGGGGTGGAGACGGTGCTGGCCCAGGTGTGCGCGAGCCACCTGGGCCTACCATATGAGCGCATCACGGTTTTGCACGGCGACACCGAGACGATCCCCGAGGGCATGGGGGCGTTTGGTAGCCGGGCCACCATGCTGGGAGGAGCTGCCGTGATGGGGGCCTCTAAGGCGCTCCGCGAGCAGCTGCTGGACGCCGCGGCGCAGGAGCTGGAGGCGGCGCCGGCGGACCTGGTGCTCACCCCCGAAGGCGTCTCGGTCGCAGGCGCCCCGTCGCGCATGGTCCCCCTGAGCACCTTGCTCAAGCCGCACGGCGGCGTGCTCAAAGTCGAGGATCGATTTGTCTGTGACCTGCTCGGCTTCCCTTACGGTATCCACTTCGCGGCGGTGGAGGTCGATCCCAAGTCGGGCGCCGTCCATGTCCGCCGTTTCGCGGTGGCCTACGACGTGGGCCGCGTGGTCAACCCGATGCTGATGGAGGGCCAGATCTCTGGCGGCTTCGCGCAGGGCATCGGCGGCACGCTGCTCGAGGAATTCAGCTTCGACTCCAGCGGCCAGCCACTGGCCGCGAGCTTCATGGATTACCTGCTGCCGACGTCAGAGGAGGTGCCGGATGTCGACATGCTGGTGACCGAGGACGCACCTTCGCCGCTCAATCCGCTTGGCGTGAAAGGGGCCGGCGAGGGCGGGACCGCGGCGGTCGGGGCGGCGATCGGCAACGCGGTGTCCGACGCGCTCGGGGTCGAGGTGACGCGCCTGCCGCTGAGCCCTCAGCGGGTGATGGAGCTTGCTGGAGCATGAAACCGGCGCTTTTCGAGTACGACGATCCCGCAACACTCGACGCCGCGCTTGACCTGCTCGCCCGCTACGGCGACGAGTGCAAGGTCCTCGCCGGGGGCCAGAGCCTGGTGCCCCTGATGAATTTCAGGCTCGCCCGTCCAGGACGCCTGATCGACATCAACGGGATCGATTCGCTGGCGGGCATCAAGCTTGAAGGCGGCTCGCTTTCGATCGGCGCCATGACGCGCCACGTGGATGTGGAGCGCTCGGAGGAGGTCGCCCACGGCTGGCCGCTGCTGGCCGAGGCGATCGGCTGGGTCGGCCACGGGCAGATCCGCAACCGGGGCACGGTCGGTGGCTCGGTCGCGCATGCAGACCCCGCCGCCGAGCTGCCGGCCGCCCTTGCCGTGCTGGACGCGAAGTTCCATATCCGGTCGAAGCGCGGAGCGCGGACGGTCGGCTGGGACCAGTTCTTCGTGGCGGAATTCACCACGTCGCTGGCGCCTGACGAGCTGCTCATATCGATCGAGGTACCGCCTATCGAGGCGGGGACCGCCACCGCATTCGTCGAGTACGCCCGGCGGCACGGCGACTTCGCGCTGGGCGGCGCGGCGGTGATGGTCAAGGTTGCACGTGACGGCAGCTGCGAGAAAGCGTCGATCGCGCTGCTGTCGGCGGGCCCGACGCCGGTGCGGGCGCGAAACGCCGAAGCGATGCTCGCCGGAAAGACGCTCGACGAGGCCGTGATCGGGGCCGCCGCCGACGAGGCGGTGCGGGACCTTCACCCTACATCCGATATTCACGGCAGCAGCGAGTACCGCGTGAAGCTGCTGCGAACGATGACGGAGCGAGGGTTGAGAAAGGCCGCAAAGCGGGCCGCGGGGAGGACGTGATGCGAAAGGTCGCGATCGAGATCAACGGCAAGCTGGTCGAAGGGGAGGTCGAGCCAAGGCTGCTGCTCGCCGACTTCATTCGCGACCAGGCCGGCCTGACGGGTACGCACCTTGGTTGCGAGCACGGCGTGTGCGGAGCCTGCACTGTGCAGCTGGATGGCCGGCCGGTGCGATCATGCCTGATGTTCACGGTGCAGGCAAACGGCCACCGCATCGCGACGGTCGAGGGCATGGCGCCGAGCGCGCATGAGCTGCACACGCTGCAGCAGGCGTTCCACGAGAGCCACGCTCTGCAGTGCGGCTTCTGCACGCCGGGGATCCTGATGACGATGGAAGCGTTCCTGCGAGACGAGCCCAACCCGACACCTGCGGCGATTCGGTCAGCGCTAGCCGGCAACCTCTGCCGGTGCACGGGCTACCAGAACATCGTCAAAGCTGTGGGCGTCGCCGCTGAGCGCATGCGGAAGGAAGCAGGGTCGGTCTCCTGACTTGCTGATCGACGTCCACTCTCATTACATGCCGCGCGCACTGGGGCGGGCACTCGAGAGTCGAATGGCGCCGCCGCGATTGATCTCGCGTGACGGCAAGCCCTTCATCGAATACGGCGCAGGCGCCGGCTCTCCACTGTGGCCGGAGTTCACCGATCCCGACCTGATCCTCGCGCGCATGGACGCGGCTGGAATCGACCACGCCGTGCTGACTGTCACGATTCCAGGCGTCGACTGGTTCGACGCCGAAGAGGGAGAGGAGCTGGCGGAGTCGGCGAACGAAGAGACCGCCGCCATCGTCGCGCGGCACCCGCACCGCTTCAGCGGGCTGGCCACCGTCCCGCTGCAGGCGCCCGACCGCGCCACTGCTGTGCTGCAGCGGGCCATGGACAAGGGTTTGAAGGGTGCGCTGATCTACTCGAACGTCGCCGGCGGGCACCTCGACGAGCCGTCGCGGCGGGGGTTTTTCGATGCGGCCGCAGCGATGGACGCGCCGATCATGCTGCACCCGACGTATCCGCTGTGCGCGCCATCGGTGATGGCGTGGGGCTTGATGGAGATGGTGGCCTTCCTCTTCGACACGACGACGGCTGCGCTGCGCCTGGTGCTCGACGGCCTATACGATCGCCATCCCGACTTCAGGTTCTTGGTGCCACACAACGGCAGCTTCATTCCCTACGTCGTTGGCCGGATCGACATGATCGCGGAGGCGCGCCCGGGTGCGTCTGGAGCCATCAAGGTGCGGCCCAGCGCGCACATCAAGAAGTTCTATGTCGACACGGTTTGCGGTTCGGCGCAGTCGGTTCGCTACTGCTGCGATTTCTTCGGCGTCGACCACGTGATGCACGGTACCGATCATCCTTTCTTCCCGATGAGGTCCGGGCTGGAGGTGCTGGAGTCCCTGAAGTTGAGAGCTGAAGACCGGCAGAGGATCGAGTACGGGAACGCCGCGCAATTATTCGGGATCCAGCTCCCGGCGCGAGACCTGTAAGCGTGGCGCGCCTTCCCTATTTGGACAAGGGCGCCTCGCCGGCCGTCGACGAGGCCTACGCGCAGGTCGAGCGTCTTGGCCGTCCGGTGTTGAACCTGTACCGCATGCTGGCGAACCAACCGCCAGCGCTGGCGGCATTTCTGGAGATGTCGCGCTACGTGCGTGACGACTCGAGCCTCGATCCGGGCCTGCGTGAGCTGGTCATCCTCGCCACTGCATATGAGCTTGATCAGCCCTATGAGGTGGCGCATCACACTGCGGCCGCCACCCGCGTTGGCGTTCCCGCTGCAAAGATCGCCGCAACCGCCGGCACTGGGTCCGCGAGCGAGCTGTCTCCGGCGGAGGCATGCGCGGTCGACTTCGCGCGCCGAGTCGCGAACACCCGAGACTGCGACGACTTGCTGTTTCGCAAGCTCGAGGTCTACTTCTCGCCGCCCCAGGTCATCGACCTCGTGGTGACCACCGCCTGGTACCACCTTTGCGCCGTCATCCTCAGCTCGCTGAAGGTCGAGCTCGAGGTGCCGGAGAAGTGATAAGGCAGCCGCGACGGCGACGGCTGGTCGCTCATCCGGCCGGTCGACCACGCGGCTCACTGCGACCGGCTTGGGCGGGCATGGCGACATGGACCGTTCGGCAGAGGTTCCGGGGCGCCTTCCCTCGAACACGCGGCGACCCGACGTTGGCTGGACCGATAACGACCTCGAGCCGGAGATCGATGGCGAGGGCAAGCCGAGCAACTTCACCCAGATCGACGAGACCAGGCACATGAAGTTCCACTCGGGCGCCATACGCACGATCGCCTGCCCCGATGCCTACGCCGCCTACCTCGTCAGCTTGCACGCATCAGCGCTGTACAGGCGCCGCTACGGCTGGGAGCGACTGCAACCTGCCGCCTGACTTGAGAGCAGGGCGGAGCCGCCCGCAGCGTTTGAAGCCTTTAGGCCTCAGTTCTTCTTCGCCGACCCGACCTCTTCCTTCTTGTCCGCCGCGGGCTCGGCCCCCTCGAGGATTTCACCCTCGATCGTGATGTCGACCTCATTGCTCACCACCAGCCTTCCGTCGCGGATGGCGTCGAAGTTCATGCCGAAGTCCTTGCGGTTGATCCGGGTGGTCGCCTGGTAGCCGATACGGTGACCCATCATCGCGGCGTCGTTGAGCTCGCCGAACCTAACCACGTCGAGCGTGACTGGCTTGGTCGTGCCCTTGATCGTCAGGTCGCCGGTGACCATGTAGCGGTCGACCTGGACGTCCTCGATCTTGGTGCTCTTGAACGTCATGGTCGGGTACTTGTCGATCTCGAGGAAATTGGACGAGCGCAGGTCGTTGTCGCGCTGCTCGTTGTGGGTGCGAATGCTCGCGGTGTTGATCGTGGCCTCGACCTTCGAGCGCGAGGGGTCGTCCGGGTAGATCTCGCCACTGGCCACGACCTCGTGGAAGTTGCCTCGGACGGTCATCATCCCGAAGTGCTTAGCCGAAAACTCGACCTGAGTGTGAAACGGATCGAACTTCCAGGTACCCATTGCTTCTGTCTCCCCCGCAGAGTGGTTTTGAATTCCGGTTCCCCCGGCCGTCGTCAATATCTGAAGTCAATGGAGCCTCCATTTATTTCACGGCAAACGGCTCGTACATTCCGGCTGATCAGTCACGAGTTCGTTCCCGGCCTGGGTTACCGATCGGACGCCCAGGAGCTGTGGGCCCTGATAGTCGAGTTCCTGGATCAGATCAGGTCTAAGAGTCGGTTCCGACACGTGCAGCTTGGGATCGGGCGCCCTCTATTAGTGGCGGGCTCGAAGATACTCCCCCATTAGTTCCCCTTACGACGACCGGGCCGAGGCGGGGCTATTCGACGAGTCAGGTCTTCCGCTCACGAATTTGCTCGAGCGTGCGCCGCAGAAGCGGCAGCTGAGCTAGATCCTTATCCCGACCGGCCGCTTCTTTGGAGCGGATGACATCGCGTAACGAGGCGACTGATACAGAGATCCCGGGACCTACTCGCGTGCGCAACGCCTCTCGGCGAAGGTCGCGGTAGCCGCGAGTGCCTGACGGCGTGAAGCAAATATCAAGGTCGCCGGCGGATGTGGTCAGCGTCCACAAGTCGGCCGTTCGCAGCATGTCCACGTCGAGTGGAAACGGGACGCCGCTCCTGTCGCTCGGACTCCGCAAGCGAGCGCGAAGTTGTTTGAGCGCCGCCGCAAGACGTTCGAGGTTCGCCTTGTCCGTCGCCGGCGTGACGTCGACGTCCTCAGTCACGACCGGAGCGCCTGCAATGCGGGCGGCGGCGGCGCCGATCAGAACGAATCGGACCCGATGCCGCTCCAGGGCCCCCAGGATCTTTAGCGGATCAGGCTCGGACACGACGAGGCCTGGCTGTCAGCGCGCCAAACTGCCGGCCCGCCATCAGGCCACGTCGCAGCCGTTCGGCGGGGGTAAGGCGTAATTCGCGCTCGATCAGGACCTGGTCGTGGTTGCTTGGATCGACGTTCGCGAGCCTGATGCTCAACTCATAGCCGGCAGCTCTCAGCAGTGAGCGCAACCGCTCCAGGCTTGGTATCACCTCATAGCGTTCGTAGCGGCCGATCAGAGAGGGCGGGACCCCGCTCCGCCGGCCGAGTTCCGCCTGCGAGATGCCCGCCCGGCGCCGCGCCTCGACCAGCAAATCCCCGCTCACCATTGCACATCAGTTTAACGCCAAATATGTGCTCATTTGGACAGCCGCCCGATCGAGAACGCGCAGAACCGCCTGCCCGCCTCGCCAACTGCAGTCAGAAAAAATGGCGGTGGCCGCAATTGGGGCGCAAGTCGAACTCGAAAGGGCTGACCAAATGTCCGCCCAGTGATCCTTAACAGCCGCCTGCTCTACCGTTGAGCTACTCCGGAACGGGTCCCTCGAATTCTAGGTGGTGAACTTCAGCGGCCGCCTATTGCCGCCTCGTGCCGGGGCGTTACACCGCAACTGCAGTCAAACTGCAGTCAAAACTGCGGTCAGAACTGCAGTCAGTTATCCACAGAGGCTGCGTACCGCCGACCAGCGCCGGCGCCAGCCATCGGACCGCCAGTTGAACGAGCGGAACGGGCCGGATCTCGACCCTGTCCCAGTCCGCGAGGGCCGTGCGGGGACGCTTCCCGTCCTGAACACGCTGGCAGACACCACGCGGGGGTCTCTAGGGTACTCGCGCCTTCTTCGGCTTGCGAATGATAGTGACGCTGCCGCCGCTGAGGAAGAAAGTGCTCTCGTGCCCGTCCACCCAACGTACGCGGTAGTGGACCCCTTCGCCGGCACCCAGCACCTCAAGGATCTCTCCCTCACGCGCAGCCTGCCCACTCCTCCTCGACTCGAGAACCAATCGATCTCCGACCTTGCCCTCAACCATCGTTGGACCTCCCTGAAATGTCGATTGTGTTCAATAGCATGCTACC
>Ga0099827_10000603_pt1 | contig 16829 bp, 14 predicted proteins | sample CZO8metaG_FD_79339 | JGI IMG/M metagenome (GOLD analysis project Ga0099827, IMG submission 79339) | Vadose zone soil microbial communities from the Eel River Critical Zone Observatory, Northern California, USA - CZOApr15con1.8 metaG | ecosystem: Environmental > Terrestrial > Soil > Vadose zone ...
AAGCTCGACACGCCGTCCCAGGTGGCGCCCCCCGTCCGCGAAGCGACGGCGACGCCGGTGGCACCGGCGGAGCGCTCGCTCCCGCCTGCGGCCACCATGCCCGCTCTCCCATCGTCGCTGGCGGCGTCCGACCCGCCTTCCGCCACCCCCGCGCCCACGCCCGCCGTGTCCGCCCCGGCGGCGGCCATTCCGCCGAGCGCCCTCAAGTCCGCCCCGAAGGCGTCCAGTCCGGCCACGCCGAGCGCGGCCACGACGACTCCGCCCGCCGAGCGTTTCGCCGTGGAGTTCGGGCCGTTCCCGACGGCCGCCGAAGCCGAGGGCGTCGAGCGTCAACTGATCCAGGCCGGTCATCAGACGGTCCGCTTCCGCCAGCAGACGGGCGGCGCGCTCTACGGCGTGCTGATCGAGCGCGTCCCCAGCGCCCGCGATGCCCAGCAGATCGTCGCCACGCTGAGGGAGCAGGGCTTCCCGGAAGGGATGATCCTCGGAGGCGGTGAGCCGCTGACGGTGCGGGTCGGTGACCCGTTGCCGCTGCACGGCGCCGTCCAGCTCGCCGAGCGTGTTCGCGGGCGCGGACATCAGGTGCGCGTGGCCGCTCAGGCGGGCGAGGCCGTCACGTTCGTCATCCGCCATGGCAACTTCGCCGCGCGGACGGAGGCGGAAGAGAAGGCGGAAGAGTTGAGCCGGATAGGTCTGCCGAATCGCGTCGTGCGCGTGCGGTAGGGTCGCTGGCCCGCGAGACGCTGACGTGCCGCTTCCCCGTCTGATCATCGTCGGGGCCCTGATGCTGGCGGTGACCTTCATCGCCTCCCAGGGTCTGGCCACCACCCGCTTCGAGTACACGCTGGCCGCCGTCTTCCTGCTCGCCGTCTTCATCTTCGTCTTCATCCGCACCGAGGCCGGCCTCTACCTCGTGCTCTTCTCGATGCTGCTCTCGCCCGAGTTCGCCGTCGGCGGCGGCGTCCTGGCCGAGCGCCGCCAGATCGTGCTGCGCCTCGAGGACGTGCTGCTGGTCGTGATCGCGTTCAGCTGGCTGGCCAAGACGGCGCTCAACAAAGAGATGGGCCTGGTCGTCAAGACGCCGCTGAACCGCTTCATCCTGTTCTACGTCGTCGCCAGCGTCATGGCCACGCTGCTCGGCTATCTCACTGGCACCGTGAAGACGGCGGCCGGGTTCTTCTACGTCCTCAAGTACGTCGAGTACTTCATCGTCTACTACATGACGGTCAACAACGTGCGCGACCGGACGCAGGCGCGCCGGCTCGTGCTCACCGCCTTCGTCACCGCGGCCATCGTCAGCGTCGTGGCCATGGCCCAGATCCCGAGCGGCGGCCGGGTCTCGGCGCCGTTCGAGGGCGAAGTCGGCGAGCCCAACACGCTGGGTGGCTATCTCATCTTCATGTGCGCCCTGGCCGGCGGCATCGCGCTCGAGTCCACGCGCTTCCAGGCCCGGCTGTGGGGCACCGCCATGCTCGGCCTCATGGGCGTGCCCCTGCTGTTCACGTTGTCGCGGGCGTCCTACCTGGCCGTGCTGCCGACCATCGTCGTCCTCGCCGCGTTGTCTTCGCGGCGCCGGCTGATGGTGAGTTGCCTCGTGCTGGCCGTGCTGAGCGCGCCGCTCATCCTCCCGGCGGTGCTTCCCAAGCCGGTCCTCAAGCGCGTGCTCTACACGTTCGAGCCGGAGCGCGGCCAGGCCACCGTTCGGCTCGGCAAAGTCGCGTTCGACCCGTCCACCTCGGAGCGTCTGATCGCCTTCGAGCAGGCCTTCGAAGGCTGGCTGCACCGTCCCATCCTCGGGTTCGGGGTCACGGGCTTTCGATTCATGGATGCGCAGTACGCCCGGACGCTGGTCGAGACGGGCATCCTCGGGTTCGCCGCGTTTCTCGCGCTGCTGTGGGCGGTGCTGAAGAGCGGCCTGGCCTCGTTCAAGTCGCTCGGCAACCCCGAGGAGCGCGGGCTGGCCCTGGGGTTCGTGGCGGGGACGGTCGGACTGTGCGTCCACGCGATCGGCTCCAACACCTTCATCATCGTCCGGATCATGGAGCCGTTCTGGTTCTTCGCCGGCGTGGTGATGCTGCTGCCGGTGTTGCCGGCGAGCACGGTGCCGGTCAGCGAGCCGGGGCCGGCGCCGGTGCTGCGGTACTCGGTATGAGGCTTCGGCCCGGCGTGGCTGCGCGCGCTCGGCGCGTGCGCCTGCTCGTCCTCGACGTGGACGGCGTGCTCACGGACGGCCGGATGGTCCTCTCCGAGCGCGGCGATGAGCTCAAGGCGTTCCACACGCGCGACGGCATCGCGGTCGCCCTCGCCCGGCGCGCGGGATTGCTCACGGCGTTGGTCACCGGCGAGAAGAGCCCGATCGCCAAGGTGCGTGGGGACACGCTGGGCGTGGACGCCGTCGTGCTGGGCGCGCGGCGCAAGGGCGACACCGTCGAGGAGCTGTGCGCGCAGTTCGGCGTGGCGCTCGACGCGGTGGCCTTCGTCGGCGACGACCTGCTCGACGTCCCGGCGCTCCAGCGCGTGGGGCTCGGCGTGGCCGTCGCCGATGCCGTACCGGAGGTGAAGGCGGCGGCTCACGTGGTGACGAAAGCGCGGGGCGGGGAAGGCGCGGTCCGAGAATGCGTTGAGCTCATCCTGCGAGCGCAGGGCCGGTGGCGGCCCACCGTCGAGGCGTTCGTGGGCGAACACGGAGGGCGATCCCGATGAGGGTGTTCATTGCCGGCGTGGACGGATACCTGGGCTGGTCACTGGCGGTGTTCCTCGCCTCCCGGGGGCACGAGGTGGCCGGCATCGACGGATATTTTCGCCGCGATTGGGTCGCCGAGATCGGCTCGCAGTCGGCGACGCCGATCCGTCGCATGACCGAGCGGTTGCAGGCCTTCCACGACAACTTCGGCCAGAGCCTCGACTTCCGGCGTGGCGACCTGCGCGATTACAACCTCGTGCTGAATCTCCTCCGGTCCTTCGAGCCCGAGGCCATCGTCCACCTCGGCGAGCAGCCGTCGGCGCCCTACAGCATGATGGACGTCGAGCACGCCGTCTCCACGCAGACCAACAACATCGTCAGCACGCTGAACATCCTGTTCGCCATGCGCGAGGCCTGCCCGCAGGCCCATCTGGTCAAGCTGGGCACGATGGGCGAGTACGGCACGCCCAACGTGGACATCCCCGAAGGCTTCTTCGAGATCGAGTACCGCGGCCGCAAGGACGTCCTGCCGTTTCCCCGGCAGGCCGGCTCCTGGTACCACCAGAGCAAGGTCCACGACAGCCACAACGTCGCCATGGCCTGCCGGATCTGGGGCCTGCGCTCCACCGACATCATGCAGGGCGTGGTGTACGGCACGCGGGTGGACGCCATGAAGGAAGACGAGCGGCTGCTCACCCGCTTCGACTTCGATCAGTGCTTCGGCACCGCGATCAACCGCTTCTGCGCGCAGGCGGTCATCGGCCAGCCGCTCACGCCGTACGGCAAGGGCGGTCAGCGCCGCGGCTTCCTGCCCCTCCGCGACTCCATGCAGTGCCTGCACCTCACGCTGACCAATCCGCCGGCGGCGGGCGAGTACCGCGTCTTCAATCAGTTCGAGGAGACGTACAACGTCACCGAGCTGGCCGAGAAGGTGAAGCGGGTCGCCGAGGAACGCGGGCTGCGCGTCGAGATCCGGGCGACCGAGAATCCCCGGATCGAGAAGGAGGAGCATCACTACAACCCCGATCGCGAGCACCTGCTCCGGCTCGGCTACAAGCCGACCCGGGACATGGAGGGCGAGATCGGGATCGTGCTCGGCGACCTCGTGAAGTATCGCGACCGGATCGTCGCCCGCAAGCAGGCCCTGCTGCCCGACATCCGGTGGGACGGCCGGCGCCGCAAGGTCACCTACCTCTGAACGTCTGCCTCGTGGTGCGGACGACGCACTTCCACTCTCGGGGCGGCATGCAGGACGTCACCTGGGCCATCGCGGCCGGCCTGGCCCGTCGCAAGCACGCCGTCACCGTGATCACCACGCGCGTGCCCGACGGCCCCGAACGATTCGAGCGGGAGGGCGTGGAGGTGTGCGGCCTGGCCGGCACGCGGCCCGAGCGGTACTCGGCCGCGTTCTTCCGCGGGGTCGCCACGACGTTCGCCAGCCTCGACCGCGAACGGCGCTTCGACCTCGTGCACAGCCAGAGCTACGCGGCGGCCGGCCTGCCGGCCGGGCTCGATCGCCCGCTCGTCGTGCAGCTTCACGGCGTTTGGCTCTCGGAGACCGAGCTGGAGCCGACGGTGTTCCGCACGCTCGGCCCGCTCGACAAGGCCTCCCGCCTGCTCCGCTGGCCGCTAATCCGCGCCGAGATCGGGCGCATGCATCGCTTCGCCCGCCGCGCTCGCGTCATCGTGGTGGACAGCGCCTTCTCGCGCGACGAGCTGGCCCGCGTCAACCCGTCGCTCGGCGCCCGTGACGTCCGCATCGTTCACCCGGGGATCGAATGCGATCGCCTGCAGCCGACCGAGCGCACGGTCGCCAAGCGGCGACTCGGGCTCGACGGCATCGTCCTCCTCTGCCTCGGACGGCTGACGGCGGCCAAGGGCGCGCTCGTGGCCGTGAAGGCGTTCGAGCGCCTGCGCACGCCGGGGGTGAGGCTGCTCGTCGCGGGCGCCGGTGGCTACAAGCCCACGGTGGTCGCCTACGCGCGCGAGCGCAGACTGGCCGGCGTCAGCTTCGTCGACGTGGCCGAGCAGGACAAGGCGCTCTATCTGAGCGCGGCCGATCTCTTCGTCTATCCCGAGCTGACGAAGCCGGCATTCGGTCTGGTGGCGGCCGAGGCGCTCGCCTGTGGCACGCCGGTCGTGGCGTCGCGCGCGGGAGCGATTCCCGAGGTCGTCGGTGATTGCGGCGCGCTCGTCGAGCCGGGCGACGTTGACGCGCTCGCCGCCGCCATCGACACGACCCTGGCCGCGCCCGACCGGCGAGTGGAGATGGGACGTCGCGGTCGCGCGCGGGTCGTGGCCCGATTCGGCCACGAGCGGATGCTCGACGCGCTCGACGCGATCTATGCGGAGCTGGCGCCGACGGCATGAGCGCCGGGCGGCCGGCGATCCTGTACGTCATCGACAACCTCGAGTTTGGAGGCGGCGAGCGCGGGTTCGTGCAGCTGGCGGCCGCGCTCCACGGGCGCTATCGCATCGTCTTCGCCTGCGCGCCGGGCGGCGTGCTGGCCGAGCGCCTTCCGGCGCTCGGGGTGCGGATCCATCCCATCCCGTTTCACCGCCAGATCAGCCTGCGACGCCTCCGTAGGCTCGCCGCTGTGATCCGCGCCGAGCGGGTGGATCTGGTCCACAGCATGGGCGCGCGCGCGGACGTCGCGACCCGGCTGGCCGCGCGCCTGACCGGCGTGCCCGTCGTCTCGACGATCGCGATGTTTGCCGAGCGCTTTGACGTGAGCCGGCCGCGGCGTCTCGTGTACCGCCTGCTCAGCCGAACCACCGAGCGGATGTGTGCGGGGCTGATCGCGGAGTCGGACGCCATCAGGACGACGCTCATCCGCGACCACGGCCTGCCGGCCGCGCGTGTCGTGCGGATCTACCGGGGCGTCGAGCTCGACGATGGCCCGGGCGCCGCCGAAGCCACCGAACAACTCCGCGCAAGCCTCGGGCTGCCCGCCCGGGCGCCCGTCGTCGGCACGGTCGGCCGCCTCGTCTACCAGAAGGCCCAGGACGTCTTCCTCCGGGCCGCCGCTCTCGTCCTCCAGGAGATTCCCGAGGCCCGGTTCCTCGTCGTCGGCGATGGGCCGCAGGCCCCGGCCCTCGAGCGGCTGCGCGGCCAGCTCGGTCTCGATGGAGCGTGCCGATTCACCGGCTTTCGTCGCGACGTCGCGGCGCTGCTGGGCGTGATGGACGTCTTCACGCTGCCCTCCATCCTGGAGGGCTTTCCCCAGGTCCTGCTCGAGGCGCTCGCCCAGTCGCGCCCTGTCGTGGCGACGCGCATCGACGGCGTCACCGAGCTGATCGAGGACGGCGTGAATGGGCGGCTCGTCCCGCCGGGTGACGCGGCGGCGCTGGCTGCGGCGCTGATCGAGCTCCTCCAGGATCGCGCGCAGGCGGGGAAGCTGGCGCAGACGGGCCGGCGCCAGGTGGAAGAGCAGTTCTCGGTGACGCGGATGGTGCAGGACGTCGAGGCGTTCTACCAGAGCGTGCTTCGGGGGTCCGGACGCCATGCCGGTTGATCCGGAACGCCTGCACGACGACGACTGGCGGGTCCACAAGCCGGACGACTCGGGGATCGCGACGACCGGACGGTTCGTGCGAATCCTCGAGCTGGTCAAGGGCCTGCGCCCGGCGCACGTGCTCGACATCGGCTGCGGCTCCGGGTATCTCGGTGGCCGGATCAAGGCGCTTCAGCCCGGCACCGTGGTGGACGGCGTGGACATCTCCACGGTCGCGCTGGAACGGGCGCGCGCGCACCTCGATCGCGTGTGGCATCTCGATCTCGACGGCGCCGGCCTGCCGACCCCCGACCGCGCCTACGACCTCGTCATCGCCAGCGAAGTGATCGAGCATCTCTACGACGCCCAACACGCCGCCGCCGAGATCGCGCGCGTGATGCGGCCCGGCGGCCACGCGATCCTCACCGTCCCCAACCTCGCCTACTGGCGCTATCGCCTCGACTTGCTCTGCGGCCGGCTGCCGCTGCCCGCGGACGATCCGCGCCATTTGCACCAGTTCACCGCGGCGCACTTCGCCGCGCTGGGCGCCGCCCACGGCCTGGCGCTCGCCGCGCTCTCCGGGCACGGCACCCGACTACCCGCCCTGGCTCGACGCTGGCCCGCGGTGTTCAGCGACACGCTGATCGCGCTGTTCAGGAAGCCGAGCTAGGGGCTTCGGCGTGACGGTGTACATGCTGTTCTACGAGCACGATCCCGTGGTGCGCCACGACATGGGCGGGTTCCGCAAGGTCTGGGTCCTGGCCGAGGAGCTTCGGCGCGCCGGCCATCACGTCGTCGTCTTCGCGCCGCGGGGCAGCCGGCCGCGCGGCGACGTCGCCGTCGAGGTCGTGGACGTTCCGACCGTGGACGTGCCGGCGCTCCGCCCGCTGCTCGTCTACGCGTTGCTCTTCCTGTTGCCGCTGCTGCGGGCCGGCCGCCGCCGTCCCGACTGCATCTACACGCGACCCCAGCATTCGCCGCTGCCGGTGATGCTGGCCCGGCTCCTGCGGGTGCCGCTCGTGGTCGAGATCAACGGCGACTCCCATCATCACTACCGGACGCTGGGCGCTTCCGGCTGGCGCCTCGCCTTCGTCGACGCGATGGACCGGTTCCTGGCCCGGCACGCCGATCTCGTCATCCCGATCACCGCCGGCTTGGCCCGGATGCTCGAGGAGCGCCACGGCGTGCCGCCGGCCCGCATGCGCATCATCGGGAGCGGCAGCGATCCCGAGCTGTTCAGCCCCCTCGACGCCGTCGCCTGCCGCCGGAAGCTCGGCCTCGACGTGGACGCCTCGTGGGTTGGCTTCGTCGGCTCGTTTTTCCGCTACCAGGGGATCGACACGCTGATCGACGCGGCGCCGGCCGTGCTGCGTGCCCATCCCCGGGCGCGCTTCCTGCTGATTGGCGACGGGGTGATGCGGACGGAATGGTCGCGCCGCGTGGAGGCCAGCGGTCTGGGCGCCGCCTTCCTCTTCACCGGTCAGGTGCCGTATGCCGACGTGCCGACGTACATCGCGGCCCTGAGCCTCGGCGTCGCGCCGTTTCTCGGCACCCGCGGCGAGACGTCGCCGCTGAAGATCTTCGACTATCTGGCGTGCGCGCGCCCGGTGGTGGCCAGCCGCATCGACGCCGTCGAGGACATCATCGCCTCCTGCGAGGCCGTCATCGCCGTGCCGCCGGAGGACGCCGAGGCTCTGGCTTCGGCGATCAACCAGGTGCTCGCCGATCCCGCCCGCGCGGCGAAGCTCGGTGCGCGCGGGCGGACGTTCATCGTCGAGCACCATAGCTGGCGACAGATGGCGGAGGAGACGGCGGCGGCGCTCGAGGCGGTGAGACGGCGCTGACGCTCAGCGCGGCTTCACGACGAACGCCCAGGTGTTGTCGCAGGGAAGCTCGATGGCGTGACCCGGGTGGCGGGCGACGAAATCCTCGACGGCGCGCCGCACGCTGTCCCACTCCCAGTCGTCGCCGCAGACGATCCCGTCAGGCCGGACCAGCGGGACCCAGGCTTCGAGGTCGGCGCTGACGGCATCGTAGTGGTGGCTGGCGTCGATGAACACGAGGGAGACCGGGCCGTGGCGCCACGTGCGCGCCGTCTCGACGCTCGGCGCCCGCACCGTGACGATCCACGGGTCGAGCGCGAGGTGGCGGCAATGGGCGCGGTACGCCTGGTACACCTCCTCGAACGACGTCACGCCGTACTGGGCGAGATATCCCGAGACCGGCCCGCCCCCTTCGTCGTAGTCGGCCCAGGGATCGATCGCGAACACGCGCTTGCCCGTACCCCGGCACGCCTCGGCCAGGGCCAGTACCGAGCGGCCCTGCCAGACGCCGAGCTCGACGACGAGCGCGCGGTCGGGCAGCGCGCGCACCTGGCGCATCAGATAGCGAAGCTGAACCTCGCGCGTCCAGCCGTGGACGGCCTGGATGCGATCGAGGCGAGTGGGCAGACAGCGCGACCGCAGGCGTCGAAGCAAACCCGCGGTCCGTCGGGCGACGCCGAGCATGGGCATCGGACGCGGGTATTATACTGACGAGACGGTGGGCCGGGCCGCGCTTCGGCTGCTGATGGCGACGCCGCTCTACCCGCCCCGCCCGGGCGGCGCCGCCGGCTACTTCGCCACGCTGGTCCAGCGTCTGGCGAAGCGGTCGGACATCGAGCGCATCGTGGTGCTGACGCGCGCAGGCCGCGGGCTGCCGTGGCGCGAAAGCCGCGACAAGGTCGTCATCCTCAGGCTGCTACCGTCCGCCCCGGGCGTGGCGAGCCGCCCCGTTCGCGTCGTGGTCGCCGCCGCCATCCACGGGCTCCTGCTGCTCACGGCCTGGAGCTGGCGCGTCGATCTCGTTCACGTCCACACGATGCTGTCGCGGCGCGGCCTCGACGTGCTGAAGCGCCTCGGCGCACCGTCGATCATCGCCGACATGCGCGATCTCGCCGCCCGCGACGAGGGCGTGTCGGTCGCCCCCTACGCCCGCTGCGCGGCGGTGATCTGCGCCTCGGAGAACATCGCCGCGTTTCTCGGCGCGCGTGCCGTACCGGCCGACACGCTCCATCACATCGCGATTCCGCTCGAGAGGCCCCGGCCCCGCACCGCGGCGGAGCTGGCGGCGCTTCGCCGGACGCTCGGCGTCCCGGTGACGAACCCTTACGTCTGTTTCGCGGGCGCCCTCACCAGCGCGAAGGGCGTGATCGAGCTCCTGGACGCGTTCGGCGCCTTCGCCACAGCGCATCCCGACTTCCACTTGATCCTGGCCGGGCCGGGCCGGCCGGGCGAGGCGGCGCGTGAGCGCGTGAAGCGATGCGAGGACGCGCGCGTGCACTACGTGGGGCCGCTGCCCCACGAGCAGATGCTGGGCATGCTCCAGGACGCCGCGCTCGTCGTCCTGCCGTCGCGCTCCGAAGGCCTGCCGCGGGTGTGCCTGGAAGCGCTGGCGCTCGGACGCAAGGTGCTCTGCCCGCCCGGCGTGCTCGAGCTCGAGCGCGCCTGCCCGGAATTCGTGCTGCCCGACCTGGCGCCGGCGACGATCGCGGCCGCGATGATCGCGGCCGTCCGCAGCGACGCGGTGCCGAAGTACGACCTGACGCCCCACGATCCGGATGTCGTGGTCGAGCGCGTCTGTCAGGTCTACGCGCGCGTCACAGGCTCCTAGACCTCCCGCCGGCCGCCGAGGTCGCGACAGAGCACGGACGCGCGGCCGGCGAGGAACCGGCACAGCGTACGAAACGTCTGAAAGCGATCCAGCGTGTACATGCAGATCGGGTGAACGAGCAAGGTGGCGACGCCGCCGCGCCCTTCGATGGCGTCGATCTGCCGCTGGACGATGGCCAGCCATTCCTGGCCGGTGTAGGTGGGCCCGGCGGCGCGCCCGAGCGCGGCCGGAGTGCGCTCGGCGTGATAGAGGTGCTCGTGGTCGGGCAGCACGTTGATGGGCAGCGAGACGAGGCGGCCGGTCAGCGTCTGCGGACCGATGACGTCGAGGTCGACCCGGTCGGACAGCACCCGCACGCCGAGCGCTTCGAGGACGCGCCACGTCGTTCGATCGGACGCGTAGGCGTGCGTGCGCCACGCGATGGCCGGCGTGCCCACCCGCCGGCGGATGATGGCGAGCGTCCGCTTCACGTCCCAGCGCTGGAACCAGGCCGGGCCGTAGTAGGAGCCGGCGAGTCGCCGGAACCAGTCGTGCAGTCGCAGCGGCTCGAAGGCACGATAGGTGTGGCCGCCGATCTCGAGGCCGGGGCCGGCGCCGAGCGCGGTCATCGCGGCCCGGTCCCGGCGGAGCGCGAGGCCCGTCACGAAGAACGTCACCTTGAGTCCGGCGTCGCGCGCGATGGCGACGTACTCGCCGGCGACCTCGGCTTCCGACTGGCTGACGTAGGGCCGGCGCTCGCTCGGCAGGTCTTCGAGTCCGGGATTCGGGAACTCGCGGTAGCGAAACCCGGAGTGGTGGATATCGCCGGTGAGGCAGATCACGCGCAGGCCGTATAGCCCGGCTGGATCACGACCAACGCTTCACGTATGATCGCCGCGTCGTGTCCGATCATCGATGCTGACCGTTCTGAGCGTGATCGGGACCCGCCCCGAAGCGATCAAGATGGCTCCCGTCCTCGCCGAGCTCGCCCGGGTGCCGGACTGCGCGCGGTCGATCGTGTGCGTCACCAGCCAGCACCGCGAGATGCTCGATCAGGTGCTGCGCGTCTTCGCGATCCGCCCCGATCACGACCTCGACGTCATGGTGTCGGATCAGTCGCTGTCGCAATTGACCGCCACCCTGTTCGCGCGGCTCGATCCGCTCGTGGCCACGGCCGCGCCCGACTGGGTCCTGGCCCAGGGCGATACGACGACGGTCCTGGTGGCCGCCCTCGTCGCCTTTTACCGCCGGATTCGCTTCGGTCACGTGGAAGCCGGCCTGCGCACGGGCGACCTCGCGCAGCCGTTTCCCGAGGAAATGAATCGCCGCGTCGCCGACGGCGTCGCCAGCCTGCTCTTCGCCCCGACCGAAGCGAACCATCAGGCCCTGGTGAAGGAGGGCCTCGATCCCGCGCGAATCATCGTCACCGGCAACACCGTCATCGACGCGTTGCTGACCATCGCGGGCCGCCCGTACGACTGGTCCGGCGGCCCGCTCGCCTCGGTGCCGGCCGATGGCCGTCTCGTCGTCGTCACGGCCCATCGCCGGGAGAGCTTCGGCGCTCCCCTGGCCGAGATCTGTCGCGCGCTCCGCGACGTCGCCCGCGAGTTCGCCGCCGCCGGCCTCCACGTCGTCTATCCCGTCCACCTCAACCCCAACGTGCGCGAGCCCGTCACGGCGGCGCTGGGCGGGCTGTCCAACGTCAGCCTGCTCGAGCCGCTGGACTACGTCTCCATGGTGCACCTCATGAAGCGCGCGGCGCTCATTCTCACCGACTCCGGCGGCATCCAGGAGGAAGCGCCGAGCCTGCGCGTGCCCGTGCTCGTGCTTCGCGAGGTGACGGAGCGACCGGAGGCGGCCGCCGTCGGCGCCACCCGTGTGGTCGGCACGACGTACGCGCGCATCGTCGCCGAGGTCCGAAGCGTGCTCGAGGACCCGGCGGCCTGGACGGTGACGGGGCCGAATCCCTACGGCGATGGCCACGCCGCCGAGCGTATCGTGGCAGCGCTCCTGCCCGGCGCCTCGCGGTGACGAATCACGCCGGAGGGAATCGCGCGCTCGGTCACCGCTCGCGCGGCCGCACGCGCCACACTACGACGTCACCGTAGCGGGAGCGGCACGGCACGCGATAGACCTCCTGCAACCGATCGACGTACGCGGGATCGCCGTCGTGGAGCAGGCCCGCGACCACGAAGTCGGGCCGCACGATGGATTCGTGGTCGGCGACGTACGTCACCCCCAGACGGTCGAGGTAGCGGTCCATGGCCCGCGACTGGACCACGCGCAGGACGTCGTTGTTGGCGAGACCGTCGAGGTTGACGACCCGGCGCTCGGCGAAGTACGCGAGGGTCCCTGAGCTGTAGGCGGCGAGGATCGCGTCCGGCGGCGTGTGCGCGCGGACCCACTCGGCGACGGCCAGCCGGCCCGCGCAGAGGACGCCGGTGTGATCGCGGAGCGGCCCGCCGTGCGCGGTGCGCACGAGCGCTACGCCGAGGAGACCGAGAGCGAGCACGACGAGGACGACGGCGGTTGCGGCCCGAAGCCGCCGGAGGGCGGCGGCGGTCGGCGCGCCGGGCGGCCAGGCCAGCGTCCACAGCGCGAGCGCGGCGAGCGGCCAGAACACGCGGCCGCTGGCGAAGTACCAGTCGCGCACGAAGGTGAAGCGCACCGCGTAGAACAGGCCGGCCGCGGCGAGATGAAGACCGAGGGTGGCCGCGACCATGACGAGCGCGTCGCGGCCGGCGTCGTCCCCGGGCGCCGCTGCGGCCGGCCACCTGTCCCCCAATCGCCGGTAGACGATGATCCCGACGAGGAATGCCAGGAGCAGGGGAAGCACGGGGTAGAGTTGATAGTTCACGCGGATCCACGTGCCGAGCACTTCCGTGATGACGCGCAGGGGCGCGTCCGGGCCGCCGGCCGCGAGCACGCGCCCGCCAGAACTCCTTCATGAGCTGCGACTGCTGCACGAAGCCGCCGTAGAGGAGCCGCGAGACGATGATCCACGGCAGCACGGTCAGGGCGACTCCGACGATCCAGACGGCAACCTGACGGATCACGGGGCCGACGCGGTGCTCGGCCCGCCACGTCATCACGGCGACGGCGGCCAGCCAGAGCAGGGCGAACAGCGCGAGCTCCGTCCTGGCCAGGACCACGAGGCCGAGCACGACGGAGCCGGCCCGGCGACGCCACGCCGGCGAGGCGGGCAGCGTCTGGAGCGCGGCGAAGGCGATCACGACGAAGGTCACGAGCGCGGCTTCCATCCCGTCGACCGCCTCCCAGAGCGCTCGCTCGCGCACCCCGTAGGCGACGCTGAGCGCGAAGGCGACCGGACGCGGCGCGAAGCGAGTGCCGACGAGGTAGAGCAGCAGCGCGCCGGCGACGTGCAGCGCCATGCCGGTGATCGCGACCGCGGCAAAGAGCGCCGTCTTGTCGAAGCGCACGAGCCAGCTCTCGACGGCGAGGAGCGCCATCCACAGCGGGTGATACGCGCTCGTCAGCGTGATCGTGTCGGCGGTGGGCCCGAGGCCCCTGGCGATGTTGACGGCCGGGACCATGTAATAGAACGCGTCATCCGGGACGACGGCCAGCCGCTCGGCGACGGGCACACGGAAGAAGCTGACGAGGAGGAGGACGGCCGCGCCGACGATGGCGGCCGCGGTGCTGACCATCCACAGCGAAGCTTCCCACGAATCGGGGCGCGGTTGCGCTCCGCTCACGCGGTCGCCGCCGGGCGGACGTGTCCGAGGACGCGTCGCAACGGGGCGCGCATGGGCCGGGGCAGCGTATCGGCCGCCGCCAGTAATCGCTCGACGTCGTCGGGGAACAGCGCGTGCATCGCCGCCAGCGCGAACGGATAGGCGAGGACGAACGTCACCACGATCAGCGCGAGCTCGATGACCGGCGGCGCCGACGCCCACACCCGGGTGCCCAACCCGGGCAGGATCGCGATCGCCGCCGCCGCGCCGATTCGAGCCAGATTGCCGAGGGGAAGACGAGCCCGCAGACGCGAGGCGACGTAGCCGATCTGGACGCTCGACCACACGGCCAGGATCACGCTGTTGGCCGCGGCCGCGCCCATCGCGCCGTAGGACGGGATCAGCACGACGTCGAGGAGCACGCTCGCGATGCCGGCCAGCACCGTGCCCGTCAGCAGGAACCGGTGGCGCTCCTGACTCAGGATCACCGAGCCAGCCGGATGCGCGACGGCGACGAACCCGGCCGCCGAGAGCAGCAGGGCCAGCGCGGAAGCCGCCGGACGGTAGGTCGCGCCGAACAGGAGCACGACGGCCGGCTCGGCCACCAGCGCACCGCCGAGTAGCAGCGGGAATCCCAGCATGGCGAGATACCGAGAGGAGTGCACCCACGCGTTGGCCACGCTCCAGCGCTCCCCCGCGCCTTCGAGCCGCGCGATCACCGGGAAGAGCACTTCGTCGAGCGCCGTCGGCGCCAGCCGACGCGTATAGAGCGCGAGAGAGACGGCGAGGCTGTAGAAGCCGACCTCGGCGGGATTCCACAATCGTCCCAGGAAGAACACTTCGACGCGCTCGGACAGGAGCAGGTTGGCGGCGTTCGTCGCGCCGAACAGGACCGCGTAGCGCAGCATCCGGCGCCGCGCCTCGGCCGGGACGGCGGCGACCGGCGACGGGCGCCGCACGTCGGGCCAGACCCACACGAAGGCCATGGCGAGGTTGAAGGCGTTCAACGCGATGAAGAACGCGAACAGCGCGAAGACGCGGCCGCCCTGCCAGAGGATCAGGCCGATCAGCGTGAGGCTCACGACGGCGTGGGTGACGGCCATCAGGCTCAACGCGCCGAAGCGCTGCCGCCCGCGCAGCGCCGCCTGGAAGATGCCGCTCCACAGACCGGGCAGGACCGAGACGCCGCCGAGGACGAGCAGCGGCACGAGCGTCTCGTCATGATAGAAGCGCGCGATGGCCGGGCTCAGGAGCAGGAACGGCACGGCGACGACGACGTAGCAGAGCGTCGCCCGGACGAGGAAGAAGCGGAGGACGTGGAAGGTCGTGCCGTGTTCGCGGTCGGCCAGCTCGGCCACGAATTTCGTGGTCGCGCTGGGGAAGGCGAGGACGGTGGCAAACTCCAGCACCCAGACGATGCTGAGCGCCAGGCGGTACGTCCCGAATTCGGACGGGCCCAGAACGCGGGTGAGAATGACCGACGCCGCGAAGACGCTGACCGTCTGGATCAGCACACGGCCCACGGCCAGCGAGGCGTTCGACGCGATCGCCGCAGCCAGTCGAGGAGATGCGGTCACATTGCCATCATAGGCTAAGCTGACCAGGTGAACGTCGTGGCGCTCGTTCCTCACACCCGGCTGGCGGCCGCGCCCCGGGGGGCATGGCGCTCACGGCTGGCGGCGGGCGATCGGATTTGGGTCCTTGCCTTGAAGGGCGACGACGATGGAGGCGCGGACGTCGAAGTCCTGGAGCTCGATCCCCGAAGAACACGGCTCCACGCGCCGGCGATGTCGATCGTCGGCCGCTGGTCCACGCTGCCGGCCCCGGTGTGGCGGCTGATCCTCCACGCGTACTGGCCGGAACTGGTGTGGGCGCTGCGTTCGTTCGATCCCGACGTCGTCGATCTCCGGTGGGCGCCGCCCGGCGCGGTCCATTCCGCGCGGCTCCGGGCCGATCTCGCCCCGATCCCGGTCGTGACGCGGGACGCCGACGCGGCCCGGACGCCTTCCGGTTGGCGGCGCTATGACCCGACGGCGATGGTGAGCATCGTGCTGCCCGTGTACAACGGCGCCCGCTATCTCGCCCAGGCGCTCGAGACGTGCCTGGCTCAGAGCCATGCCCAGCTCGAAGTCGTGATCGTGGACGACGCCTCCACCGACGCGACCCCCGAAGTCATCGAGCGCTTCCTGCGCGCCGACCGCCGTGTCGTCGCCCTGCGCAATCCGAGCAACCTCCGGCTGCCCGGGGCCCTCAACGTCGGCTTCGCTCGGGCCCGCGGGGCGCTGCTCACGTGGACGAGCCACGACAACTATCTTGACCCCACCGCCATCGAAGGGCTCGTCAGCTATCTGCACACCTGGCCCGACGTGGACTTCGTCTACTCCGACTACACGCGCATCACCGCCGGCGGCGTGCCGTACGTCCAGCGCACCTATCCGCCCTGGCGCTTCCGCGATTGGAACGTCGTGGGCGCCTACTTCCTCTACCGGCGCGCCGTGTACGAGGCGACCGGCGACTTTCGGCGCGAGCTCGAGTTCGTGGAAGACTACGAGTATTGGGTGCGGGTCGCCAAGCGCTTCCGGCTCATGCGGCTGCACGAGCCGGCCTTGTACCACTACCGCGAGCACGACGAGTCGATGTCGCACCGGGCCGGTGACGTCAATCCGCTGCGGCGCCACATCTGGTCCGAACACTTCTGACACCGCGGCGGCTCGCGGTTCACGCCCGCGCGCGAGCGGCCTCGACGCAGGCGAGGGCTTCCGAGAAGCGCTCGGCCATCCGGTCCACGTTGAAGTCGTCGCGGATCGTTTCCCACGCTCGGCGTCCCATCGCCGCCGCCCGCGCCGGATCGTCGAGGATGTCGCGCAGAGCCCCGGCCAGCGCGTCGACGTCCCGGTCAGGCACGACCAGGCCGTTGACGCCGTGGACGATCACGTCGTAGGACGCGCCGTTGGCCGTGGTGGAGATCACGGGCCGGCCCCAGGCCATGGCTTCGAGCACGACGTTGCTGAATGGCTCGTAGCCGCCGTCGCGGCTGAAGATCGAGGGCAGGACGAAGAGAGCGCAGTCGCGATAGAGCGCGTCGACCGCCGCATGGTCCACCCAACCGAGGAACTCGACGGTGTCGGCGACGCCCAGCTCCCCACTCAGCCGTTCCAGCCGAGGCTGGAGCGGTCCGACCCCGGCGATCTTCAGGCGGACGGCCGCCGCGTGCGGCCGGACACGCGCGAAAGCGCGCAGGAGATACTCCACGCCCTTGCGCTCGTCGAGGCGGCCGACATAGAGGATGAAGCCGCCGGGCGCCGCCGCGCTCGGCGCCGGCTGAGC
>Ga0099827_10000604_pt1 | contig 16823 bp, 14 predicted proteins | sample CZO8metaG_FD_79339 | JGI IMG/M metagenome (GOLD analysis project Ga0099827, IMG submission 79339) | Vadose zone soil microbial communities from the Eel River Critical Zone Observatory, Northern California, USA - CZOApr15con1.8 metaG | ecosystem: Environmental > Terrestrial > Soil > Vadose zone ...
CGACGAGGACGTCGACCCGACCAATGTCAACCAGGTGCTCTGGGCGATGGCGACGCGCTCGCGTCCGGCGCAGTCGATCGACATCCTGCGCGAGACCTGGAGCTCCTATCTCGATCCCAGCCTCAATCCGCCGGAAATCCGGCCATGGGGGTCCAAGGCCCTGATCAACGCCTGCATGGACTATCGCTTCATCAAGACGTTCTCCAAGCGTACCAAGCTGTCGAAGAGCGCCTACGACAACGTGGTGGCGCGGTGGCAGGAACTGGGCCTGAGCGGAACGCCGCCCGTGATCACGGTGTTCGAGGACGAGAAGTTGCCGGACCGCATCACGTAGCGGCTGAGGGCGAATGGCGAATGGCGAACAGGCCATTTGCTACTCGCTACTCACTATTCGCTTTTCACCGTCAAAGCGGAACTCGTATTATTGCACTTTCGGCTTGAGGCCGAGGGTCTGCGCGATGGCGGCGATCTTGGCGCGCTGTTCTTCGACCGAGGCGGCAAAGTCGGCGGGCCCGCCGGGACTCACCACCTGCGCGGTGGCGGAGAGCCGTGTCGAGACCGCCGGATCCTTGGTGGCCGCCACGATGTCGGCCCCGATCTGCTCGATCAGGTCCTTCGGCAAGCTCTTGATCCCGAACAGGCCGACCAGGCCCTCCACTTCGAGCGCGGGGAAGCCCGCCTCGATGGCGGTCGGCACGTCCGGCAGGATCGGCGCGCGCGTGCGGCCATTCACAATCAGCGTCTTGATGCGGCCAGCCTGCGCTTGCGGCTGCAGGATCGCGTAGGACGCCATGTAGAACTGGAGGCGCCCCTCGCCCACATCGGTGGCGGCCTGGACGATGTCGCGGTAGGGCACTTTCTGCAGGCTGAGGCCGGAGGTCTTCACGAAATAATCGAACGTGAATTCGGTGATGCCCGGCACAACGGCTGCGTTGAACTTGCCCGGCTCGGCTTTCGCGCGCGTCACGAATTCGGCGAGCGTGCCGATCTTCATCAGCTCGGGCACGCCGACGGCGAGGATCGTCTTGGACACGCGCGCGATCGGCACCAGGTCGGCCGGCGTATAGGGCAGCTTGTCGTATTGGAACGGATGGACCGTGAAATTGCCGCTCGGCCCGAATAGGAAGGTGTGGTCATCGTTGGCGCCGAGGAAGGCCTGGATTGCCACCAGGCCATCGCCGCCGGGGCGATTTTCGATCACCACGGGCTTGCCGCCCCAGCGCGCCGGCAGCCGTTCGGCCAGCAGCCGCGCGCCGATGTCCGCGCCGGCGCCGGGGCCGAACGGGACGATGAACTTGACCGGGCGCTGCGGCCAAGCCTGTGTCGGTGGCTGCGTCGACGTCTGCGCCTGCGACGGCGTCGTCGACGATGCAAGAATTGCAAGGAGACCAAACACAATTGTCGTTTGGCGAAGCCTTGTCATGTCCATGCTGTCCTCCCAAAAGCGACGTTGCCGACGCCAAGCGTTATCTTTCCGATGCGCAGCATTCATTGCGCGGGCTTTGCGGTTGCCTGATGGATCGCCGCGATCTTGGCGCGTTGCTCCTCGATTGCGGCGGCGAATTCTTCCGGCGTGCCGGTGCGCGGCGTCGTCCCGACGCCCGCGACACGGGCGCGGAACGCGGGCTCGGCGATGATCGTGCGGATATCGGTGGCGATGCGCTGCTTGATCTCCGCTGGCATGTCACGCCAGCCATAGATGCCCGAGACCCCATCGAACGTGAGGTCGGGAAAGCCGGCTTCGCTGGCGGTCGGGACGTCCGGCGCCTGCGGCGAGCGTTGGCGGTTGGTGACGAATATGAGCTTGGCGGTGCCCGCCCGATGATGCGGCACCAGCGTCGGCACGCCGGTGCCGGCGACGTGCAGCCGCCCCTGGTTCAGGTCCTGGTAGGCCGGCGCGAAGTCGCGATAGGCCACCTGCACCATCTCGATGCCGGCGTATTTCTGCAAGGCGAGCAGGACGTAATAGGGCAGGCCCGGCGTCGCGGCCCAGTTCAGCTTGCCGGGCCGAGCCTTTGCGGCCGCCACCAGATCGGCGAGCGTGTCCACCTTCAACACGGCGGTCGCCGAGACGCCGAGGAAGTTGTCGACCACCGGCGCGACCGGGAGCAGGTCCTTGGGGTCATAGGGCAGCCGCTCGTGCAGCAGGTGATTGAACGTGACGATGCCGGCAAACGAGAACAAGAAGGTGTGATTGTCGCGCGCGGATAAAAAGCCGATGACGGCCGGAATGCCGTCGGCGCCCTGCCGGTTCTCCATGACCACCGGCTGGCCCCAGCGCTGCGACAAGCGCTCGGCAACGAGCCGCGCCGAGAGGTCCATGCCGCTGCCCGGCGGCAGCGGAACGATGAAGCGCACCGTCTTCTGCGGCCAGGTTTGGGACGACGTCTGGCCGAGCGCGGATGCAGGCGCGATCATGAGCACCGCGGCAAGGACGAGGCGCAATCGATTCGATAGACCCATGGGAGCTCGCGTTCCGCATCAGCGAAAGCGTACGGAGACGCCTCCGACCGGGTCAAGCTCGAACGCGATGCCATCCTCGTCCGGCTCGATCGCCAGCGGCGGCACCACCGAGCCGGTGATGATGATTTCGCCGGCACGCAGCCGCTCGCCGAACCCCGCCAGCATATCGGCCACATGGCGCACGATATCGATCCATTCGCCGGTGTTGGCCTGCGGATTAGTGGTGCGCGCGAATTCAGCCCCGCGGCGGATGATCCGACAGGTGAGACCATCTGACGCACTGCCGGCGCGCGCCGGCGCCGGACCGCCGAGCACCACGTGGCGCTGGTAGATGTTGCCGACGAGGATCGGCTCCGGATCCTCGGGCGGGGTCGCAAAATCGACGATCTCGATGGCCGGCGAGATGCCGGCGATTGCAGCCGCGGCTGTCTCGCGATCGGCGCCGGCCGCGACGTCGCGGCCGATATGCACCGCGACTTCCGGCTCAGCGACGGGCTTCGACCAGCGGGCAAACGATACTTCGCCCCCAGATTCGATGCGCGCGCTCCCAGTCAAGAAGCCCACCAGGGGCGCGGTGATCTTCAGGCGCTCCTGGAACGCCGGCGCGGCGAAGCCGACCTTCCAGCCGAGCGGCCTGTCGCCGCCGGCCAGCCGCTTGCGCCGCAGCTCGAGCTGCGCCTGCATGCCGCGCACGATGCGCGGATCCTCCCACGCTTTCATTGTTGCTAGTCCTTGTGACTATCCGGATCGACTTCGTAGCCGGACGCCTCGATCGAGCCCGCCCCCATCCAGCCCCACACCAGCACGACGTCCTCGTTCGAGGTGTTGTTGAAGCCGTGCCAGCAGCCGCGTGGCGAATAGACCACGTCGCCCTCGCCCGACGGCTCCTCGCCGAGGTCGCTATAGATGTGGCCATGGCCTTTGAGCACGATAAAGAACTCATCGCAATCGTGGTGGCGGTGACGCTCGTGGCGCGCGCCCGGCTTGAGCACGGTCCAGCCGACCACATGGTCGGCGCCGGCCGACTTCTTGTCGATCAGGAACTGCACCTGCATGTCGACCCAGCCGTCCTTGCGCGCGAGGCCTTCCGCCTTCGGAACGCGGCGGAGATTAGTGCGATACATCGCCGTCCCATCTTTGATTGGTGCCATCTTGGCCGCTGTTTTCTTGACGGCTTTCGCCAAGGCAGCTCCGATCCTTTCGGCGGTTGTTTTCATGATTGTCCTCCCAGGCGGCGATACACTTCATGCGCGGTGACGAAATCGCGGTGGTCGATCCCGAGACCGCGGCAGGCATTCATCATCTCGTTCGCCGCCGCCGCGAGCGGCACCGGGCTGCCGAGCTTGCGGCCGAGCTCGAGCGCGAGCAGCATGTCCTTCTGCTGCAGCGTGACGTCGGCGAGCGGCAGCGCGGGCATCTTGCCCTCCAGGATGAAAGGGCCGCGATAACCCAGCACCGGCGAGGCGGCGACGCTCTTGAGCACCGCATCGACGGCGATCTCGCGCGCAACGCCGCCCTTCTCGGCCAGCGCGACTGCCTCGCCGAACGCGATCACCTCGACCATCAGCAGGAGATTGACGGCGATCTTCATCTGCACCGCGAGCCCGCTCGCGCCGATATAGGTCACCTTGGGGCCAATCGCGCGCAGCACCGGCTCGACCTGCTCGAATGCCGCCCGGTCGCCGCCGACCATGAGCGAGGCGTTGCCCTGCGCCAGCGTCACCGGGCTGCCGGAGATCGGGGCGTCGAGCATCGCGAGCCCCCGCTCGGCAAATTGGGCGGAGATAGCGCGGCTCGCGTCCGGCGCGATCGTGCTCATGTCGACATAGACGCCGCGCGGCTTCAGGCCGGCGATGATGCCATCATCGCCGAGCGCGACCGAGCGGACGGCGGACGCATCGGTCACGATCGAGAACACGACATCGGAGACGAGGGCCACGGCTCGAGGCGTCGCAGCAAATCGCATGCCGGACTTGATCAGCGGCTCGGCTCTGTCCTTGCTCCGGTTCCAGCCGGTGACCGTGTGTCTCGCCGCCATGAGCCTCGGCACGATGCCTGCTCCCATCGCGCCGAGCCCGACAAATCCGATGTCCATTCACCCACCTCGCAACTCATTGCGGGGCACATGATGACGGCGAATGGGAGGGAAGGCTAGTTTTCTTGCGCTTGACGCGTTTTCTACGGCGAATCGGTTTCCACTCCGGATCAAAGTCCGGGGCAGGCTTTCGCCGGAAAACGCTATGGGCGGCGAGAGCGAAGACTCATTCCACCACGATCTTCACCTGGTCGCTGGGGTTGACCCGGTCGCCGGGGGCGAGCCCGTTGAGCACGCGGAAGCGCTCGACCGGACGATCGACGCCCACCATCCGGCTCGCCAGCCGTTCGACCGTGTCGCCGGGTGCGACGGTGACGACCCTCATGTGCAGCGGCTTTGCCGCCTCGCTCTCCGCGAGCGTCATGCGGCGGAACGTTCCAACGGCCTCTCGGAACGCGCGATCGATCTCCGCGGCGGTGCGCTTGGTGGCGAAGATGAAGCGATAGACGTCGCTCCCGAACCGCACGACGTAGAGTCGGAACGCCCATTGGTCGCCCTTTGCGTTGGCGGTGGCCGCCGGGAAACCGCTGATGGTGAGCTCTTCGACGCTCTTGGGATCGATGTTCTCGATCCAGCCGGAGTTGAGATAATCGGCGAGCGTCTGCTCCGCCGGCACGCGCACGACGTCGAGGCGGAGCGCCTGGCCGCCGCCTTCCTTGACGCCGAGAACCGCCTGGGCGGTGTTGTCGAGAACGAAGCCGTCCGGCGCCACGAAGGTGAAGCCGAGCTTGGGATGCAGGAAGCGGCGGCCGCGCACGAAACCCTCGCTCGGATCCTCGCCATAGACCAGGCCGTCGATGCCGGCGAGATAGGCCTCCTTGTCGCGCTCGCCCGCGCCGGGTCCGGCAAATTGGCGGGCGTTGATCTGCGCATTCTTGATGCGCTCCGGCGTCGCCGGATGGGAGGAGAGGAAATCGGGCGCGCGCGGATCGATGCTCGGTTGTCCCGGGGTCGATTTGAGCTCGCCACTGAGTCCCATCGAGGTCAGGAACCGCACCGCGCCGTAAGGATCGTATCCCGCGCGCGCCGCGATGCCGACGCCGATGCCGTCCGCCTCCAGCTCCTGCGCCCGCGAGAAGCTCGCAAGCTTGATCTTGGATTTGGCGAGCGCAAGCGCGCCGGTCTCCGGATCGCTGCCCAGGTCGGTAAAGACGCGGGTGACCAGCGCGACGCGGCGGGCCTCGTCCTCGCGCATCGTGGCGTGGCTGGCGATCACGTGCGACATTTCGTGGGACAGGACCGACGCCACCTCGGAGGTGTCGTTGGCAAGCGCGATCAGTCCGCGCGTGATGTAGAGCTGCCCGGTCGGCAGCGCGAAGGCGTTCACCGCCGGCGAGTTCAGGATGACGACGCGATATTGCATGTCGGGCCGCTCGGATGCGGCCACGAGCTTTTGGACCGAGTAATTGAGCAGGCCTTCGAGCTTGGGATCCTCGTAGGCGCCGTTGTAGGCGGCAAGGATGCGCTGGTGCTCGCGCTGGGTCGCCGATGGCGGCTCGGTGGACGGCCGTGCCGTCCGGATCGGCTTGGTCGGCGCCTCGGTGTAAAGCAGGGTCGAAGAGCATCCCCCCAAGGCGAGGCCGAGCACCATGGCGAGCGCCAACTTGTAGCCCGGATGAAGCGTCAGCGAAATCCGGGGCTGCTGTCCCGCATTTCGCTCCGCTTCATGCGAGCTACGAGTTCTCAGGTGTCTCGATGCGGCGTCCACGGGAGGGTCTCGTGTTGCGTCAGTTTCGATCAGCGATCTCGATCTGCTCGGGGCTGGTGGCCTCGATGCGCGGTCCGTTACGCTGCTCGACCCATCCGCGGACCCGGACGCGGCGGCTTTCGAGCGCCTTCGGCGCCAGACCGGCGGCCGAAAAAGCGCGTTCCTGGCGCTTGGGCACGGTGACGGTGAGCGCCTCCGACCATCGCCGTCCGAAATTCATATAGATCGTGCCTCCGCTCTCGCGGACCGACAACACCTTGCCTTCGACCACCGTGAAATGGCCCCGCTCCGCCAAAAGCGCCGCCCCGCTCTCGACCGCCAATATGGCATAATATGGTTCGCCCCACAGGCCAAGTCTTGCCTGCCGGGCGGCGCGTTCCCGGGCCAAGAGCTCGGCGGCACAGGCCCGATCCCCCACCAGGGCTGCAACCCGCGCATAGCCCGTCGCCAGCATTTCGTGCGCAACCGATCGTCCGCGGCCCTCACTGGTCACGTAGACGTGGGCGACGGTGCGGCCATATCGGTCGAGGGCCGGAGTGCGCTGCCGCAATTCGATGCTTTGACCCGCGAGGATCGAGTCGAGCGCCGCGCGGGCGGCACTGCCGGCCGCCGCCCGTGGCCCGGTTTCGCCCGGTGCGGGCGGAAACGGGACTTCGATCCCGGCCAGACGGACCTCGCGCCCGTCGTCGAGCACGAAGCTGCGACCGTCGATGATCGCTGACACGTTTCCGGCGCCCGCCGGCTCGAATTGGCAGGCGCTTGCGGACGCCGGCATCGGCCCCTCCGCGTGGGAATCCGACACCGACCCGGCCACCAATCCGGCGATCAAAAGGCGCGCCCAACCCCCCATCTACATAGCGGAGCGGTTGAATGGGGCGGGACTGCGGCGATCGGGGCGCCCTGCACAGACTAATGCGGCGCCTCGATCGCCGCCTTCGGATCCCTTCGGATGGAAGGTGACCGCCGCGGCAATCGCAAGCACGACGAAGATCACCAGTGCGCCGAGCTGCGCGAGCGCCAACGGTGCTCCGATAGAGTGTCGGGGCCATGGCCCGAAGCGAGCAAATTGCAGCGCATGGCTGATGCGCGTCTCGGGGCGTCTGCCTTTTAAGCCTTGTTCGATTTGCGGGCCGCGAAATCAATCACTTCGGCCGCGCCAAGGCCGCGCTTTAGGTCCACGGCCTGGCAGAAAGCTTCCAACTCCTCGTCGGAAATGCCGTGGAGCTTGGTTTGCAAGTCGAGCTTTGCAATTGCAAAGATTTTGGCTGTGTCGTCGAGACCGAAGGATCGGAGCACCTTGATATGTCGATTTATCGCCTCGATGATGGCTTGCAGCACCGCGACTTTGGTCTCCGTCATCACGAAACCTGTAGTAAGGAGACCTTGCAAAAGCCTCCAGCAGGAAATTATTTACCCTACAATTATACCAAAATAACTGTGTTCTCAAGCCGGCGATCGCCTGAAGGCGTCATCAATCTGCGGCCTGTGCAGCGCAACAACGCGCCAAAAGCCCGCCGATTCGCATTTCGTTGGCGCCGATTACCGTGATCCCCCTGCAATTTCCTCCGCCAGAGCGGTCAGTGCCCGTTTGAGCGCCGGACTCGGAATGCGCGAATAGGCACGAAGCAGACGCAAGGCCGAGCCGGTGTCCACGAGATCAAAAAGACTTTCCGCGCCCGCCGATGACGGCTTGGTGTCGGCGAAGAAAACCGAAACCGGGACTTCCAAGATCGCGGCGATCCTTTGCAGCCTCCCCGCGCTGATCCGGTTGATGCCCTTCTCGTATTTCTGAACCTGCTGGAAGGTGAGTCCAAGCGCATCACCGAGCTTCTCCTGCGACATCTGCCGCTCGAGCCGGAGCGCGCGAACCTTGCTGCCGACCTTGATGTCCAGGGGGTCCGGCTGCTTCTTAGCCATGGTACGACCTCTTATTTCGATTGACCAGCATTGGTTCAAATCCGACTTCCTGAGTGACGACCATCGCACCCTTACTCGTGATGCCAGCTATTGCAGACTCGCCCCGATCCGCTTGATCAGCTCGCTGTTCTTTTTCCCGTCTTCGACGATGATCTTGGACAGTTCCTCCGGAGGGCCTGCCTCCGAATCGAAGCCAAAGACACGCAATCGCTCCTGCGCCGCCGGCTCCGCCAGGACGTTCATGGTGTCCACGTTTATTTGGCGAATGACGTCAGGCGGCGTGCCCCGTGGTGCCAGCAGAGCGAGCCACGTTTTCACCGTGAGTTCCGGCCCGCCCGCTTGGGCCAAGGTCGGAATATCGGGCGAATACGACGAGCGCGTCGGCCGACCTACCGCGACCAGCTTGAGCAATCCGCTTTGGGTGAGGGCCTTTGCGGTGGCGATGCTGGTGAATGCCCAGCTCAAATCCCCATTCGTGATGTTGACCAGCATCTGCTGCGCGTCGCGGTAGGGCACGAAAACCATTTGCGCATTGACCAGAGAAGCAAATAGTGCCGCTCCAAGATGCCCCTGGCTGCCGACGAAGAGCGCGCCATACGAGACCTTGTTGGGGACCGACTGCGCGTCGGCGATCAAGTCTCGCACGGACCCGTAGGGACCTTTGCTCGAAACCGCCACGTAGAATGGGGTCGAAAAAAGCAGCATGACCGGTGCAAAATCGATTTGCGGATCGTAGGACAGCGAGCGGAACAGGAAAGGGTTGGTCGTCAGCTGCGCATCGCTCGCAACTCCGATCGTGTAGCCGTCGGGCGGCGCCGCCTTGAGGGCTTCCATGGCCGGCGTGCCGTTACCGCCGGCCCGCGAGTCCAGCACGACCGGCTGCTTCCATATCTTCGTCAGTTGCTCCCCGACCACGCGCATCATTTGATCCGGCCCGCTTCCGGCCGGGTATGGCGAGATGATGCGGACGGTCTTGTTGGGGAAACCATCGGCGAGCGCCGAGGGGGATGCGGACCATAGCAAAGTCACCGCAACGCCCATCACCGACGAGATGGTCCCGATCGTCCGCACGCTCAGCCTCCAAGCGCGCCGGTCACGCGCTTGTAGTTCTCCGAAATCTTCCGAAGCTCGTCGCGGTCTGTAATCTTCGTGATGTCGTCGAAGCGCCTGCCGCCGGTGCGGCCTTCGACGTGACTGATGATCGTATCGGGCGGGCTTTCGCGATTCGTCAGAACGATCTCGCTGGTCGCCGGTCGTCGCTGCGCGTCGTATCTTTCCAAGGCGAAACTGACGTTGGTTTCGCTGGCCAAGGCGCGCGCCAGCGCGGCGCCGTCGAGAATGGCCTGCGCGGCGCCATTGGACCCGCGCGGCGACATCGGATGGGCGGCGTCGCCAAGTAGCGTGACGCGCCCGAACGTCCAGTGGTCCAGGGGATCGCGATCAACCAGCGGAAGCTCCAAAAAACAGCTCACTTGGGAGAGCTCACGCGGAACGTCGATCCAATCGAAATTCCACCCCCTGAAGGGATCGATGAAGTCGCTCAGCCGTCCTCGCTTGTCAAAATCATGTCCGACGGGAGCTTTTCTCGGCAGCGAAGTTATCAGATTGATGAGTTGGCTGCCGTCAGGATAGCTTCTCACGGGATACGCGGCGAACAGGGCGGTGTCGTAGGCGCCGACGAAAGCGATCGATGCGCCCGACAGGAATGGTCTGCTCCGCGTCAAGCCTCTCCACGACATATGCCCGCTGTAGATGGGATCGCGCTCATGGGGATGGAGCTGCTTTCGAATCACGGAATGCAGCCCGTCGCATCCCACCGCAATGTCGGCGCGGATCGCTTCTTTGTTCCCCCCGCTGGCCGAGTCCACGAAATGAGCCGTGACGCCACGGCTATCCTGCTCGAAACCAACGCAGCTGCGGCCCATGGCGACAGCGTCGCGGCCGAGGCGTTCCCGGACGGCCCCAAGAAGCACGTCCAGAAGATCCGCCCTGTGGATCGTGATGTGCGGATACTCGTGGCCTGCGAACCGCCCCATGGGCTCGGCGAAAATCCTTTGACCGTGCGAATTGAAGAACGCCTTTTCTTGGAGGGCCACGCCGCCGCGGATCAATTCGTCCTCGAGCCCCAGCAGCGCCAGTTCCTTCACGGCGTGGGATTGCAGATTGATCCCGACCCCCGCGGGCTCGTGCTCGCGGCTGGCCTCGAATATGCGGCACCCAATGCCGACTTCGTGTAGGCAAAGTGCCGCCGCCAGACCGCCAATTCCGCCGCCGATCAGGAGCACTTCCATAGGGACAACTTGCCGACTATGCTGGAAGGGAGTTCGGGCTGGGTCTCGCAAGCCATTCTGTCAGTTGTACTATTTACTTCACCGCATTAAAGGATCAGGTGGTCTAGATGAAAAAGCGCAACCCGTCAATTCATGCCAAAAACCGGCAGGAATTGATACTTGCGACGCGCAAGGCGGGCCGCGAGCTGAGCGTCTACAGCACCATGTTCAACACGATCATTGCGGATCGAATGGGGCTCGCCATCAATGACCTGCGTTCTTGGGACCTGTTGCATATTCATGGGCCGATGAGCGCCGGCAGGCTTGCTCGAATGCTCGGACTGAGCGGTGGGGCGGTGACCGCGCTGATCAAGCGCCTCGAACGGGTCGGAGCGGTCACGCGACATGTCGATCCCACGGATCGTCGAAAAGTCATCATCCGAGTTGTCTACCCGCTCAGAGACGGTTCGCAGAGAGAGGCTTTCCAAGCATTGGGCGCGCGAATCGTGTCCATCCTCAATCAGTTCACGGACAAGGAACTGGAAGCAAGTTGGCGCCTCATGCTCGAGGTGGGAAAGATCATGCAGCAAGAGACGACCCACCTTCGCTCGATGGAGGAAGCGGAAGCCGAAGACCGCCATGCCGAGCGGCCGACGGCAGGCGCTCTCGTTGACGCGACTTGACCGCGCCGCGACGCCGGCAGGCGATCAAAGCACCCCGGCCAATTGACTCGGAGCTGTGCGCCCGCTCCCGTCCGGCCCTGTGAAGTCATCAGGTCACGATTACATTGGTGGGGCAGGCAGGGAAAACGTCAGCGTAGAGACTGGACGGCGGCTGGCGCATCGCTGAACGACAGCCGGTGACGGCTGGGAAAGTAGACGTTGCGAGCTGCTCGATTTCTTTCCGTTCAGCGTACCTGGACGCGCCGCCGATCACGGCACTTTGTAAGGCAATCTCCGCCATTTCCGAGTTGCGATCTGCGCTGGCGGGCGGCAGGCGCGATGCCCATAGCGTCCGCGATCGCGCGAGACCAAAACATGAAACTCCGCGAGATGCCGGATGCCATCCGTTGGCTGCGGTTTGGGGGATTGCTGACAGGAATCCCCATGAATTCTCGTTCGTCGGAGGTGAATTGCGAGATTAGCGGGGACGCAAAACCCGAACCTCATTGACCCAACTCAAGAATCGGCAGAACGCTGCCACGGATCCTACTGGGTGTCCTCGGTCCGCCGCATCTCCTGGATCCGCAGGGCCCAGCCGGCTTGAGGAGCGGCAAGAGTGGCCTCTGATTGCAGCGCTCCCAGCGGGCCACGCTGTTGTGACTCCGTGACAATGGAGACCGTCCGCCTGACGGGCACTTCACCATGGCATCGCTGGCACTAGGTTTATTGATCATTCTCGTCGTGGCGACCGGCATATTCTATGTCGCTGGCATGCAGGTTGGTCACGGCGCACCTTGGGCAACCGACCTTTGCTCCCACGCCCGTAACTTTTGTGATCATTTTGAATGGACCGGGATAGCCGCTGGGGTTACAGCGGTCATCTATTTTCTCCTGAGGATCAAAGGATTCTAAAAACCGATCCGGTTAATCGCGACCCTCATCGAGCGCCAAACTACTAATCGATCGAAACTCTCTCGCCGGAAATATCGCAGATCATGCAATTGCGCTGAAGAGAGCCATCACAAAATCTCCGTTCCTCACTTTGAAAAATTGGTTGCGTTGAAGTGTACCGCCTGCGAGCACGTGATGTTCTCCGAAAATACGGAGGATTTGCAGTGCCACATCTTCGTCTGACAATGCTTGAGACATTTTGTGACCTCCACGAACTAGCCAGAGCTCATTGAAAATATCACAGCGCGATCACGATCGCATCCGAGCGCAGTCCTGCGCCAGATAATTTTTTCTAAGACGAACGGCTTGTAGTAGCTCGCCAGAAAGCGCTCGACGCCATCCATCTGCTCGACCGGGACCGTTGCCCACGTAACATACAGTGTGCCGCGCGATCGATAGGCGAGAATCTTTTTGTCCGACTGGTCGTGCGATCGCTCGCTCCCCGATGTCGCCCTGGCCGATCTTCACGACTCGCTGGGGGCTTCCGTCGTGCCAGATCACGTAGACACCGATCGTCCCGACATTGGAGAGATCAACAGCCTCAAGCGGGAGCGACGCCCGGCGTGTAGACTTGATCCAACGGACAGAAAGCATTTCAGTAACGCCTACTCGACGGAATTAGGGGGAACCAATTTCAGCCGGCGTTGCCCTACATCGGGACGTACGTTGGTGAAGCCTTAACCACAATACCCAACCGAGGCACAGCAGTGATCCCTCTACCACCCTGAACCAGTCTGGACGGTATCGGAATCGAGAAACCATGGCTTGCTACGCTCCATTGTCAGTAACTGCACGAGCAATCAGGAGAGATTGAAATGACCGAAGCAACCACTCTTGCCAGTTACGTCAAAAAGCTCCTTGAGCGCACCAAAACCGAAAGGGGTGATCTCCGCTTCTTTATTGTCGGCCAAGGGGCATCGTATCAAATCAAGTCAAGCACGCCTGTGGAGGTGGGACACGACTTCGTGGCCTTCCAGAATGAGCGTGAGTTGGTGGTCGCTCCTTGGATACAGCTTCGACTGATCACCTACGCCTCTTCGTCCTAGTGGACGGGCCGGTCGATCCTACGTGGCTTCCAATAGGTGCCGATTGCCAACATGAAGTAGGCGGCGACCGCAAACAAAATCGATGCTCGCTCACGAACGGGATAGGATAGAAGAAGCTGACGACCGCGAGCACAACGGCGCAGTTGAAATCAAGAACACCCAAATTGCCGGAGCATGAAGCTCCGCTGTCGGCCCTCTTTAGTTCAACACCTCTCTGCAAGCCTGCGCCTCCCGTGACGCTGAAGAGGCCAAGAAAATTTTGGCGCCTGCGATCAAAGTGGTCGGCTACAGTGGCCTTGGTACAGCGCTCGCGCCGACGCTCTTGGAGCACGTTGAACCATGACCGGCGTGGTCCAAGCGCGATGACTTTTACCAGCATGTGCTTAACCGAGATGGCAGCCCATATCGACGGCCACATGGAACAGACCTAGGAACCCATTTGAATAACGCCGCGTTGGAGCGGGCTAGAAAAATCAAGCTATAATTCAACACGAGCCTTGTTTTGAGCACACCGTGCTGCTCGCCGCGATCGAAGAACACCTCGGTCTACAGCACAACATTAAAGCGTGATGGTGATCCGCGCGGCCATCGCTGCGAGCGAGGCGACGAGCTGCCGGCACCGTGCGAGGAGCGAAGCAGCTATGCTATGGTGTGCGGCCAACCATACAGCGTAGGAGGCTATGTTGAGGCTAGAACAAAATCGCAGCCTGCTAAGTGTTTGAGAACATTCAGCGGTCCCGTAGCTCAGCCGGATAGAGCAGCGGTTTCCTAAACCGAAGGTCACAGGTTCGAGTCCTGTCGGGACCGCCAACATTTCATGGCCGCTCGCGGCAGCCGAAGGTTTAGTTGGGGGAAAGGGCCGACAAGGGCCCCCTGTCGATTGACGCGATGCGGCCGCCGCCTACCGTTCCACGATGGCTCGGCATTCTGATTCGCGAGGCAAGCACGAACCAGTCCCCTCTGGAGCGGCCAGCAAGGCGCGTGCGGCCCGCAAGGCGCGTGCCGTGCTCGACCGGCCGCCGTTGCAGGGCTGGCGGACCAGCGACGAGGACGAGGTCGCGTTGCGCCGCTGGCGGGGCTCGACCGAGATCGTCGCCATCGAGGCGCTCGAGCCGGAGCATCCGTTTTTCGGAACCTTCCGGGCGCAGTCCGGAAGCGGCGGTTTCTACGAGGTGGAGATCCGCAGCCTCGATGGCTTCGCCAATTCCTGCGGCTGCATCGATCACCGCGTCAACGGGCTGGGCACCTGCAAGCACATCGAGGGCGTGCTCGTCGCGCTACGCCACGGCGGCGTCAAGGCGTTCCGTGCGGCCGCCACGCGCGGCGATACGCGCATCGAGGTCTTTGTGGACCGTCGTGGCGCCGCGACGCCGACACTGCTGTGGCCTTCGGTCGGCGGCCGGCACATGCAGGCGGCGCGCGATTGGCTTGCCCCGTTCATCGGGCCGGATAGCGCCATCGCGGCTGATCCCGACCAAATCCAGGCGCTCTTCTCCGCTTGGCACGCCGCCCCGGCCGGCATCCGCCGGCTGGTTCGGCTGTCGCGCCATTTTGCGCCTTGGCTCGACCGGCACCGCCGGCAGCGCTCGCGCGCCGCCGCGCGCGCCGCCTTCCTCGCGGAGGTCAAGGACGGCGCCGCCAGCCTAGACATGCTGCATCATCCGCTGTTGCCGTACCAGCGTGAGGGCATGCTGCATCTCGCGTTCGGAGAGCGAACGCTGCTCGCCGACGAGATGGGCCTCGGCAAGACCGTCCAGGCGATCGCGGCCTGCGAGCTCCTGGCCCGCCGCAAGGACGTCGCGCGCGTGCTGGTGGTCTGCCCCGCCTCGCTCAAGGCGGAATGGGAGGAGCAGATCGCGCGCTTCACCGATCGTCCGGCGCGCTCGGTTTTCGGCCCCCGTCCTGAGCGCCTCGCCGCCTACCGCGAGCCCCCCTTCTTCAGCATCGTGAACTACGAGCAGGTGCTGGGCGATGCCCCGGACATGAACGAGATTCTGCGTCCCGACGTGATCGTGCTCGACGAGGCGCAGCGCATCAAGAACTGGCAGACCAAGACGGCGCGGCGGGTGAAATCGCTGCGCGCGCCCTATGCGTTCGTGCTCACCGGCACGCCGGTCGAGAACCGCATCGACGAGCTCTACTCGATCATCCAATACCTCGACCCCGAATTGGTCGGGCCGCTGTTCCGCTTCAACCGGGAGTTCTACGAGCTCGACGAGCGCGGCAGGCCGATCGACTACAAGAATCTCGCCGAGCTGCGGCGTCGCCTGCAGTCGGTGATGCTCCGCCGCCGCAAGTCCGACGTCGAGTCGGAGTTGCCCGGCCGCACGGTGAAGAACTATTTCGTGCCGATGGTCGAGGAGCAGGCGCTGCGCTACGCGGACTACCAGAGGCCGGCCGCGAGTCTGCTCGCGCAGGCGCAGCGCCGGCCGCTGCTACCGGCCGAGTTCGACCGCCTCATGCAGTTGCTCGCCTGCATGCGCATGATCTGCGACACGCCGGCGATCCTCGATCCGACCTGCCGCGTGAGCCCCAAGCTCGAGGAGCTGGAGGGCATCTTGAGCGACCTCCTGGAGGAGCCGGATCGCAAGATCATCGTGTTCTCCGAGTGGGAGCGCATGCTGGCGCTGGTGCGCGAGCTCGCCGCCGAAATCGGCGTAGATGTGGCTTGGCATACCGGCTCGGTGCCGCAGCAGCGCCGGCGCGCCGAGATCATGCGCTTCAAGAAGGACCCGGCCTGCCGGCTGTTCCTGTCGACCGACAGCGGCAGCGTCGGGCTCAACCTGCAGGTCGCCAGCGCGGTCGTGAATGTCGACCTGCCGTGGAACCCGGCAAAGCTCGAGCAGCGCATCGCGCGCGCTTGGCGCAAGAACCAGACCCGCTCGGTCACCGTCGTCAACCTGGTCTGCGAAGATTCGATCGAGCACCAGATCCTGCACCTGCTCGGCCAAAAGCAGGCGCTGGCCGATGGCGTGCTCGACGGTCATGGCGACCTCGCGGCGCTCAAGATGCCGTCCGGCCGGGCGGCTTTCATCGAGCGCATGCAGGCGATGATGACGGCGGAGGCCAGCGTTGCGCCGCGCATCTTGTCGGCGGAAGAAATCGCCTCCGAAGAGTTGCAGCGGCGCCACGGCGAGCGCGCCCTGCTGATCGAGGCCCGCACCGGCGGCGACGGCCGCGTCCGTCTCTTGGCCGTGCTCGACCTCGACGGCGAGGCGCTGGCCGCCGAGGCGAAGCGGCACGAGGCGCGCCGGGACGCAGGACCCGCGGTCGAGGTGATCGATCGCGCGACTTGGCTCGCCATGCGGCGATTGAGCGCGAGCGGAATGATCACGATGGCCGAGGGTCAATCGCGCGTCCTCCACCAGTCGCCGGAGTTTGCGGCGGCCGCCGATCCGAGCTTCGATCCGCAGGCGCGGCTCGCGCAGTTGCGCGGCGAAGCCGAGCGGGCTCTGCGCATGGCGCGCGTTCTGGCGGGCGGCGGCTTCCCCGACGAGGCGTTGCCGCTGATCGCCAAGGCGATCGGCGTCGGCGCGGCCGCCAAGCTGGCGTCGCTCGGCCAGCTGGCCGCCGGAGCCACCATGGCGACGCCGGCCCAGGTGCGTGACCTGGTCGAGCGAGGTGCCCTCGCGCCGCAGGCGGAGACCGCACTCGCGGCGCTCTGGTCCACGGCGGGCGGCGCCGTCGCCGATGCAGCATCGCTCATCGAGA
>Ga0099827_10000605_pt1 | contig 16817 bp, 12 predicted proteins | sample CZO8metaG_FD_79339 | JGI IMG/M metagenome (GOLD analysis project Ga0099827, IMG submission 79339) | Vadose zone soil microbial communities from the Eel River Critical Zone Observatory, Northern California, USA - CZOApr15con1.8 metaG | ecosystem: Environmental > Terrestrial > Soil > Vadose zone ...
CGGGCAAGAAGCAAGGCACCACCGGCGGCACCATCGTGGTGAGCGGCGAGGACATCAAGTTCGTCGGCGCGCTGGTCGATGCCTCCGGCCGCGCCGGCGGCGGCAAGGTGCTGATCGGCGGCGACTGGGGCGGCGGCAAGCCGAATGCCAGCCTCGTCTCCAATCAGAGCGCCAAGCTCGAAGACTTCGCGATTGCGACCGCGACGACGGTCAGCGTCGACGCCGCGACCACGATCAATGCGTCCGCGCGCGACAGCGGCAACGGCGGCAAGGTGATCCTGTGGTCGGATCAGGCGACCACCTTCGCCGGCACGATCCTCGCCAAAGGCGGCGAGCAAGGCGGCAACGGCGGCTTCGTGGAGACGTCGAGCCATCACCAGCTTGCCTTCACCGGTAATGTCGACACGCGTGCGCCGAATGGTGCGATGGGGACGCTGCTGCTCGATCCGGCTGATTACTACATCGTTACGACCCTCGGCGGCTCGCCCAGCGGCGCCAGCGAAATCACAAATACCCTCCTTCAAAGTCAGCTCGCGAACGGCAACGTCATCATTGCGACGGACAACGCCAGCAATCCGGCGGGACAAAACGGCGACATCTTCGTCAATGCGAATGTCAGCTGGGCCGGCAACACCACGTTGACGCTGAACGCCTTCCACGACATCAAAATCAACAATGGTGCCCTTATCTCCAATACCGGCGCCGGCAATCTCGTTCTGCGCGCGGATTCTACCGGTACCGGCGCGGGCACGATCGTGATGCCCGCGGGAACGTTTCCGACGCGCGTCGACTGGACCGGCAGCAGCGGGAACGTGAGCGTCTTTTACAATCCGACGAGCTTCCCGATTCAGGACAATCTCACGACCGGGAATGGCCGGATCCTGGGCAATTCGCCGGGACAGATCACCCAGTACATGCTGGTGAACAACGTCGCCAGTCTGCAAGCTATCCAGGGCAATCTCGTCGGCAGCTACGCGTTGGGCAGGGACATCAATGCCACCGACTTCAACTTCGTCCCTGTCGGCAACAATAGCAGCTTCACCGACGCCACGCGATTCACCGGAATACTCGAGGGCCAGAACCACACCATCCGAAACCTCGCGATCAACTCAACTGCCTCGCTGGTCGGACTGTTCGGCTACATCGGGTCGAGCGGCGTGGTGCGCAATCTCAACTTTGAGAACGTCAACGTCACAGCGTCCGCCACCGCCGGCGCGCAGACGCTGGGCGCATTGGCAGGACAAAACGAGGGCTCGATCGTCAACGTCGGGACGTTGGGCGGCTCCAATTCGGTTACCGGAACAACCCACCCCGCCACGACTGCCGGCGGGCTTGTCGGATTTAACGACGGCTCGATCAGTGGCAGTTTGCTCACCGGTACCGGCGTCAACATAGCCGTGACCATCGGCAGCGGCGGCCTGAGCAACAACTTCAACTATGCGGGCGGACTGGTTGGAATAAATACCGGCACGATCACCGATATGCGCGCGGGCGGAGCCGTCACGGCAGGCAATTTCAGCTTCGCCGGCGGACTCGTCGGGCAGAACGGCAATACCGGGCAGTCCGGCGCCGGGCTGAATGCCCTGATCCACAACTCCAGTGCGAGCGGGACGGTGACTGGCGACTATACAGTGGGCGGGCTCGTCGGCGCCAACTTCTTCTCCAACGGCGCGACCGCAACCATCAACGTATCGCACGCGACCGGCGACGTCATCCTCAATGCTGGCGGCTTCGCGGCCGGCGGCCTGGTCGGACAGAACGAAGGCACGATCCAGTCGTCGTTCTACAACACCGGTACGGTCAGCGGCTCGGGTTCGGGCTTCAAAAGCATGGCCAGTATCGGCGGGTTGGTCGGGATCAACAACAGCTTCGTATCAGGCTCTCCTGCCGTCATCACCGACTCGAATGCGAACACCACAGTCGCCGGCGGCAATTTCACCAACGCGGGCGGGCTGGTCGGAAGCAACGGACAAGGCGGCTCAGGCGGGACCATAAGCTCTTCGTCTGCGGCCGGAAGCGTGAGCGCCGGCTACGACAGCTTCGTCGGCGGCTTGGTGGGCACGAATGCCGGCACGATCAACAACAATTCGTCGTCCTCGAGCGCGGTCAGCGGGACCACCAGTGCCACCGCGGATTTCAGCACGGGGGTCGGCGGCCTGGCCGGTTTCAATTTCGGCTTGATTTCCGGATCGTTCGCCACCGGCCCCGTGAATGGCACCACCCCCAACACAGACCAGCAATACGCTGTCATCGTCGGCGGACTGGTCGGCCTCAACAACGGCCAGATCAGCAATTCGTACTCATCCAGCACTGTTACCGGCAGCGGCTCGATCGAGATTGGCGGGCTGGCCGGCGGCAATTTCGGGCCGATCAGCGGGTCCTACGCCACGGGTCCGGTCAGCGGCACCGGCAACGGCTCGGTTGGCGGGCTGGTCGGGCTGAACGCAGTAGCCTTCGTCGGCGACAACACCTACATCGGCACCATCACGAATTCCAATGCCAGCGGCCCAGTCGACGGCACCGGCAGCGTGCAGGTCGGCGGCCTGGTCGGCCAAAGCATGCGATCCGGCCTTTTGCAGCCGACGATCACCAACTCCTTTGCGACCGGGGCAGTCACCGCAACGACAACCGGCGCCGTCGATATCACGGCCGGGGGCTTTATCGGCCAGAACGGCGGTCTGATCACCGGCTCCTACGCGACCGGTTCGGTCACCAGCTACAACGGCGACGCCACCATCGGCGGGTTCGCCGGCGCCAACGAGCCCGGCGCCAGGATTTCCGGCTCGTTTGCCACCGGCAACGTCACCGTCAACAACGCGGTCAATGGAACGGCGGGCGGGTTCGTCGGCGGCAATGCCGGCACGATCAACAATGTCTCGTACGCCACCGGCAATGTGAGCGTGAATGCCGCACTCGCAGTCGCGGGCGGCTTCGCCGGCTTCAACTTGAGCGGCCGTATCGATCAGGCCTACGCGACCGGCAACGTCAACGTCAGCGGCGCGGTGGGGATCGCCGGCGGGTTTGTCGGCGTCAACAGCGGCTTCCGAGAGGTCGAATTCGGCTCATCCCCGGGGGTCCTGAACCAGACCTTTGCGACCGGCGCCGTCACCGGCAGCGCCACCAATAGCATCCTGGGCGGCTTTGGCGGCGTGAACACGAACCTCGGCAGCATCGTCCAGGCCTATGCGACGGGCGCGGTCACGGGTGACGGCAACAGCGTCGTCGGCGGCCTCGTGGCGGTGAATATCGGCTCGCTCGATCAGACCTACGCCATCGGCAAGCTCACGGGCGGGCCCATCACCGGCGGACTGGTCGCGGCCAATACCAGCGCGCCGCTGCCGCCGTCGATCGTCAACGATGAGCAAATCGCGGGCTCGCTCACCGGCACCGGCACCGTCACCAATTCCTATTGGGACACCCAGAAGACCGGCGTGAGCACCAGCGCCGGCGGCGAAGGCCGCACCACCCGCGGGCTGATCGCGGCGCTGCCGCCGGGTTTCGACCCCTCGACTTGGATCATCCAGCCCGACCCGAGCTACCCGTACTTCCCGTGGCAGCCGACGAGCACCATTCCGATGACGCCGGAGCCGCCGCTGGACATCCAGCTGCAGCCGCAGCCGCAGACGCAGGTCATCAACAACCTGGTCAATACCGTCAATCTCACGTTGCTCAACAACCCGCCGGTCATCAACAACCAGGGTGTCCTGCTGCCGCAGTTCCCGTCGCCGCCGCCGATCACGCCCGGGGGCGCGCAGCCGCCGGGCGTCTTCCCGCGGATCGTCGACATTCCGCAGATCGCCGAGACGCGCTTCGTCGCCGATCAGGTGCTGCTGCAGGTGCGTTGCGACGTGACCATGCCGCAAATCGAAGACGCGGTGCGCCGTCTCGGACTGACGCTCATCGACCAGCAGCCCATGTGCAACACGACCGGCACCATAGCCTTGCGCTTCCGCATCGCCAACGGCCAGACCGTCCGCGGCGTCAGCCAGCAGCTGGCCTCGGCCCGGATCTTCGCCATCGTGCAGCCGAACTACATCTTCGCGCTGGTGCAGCAGCAGCCGGCCGGTGCCGACCCCGCGGTCCCGGCGTCGCGCGGCGACGTCACCCAGCAGGGCGACGCCGCGCAGTACATCCTGCAGAAGTTCAAGCTCAACGATGTGCACCGCATCGTGCGCGGCACCAACATCCCGATCGCGGTGATCGATTCCGAGATCGATACCGCCCATCCCGACCTGCAGGGCGTGATCGCCGGGCGCTTCAGCGCGATCGGCGAGCCGGAACAGCCGCATGCGCATGGGACCGGCATGGCGGGTGCCATCGCCTCAAACCGGCGGCTGATCGGTGTCGCGCCCTCCGCCCGGCTGTTTGCGGTGCATGCCTTCTCCACCAAGGCGGCGGCCGCCGAGAGCACCACGTTCAACATCCTCAAGGGCATCGACTGGGCGGCGACCAACGGCGCGCGCATCATCAACATGAGCTTCGCGGGCCCGAAGGACCCTTCGCTCGAGCGCGCGCTCAAGGCCGCCTACGACAAGGGCATCGTGCTGATCGCCGCGGCCGGCAATGCCGGGCCGAAGTCGCCGCCGCTCTATCCCGGCGCCGACCCCAGCGTGATCGCGGTGACGGCGACAGACGTCGACGACAAGCTGTTCCCCGGCGCCAACCGCGGGAAATACGTCGCGGTCTCGGCTCCCGGCGTCGACATCCTGGTGCCGGCACCGGACAGCAGCTATCAGCTCACCACGGGAACCTCGGTGGCGGCCGCCGAGGTGAGCGGCATCGTGGCGTTGCTGCTCGAGCGCAATCCGAAGCTTACGCCCGCCGACATCCGGCGCATCCTCACCGGCAGCGCGCGGCGCCTCGGGACCGGCGAGCGCGACGACGATTTCGGCTCGGGCCTGGCCGATCCGATGCAGGCGCTGCAATCCACCGATCCGCGAGCGGTGGGCACCACGCCGCCACCGACGCTGCGGCAGCGGTGAGCCGCGGCGAAGGCGCTCGCCTCACCTTCCCGCCTGACGCTCGGGCCAGCGCTGGCGCTCGAGCCATTGCGCGATCACGGCGGCGATGGCGGCGTTGTTCTTCTCGATCATCATCATGTGGCCGTTGCCGTGCACGCCGACGTCGGCCAGGCGGATGAGCGTGTTGCGCACGCCCGCCTGGGTGAGGTAGGCCGCGGTGCAGTGGTCGTAGGCGGCGTGGTAGGACGCCTCGCCCACGATGATCACGACGGGAATACGCGAGATATTGGGCAGCCGGCGCGCCGGTTCCTTCTGCAGCCAGCAGCGCACGAGATCGGGCTTGTCCGGCTGATCCTGGCGGACGACGTCGAGCTTGGCGCCCGATGCGAGCGGCGGATCATAGTTGAGGGGAACGTCGGCGAGCCCCGACAGCTTGGTGCGCTCGGCGTCCTTGAACCAGTCGGGCGCGCCGGTGTTCTCGACGTCGTGCACCGGCGGGCCCGAGGGCTCGACCGCGATCAGCGCCTTGACCAGGCTCGGCCGCGCATCGGCGACCGGCCATTGGAAGGCGCCGGATTGCGAATGGGTGAGCAGGATCGCCGGGCCGATCTTGTCGAACAGCGCGATGAGCGCGTCGCGGTTGAGCTCCTGCTGCTTGGGGAAGCTCACGATCGAGGGAAATTGCGAGGCGTAGAACTGCTCGAATGCGGCATCGCCGCCCTTGCCCTCGCCCGGCCACTGAGTATGCAGATGGGCCTGTGGCCATTGCTTGAAGCGTGCCATCAGCGCGTTTACGCGCGTCTTCGACGCGCTATGGGCGCGACGAAGCGCTGCTCGGTGAAGGCAAAGCGCGACGGCTGCACCGGCCCGTGCATCTGCGACCAATGCGCGGAACGCCCGCGCGCGACCTGGTCGACCACGTAGACCGCGTAGCCGCGGCGCACGAAATACTGCGCCCAGCCCTCGCGCCCGTCGGGCGTGCCGGTGAAATTGGTGCCGGTCTGGCTGCCGCCGTGCACCATCACGATGGGATAAGGATGGCGCTGCCGCGCCGGGATCATGGTCTCGACGTACATCTGCCCGACCATCGGGCTGCCGTCAGCCGCGGTGTCGATCTTGCCACCGACGAAGAAGTAGCTCGCCTTCGCCAGAGCCAGCGGTCCGCGTTCCTGCGCGTAGCTCGCGGATATCGTAAGCGTAAGCGCCGTGGCAATCGCCGCCGCCCGCGCGAAGTCGCGAAATCCGACCATGCCTTCCTCCCGTCGTTTCTTGTGTTGCTCACGCATCCGGCTCGAAGCCGAAGCCCGCGCCGTTGCGCACGATAAATCCGAAGCCGGGGAAATCGAGGTGCGCGCCGCCAACCCTGAGCCGGTCGGCGGCGACGCGATCGAACATGCGCGCGCGGGTCGCGCAGGCGGCGCGCGGATCGACGTCGTAAATGAGCCCGGTATCGGGCCGCGGGATCTGGATCGCGGCGAGATGAACGACGTCGCCCCAGATCAGCAGGCCCTCGCGGCCGGATTGGATCAGCCAGCCGGTATGGCCCGGTGTGTGGCCCGCCAGCGGGAGCGCCGACACGCCCGGCACCGCCTCGCCCTCGCCCACCAGGCGCATGCGCTTGCGGTAAGGCGACGTGGTCACCGCGGCCTTGGCGATGTTGCGGCGGATGCGCTCGCTCTCGCCGGTCGAGGGATCGCGGTCGAGCCAAAAGCGCGCTTCGGTCTCGTGCAGCACGATCTCAGCGTTGGGATAGATCGGCTGGCCGGCGTCGTCGACCAGGCCGTTGGAATGGTCGGGATGCAGATGGGTCAGGAAAATCGTCTCGATCTGCTCCGGCGCGACGCCACGGGCGCGCAGGTTGTCCGGGAGCTTGCCGAGCGTCGGGCCCATGGTGTTGCCGGAGCCAGTGTCGACCAGCGCCAATTTAGTTCCGAGCTTGAGCAGGAACGCGTTCACCGAAATCGACACGTGGTCCTTCCTGCCCGCGAGCCGCTCGGTCTCCGCCTTGTCCATGTCGAGCACGACGTCGAGCGGCGCGGCCAGCACGCCGTCGCTCAGCGTCGTCACGTCGATCTCGCCGATCTTCCGCTGCGCGCTCATGGGATCTGGATCAGCTCCTTGAGCTGCGCGTCCGCGAGCGGCGCCGGGATGAACTTGAATTGGACGGCGTCCTTCATGCTCTCGTCGAGCCCCGTGATCTTTCCGGTCTGCAGGCTTTCCCTCGGGATGAACTCCTTCAGCATGAGGCGGACCGCGCCTTCCGACAGGCCGGAGAACGCGAGGTAGCTCGGCACGGCGTCCGGGCTCGCATACATCCAGTCGACGGTCTCGTTGTAGGCCTTGAGGTAGCGCGCGACGGCGTCCTTCTTGGCCGCAAGAATCTGCGCATTCATGATCTGCACCCGGATGGTCTGGCCGAGGACGGCCGCGATGTCGCTAGCGCGCGCGATCATGCGGGCCTCGCCCTTGGCGAGCAGGTCGAGCACGAACGGCGCCACCGACCAGCCCACGTCGACCTGACCGGACATTACCTGGGTGATCGTGCCGGAAGTATCGCCGGTCGCAACCGGTTTCGCTTTCAGGCCATACTCATTGATGAACCGCAGGACCGTGATGTGGGACGACGCGCCGGCGGTCGAGTAGGCGATGGTGTGCCCGTTCACCTCGCGGATCGAGCGCAACGGCGACTTGGCGGAGACCCACCAGAAGGTCTCGCGCGAGCCGGTCGAGCTCGCGCCGATGATGCGGATCGGGGCATTCTTCGCATAGGCGCCGAGGCTCCCGAGCACGCCGGCGCTCAGGCCGATGTCGACCGAGCCGGACACGACCACCTGCAGCGTCTCGCCGCCGCCTTGGGTGTACAGAATCTCGAGGTCGAGGCCGTGCTTGGCGAAGATGCCGGCCTGCTTGCCGAGCTCGGGGATCGCGCCTTCCCAGCTGCCGCGGATCGGCGAGGCGATCTTCAACGTTTCCGCGGCGGTGGGTTGCGGGAGCTCGAACAATAGGATCGCCGCCAGAACGATGGCGGACTTGCCGCAAAGAGACATCCGATCCTCCGTTGCGACCGTCACGCGTTCGCGGCCATCGGCAGCGGCGCCTTGACGCCCTGCGCGCGCAGATACGGCATGACGTCGCTGGCGAACAGCCGCAGATTCTTCTCCGTCAAGTCGGCGGGCAAGGTCGCGATCTGCAGCATGGCGATGAGATTGCCGACGCCGAGCTCCTGGGCAAAGGCGGCGAGCCGCTCGCGCACGGTCGCGGCGCTGCCGGCGACCACCATGCCGAGATCGATCAGGCTCTCGGCTGTCATCTCCTTCATGCGGAAGGCGAACTTGCTTTCGATCAGCGACTTGGTCGAGGCGATCGAGGAGTAGCCGGGGGGCATGCGCATCTCCAGCGGGTAGTGCAGGAACTTGTTGAAGAAGGCTTCGATGTGGGGCTTGAGCTCGCGGCGCGCGATCTCGTCGGTTTCCGCGACGTATATCGGCACCGCCCATCCGAGCTGCGAGGGCTGCGACTCGTAGCCCTCACGCTCGGCGCACTGGCGGTAGAGATCGAACGCCTTCTTCGCCGATTTCACCGGGCTGAAGGTCTGCAGGTAGGTGTACTTGCGCTTGGCCGCCGCGCACCATTCCACCGTCTCGGAGCTGCCTTGCGACGGAATCCAGACCGGCGGATGCGGGCGCTGCGACGGCCGCGGCCAGATGTTGACATAGTCGAACTGGTAGTGCCGGCCGTGGTAGCGGAACGGCCCGACCTCGGTCCACGCCCGCAGGATCAATTCGTGCGCCTCGTAGTAGCGCCCGTGCGAATGGGTGGGATTGGTGCCGCTGGCGAAATATTCGGTGCCGATGCCGCGCACGAAGCCGGTGATGATGCGGCCGCCGCTCATCTGGTCGAGCATGGCGAATTCCTCCGCCACCGCCACCGGATTGCTCACGAGCGGCAGCGCGCGCCCGAGGATCGCGATCTTGGCCTGATGCGTGGAGCGCGCCAGCGCCGCCGCGATCAGGTTGGGCGCCGGCATCAGTCCGTAGGCGGTCTGATGATGCTCGTTCACGCAGATGCCGTCGAAGCCGAGCCGGTCGGCCAGCTCCAATTCGCCGATATAGCGGGCGTAGAGCTTCTCCCCGAGCGCCGGGTCGAAATAGGAGTTGGGCAGCGTGACCCATGCCGAGTTGTGGCGGTCGGTGTAGCTGAGATCGAGATCCGCGTAGGGCATGAGGTGGAAGAAGAACGTCTTCATTGCTTTATCCTTGGACATTATTCCTTGGACATTTGGGCGCGCTGGAAGAAGGCCGCAAGCCGCGCGGCGACCTCGCTTGCGCGCTCGATCGGCAATGCGTGTCCCGAATCCGGCAGGGAAACGAGCTCGGCCTGCCGGATTTCGCGCAGAAAGGGCTTGTGGCACGCGAACGGGATCACCTGGTCGTCCTCGCCCCAGATCAGCAATGTTGGAACATCGATGCGGTGCAGCCAATAGGGCAGTTGCGGATTGTGCAGGCGAGGGTTCCAGGCGAGCCGCGCCAGCGCGGTGCGATTCTGCAGCACGACGTCGATGTCGAGCTTGGCCTGCGCCGCGTGCCATTCCCTCGCCAGCGTGCGGTCGTGGAAGTGGCGCTGCGCGAATTCCTCCGCGGTCCAGGCGAAGATGTCGTCGAACAGCGCGTCGGGGCTTTCGACCCCGGCGGGGGCGAGCAGCGCCAAGGATCTGATCCGTTGCGTGCTGCGGATCGACATCTCGGCCGCGATCCAGCCGCCGAGCCCGTGGCCGACCACGTGCGCCTTGCCCAGCTTCAAGGCTTGCAGGACATCGAGATAGAAGAACGCCACGTCGCCGGTGCTCATCATCCAGTCCGGAACCGGTATGCGCCCGAAGCCCGGGTGCTCCGGCGCGACCACGCGGCACACGGCGGCCAGCTTCTCGAGCAACGGGTCCCACGACGCGCCCGCTACGCCATGGAGGAAGAGAACCGCTGGCCCCTCGCCGGCCTCGCAAACGCGCAGCTTCGTGCCCGCGACCTCGATCACCGACTCGTGCATTGGATTCCCCGGCGTCACGACAATTGGATACCCTCGCGCGGTCAAAGTCTGCCGACCAGCGGTTGCCGCAGGTTGCTCGGCAGGGCCGGCAGGCGCTATCGTCGCAAGCACAAACAATAATAACGCGAACGACCGGGAGCCGGAGGGAAGCGATGCAGCCGATTTCACATTGGGCGGCCGTCATTGGCCTAGCTGCGCTCGCGCTGCCGGACGCGATGGAGCCGGCGTGCGCGCAGAATTCGCCCGGCCGCTTCACCACCATCGTGGTCGCCTTCCCCGCCGGCGGGCCGACCGACGTGCTCGCGCGCGCGGTCGCGGCCGACCTCGCCGACAAGCTCGGCCAGCAATTCGTGGTCGAGAACCGCAGCGGCGCCGGCGGCAATGTGGGGGCGGCGGCGGTCGCCAAGGCCGCGGCCGACGGCAGCACGCTCCTGTTCGCCACCACCAGCGTGGTCAACAACCGCTTCATGTATAAGAACCTGCCGTTCGACACCGACCGCGACTTCGTCCCGATCGTGCTGATCTCGAAGACCCCGATCGTGCTGGTGGCAAGCCCGGCGACGGGGATCAAGAACCTCGGCGACCTCATCGCTTATGCCAAGGCCAATCCCGGCAAGCTCAATCTCGGCACGCCCGGCCACGGCACCGCCGCCCACATCACCGCCGAGCTTCTGCAGCGGCGCGCCGGCTTCACGCTGACGCACGTGCCCTATCGCGGCTCGGCGCCGATGATCGCCGACCTGCTCGGCAACCAGATCGACGTCGTCTCCGACCTGCTGCCGACGCAGATCCCGCAGCTCAAGGCCGGCAAATATGCCGGCATCGCAGTTACCGGCGCGGCGCGCTCGACGGCGCTGCCCGATCTCGCCACCGTCGCTGAAAACGGCTTTCCCGGATTCGAGGCGACGTCGTGGAACGCACTCCTCGCCCCCACGGGCACACCGCCCGACGTCGTGGCCAAGCTCAACGCAGCGGTCAACGCCTACCTCGCAAGCGACAAGGGCAAGCAGGAGCTCGCCAAGTTCGACATGCTGGCGGCCGGCGGAAGCCCGGAGGATTTGAGGGCGTTCATGGCTGCCGAAGTCGCGAAATGGGGCCCGATCATCAAGGCCGCGAACATCGCTATCGAGTAATCCTAATCCGCCTTGAGGCCGGCGAACTTGACGACCTTGGCCCACTTCTCGGTTTCCTCGGCGATGAGCTTGCCGAAATCGGCGGCGGAGCCGGGCAGCGGATCGCTGCCGAGATCGGCCATCCGCGTCTTCAGCGCCGGATCGGCGAGCGTCGCATTGACCTCCCGGTCGAGCCGCTCGACGATCTCGGCCGGGGTGCCCTTGGGCACGCCGACGCCGAGCCAGCCGGTGACCGCGTAGCCGGGGACGACGTCGCCGATTGCCGGCACGTCCGGCAGCACCCGCAGGCGCGCCGTTGCCGTCACGCCGAGCGGGCGCAACGCGCCCGACTGGATTTGCGGCATCGCCGAGGCAATGGCGTCGAACATCGCGTGCACGTCGCCGGCCATGAGTCCGGAATGCGCCGCCGGCGTGCCGCGATAGGGCACGTGCAGCAACTCGATACCGGTCATCATTCGGAACAGCTCGCCGGCGAGGTGGGACAAGTTGCCGGTGCCGCTCGAGCCCAGGTTGATCTGGCCGGGATTGGCCTTGGCATGGGCGATGAACTCGGGGACGGTCTTGGCCGGGAACGACGGATTGACCAGCAGGACGAAGGAATCGTTGTTGATGCTGGCGACCGGGACGATGTCGCGCGTTACGGTGACGGGGCTCTTCTCATAGAGCGTCACGTTGATGGCATGCGGGGTGGCGACCATGAGCAGGGTATAGCCGTCGGCAGGCGCACGCGCGGCCGCCTGCAGCGCCAGATTGCCGCCGCCGCCCGGCCGGTTGTCGATGACCACCGACTGGCCGAGCCGCTGCGACAGCGATTGGCCGATCAGGCGCGCGATGATGTCGGGCGTGCCGCCGGCGGGAACGAAGACGATCAAGGTCACCGGACGCGTCGGATAACTTTGCGCCGTTGCGGTGGACGAGAGGGTCGGCAGCACGGCGGCGCCGGCGGCCAGTTGCAGGAATTGTCGGCGGCGAAGTGTCATCGCGATGTTCTCCCGGAAATGCCGATAATGGACCGCGTCGCGGAGCTTGTCGATCGGAGTGCTGCGCGATTAGATGCCCGGATCACGAGGGCGATGAGTCGCATGATGGCATTCCTGCCCCACTGCGTCGTGCTGCTCCTGACGCTACTGGCCGTCGCACCGGCGGCGGCGCAAGGGTCGGACTATCCGAGCCGGTCGGTCAGCTTTATCGTGCCTTTTGCGCCCGGCGGCGTGACCAGCCTGTTCGCTCGTGTGCTGGGCGCGAGGCTCGAGCAGCGCCTGGGCAAGCCGTTCGTGGTGGAGAACCGCCCGGGCGGCGGCGGCGTCACCGCCGCGGCCGCGGTCGCCCACGCGCCGCCCGACGGCTACACCATCATGATGGCGTCGAGCACGGTGCTGGCGATCAACGTCACCATGCGCAAGAACCTGCCCTACGATCCGCGCAAGGAGCTCGCTCCGATCGCTCTGCTCGCGCGGGTGCCGTTCGTGCTGGTGGTCAATCCGGCGCTGCCGATCCAATCGGTCGCGGACCTGGTCAAGCTCGCGAAAGAGAAGCCGGGGCAAATCTCCTTCGGCACGCCCGGGCCCGGCACCTTCCACCATCTCAACGCCGAGATGTTCAAGGGCATTTTCGGCCTCGACCTCGTGCACATTCCCTACAAGGGTTCGGCGCCGGCGCTCAACGATCTGGTCGGCGGCCACATCCAGATGATGTTCTGCGACGTGCCGCCGGCGATGTCGCTGATCCAGGCCGGAAAAATCCGGGCGCTCGGCGTAACCACGAAGGAGCGCGTGCCGGCGGTGCCGGACGTTCCGCCGCTGGCGGAGGTCGGCGTCGGAGGCTTCGACACCGCCTCCTGGCACACGGTGACCACCACCGGCGGCGTGCCGCAGCCGGTCGTCGACAAGCTTGCCGGCCATATTCGCGAGATCATGAGCGACGCTGCGGTGACCGACGCCCTGGTCAAGGACGGTGCGCTGCCGCAGCTGAGCCCGTCGCCCGAGGAGATGAAGCGCTTCGTCGAGAGCGAGATCGTGCGCTGGGGCAAGGTCATCGAGCAGGCCGGGCTCGCGGGATCGGAGTGAGCGCGCGCTGGATCATGGGGACGCGGCGAAAAAACAAGGCAACGGCCGGTGCCGGAAGCGCCGCGGGTCGGAGAGCTTCCCCCGCGCACCGGTCCTTCATCTACAAGATCGGCATTCTGCGCCGGCTGCTGGACCGCTATTCCGGTCCTACGCTCGCCGTCCAGTCCGGGTTGACGCTGGCCGAATGGCGCGTGCTGACGAACTTGTATTCGTTCTCTCCAACCACGTCGCGGCAACTCTGCCTGCGCCTGCGCACCGATAAGGCCGAGGTCAGCCGCGCCTGCGCCGGCCTGATCGCGCGGGGCTATGCCAGCCGCCGCGTCGACCCGAAGGACCGTCGCAGCGCGCTCATCGTCATTACGCGGCGCGGCGAGCGCGGGCACGATCAAATCATTCCGCTGCGGCAGGCGCTGCAGAAAGAACTGGAGAGGTCGCTGAGCAAGGCGGAGGTCACGAAGCTGCATCGCATTCTCGACAAGCTGATGCAGTACGTTTCCGGAAAGATCGACGCCGGACCGCCGCCCGGCGCAGCGAAGCGGTAGGCCGCGCGCGACTGACGGATTCAGCTCACTGCGCGGACGCGCCGGACAGCTCGACCAGCTCCGCCCATTTCGGCCCCTCCTTGCGGATGTGCGCGGCGAAATCCTCCGGCGATCCGAGCTTGATCGCGACGTTGAATTTCTCGAGGCTTTCGCCCGCGCGCCGACGAGCCCGGTTCAGGGCGAGTGTCCGGCGCGCGCACTATAGATTTGCCGCGCTGGCCGCTCGCTTCGCTCGCCAGCGCGGCCTGGCCGGAGAGCGCAGTCCGTCATTGATCGCGGCATTGAGCCGCTTGACCACGGCCGGGGGCGTGCCGGGAGGCGCCAGAACGCCGGAAAACGAGACCATGGTGAAATCCGGGAAACCGCTTTCCGCCATGGTCGGCACGTCGGGCAGGCGCGGCCAGCGGACGGTGTCGACGATCGCCAGGGGTTTCAGCTTTCCTTCGACGATCAGGGGATGGAGGATGGTCAGCGCGTCGAACGTCAACTGCGTCTGTCCTGCCAGCAGATCCGAGATCGCCGGCGCCGCGCCCTTGTAGGGAATGAAGGTGAGGTCGACGGCGGCCCTCGCCTTGAACAGCGCCCCCATGAGATGCGGCGGCGTGCCCAGCGCGGCGCCGAAGTTCACCTTGCCGGGATTGGATTTGATGTAAGCGACCAGTTCACGCACCGTGGTCGCGGGCACGCTCGTCGGCACTACGAGGACGTGCGGCAGCTTCACCACCGACGCGACGGGGACGAGCGCGGCCGGGTCGTAGCTGAGCTTCTTGTACAGGCTCGACGTGATGGCGAGCGTGCCGGATGAGGCCCAGAGCAAGGTCGTGCCGTCGGGCGCCGCGGTCGCGGCCGCCTTGGCGCCGAGCGTGCCGCCCGCCCCCGCCACGTTCTCGACCATCACGGTCTGCTTGAGCTCGAGCGCCATGTGGTGCGCGGTCAGCCGGGCGAGCGTATCGGAAGGGCCGCCCGCGGCCTGCGGGACGACGAGCCGGATGGGCTTATCGGGATGGGGCTGCGCCGACACGGAGATCGTGCCGACGACGTAGACCGTCGCCGCCGCAACGCCCGACAGAATCGATCGAAGGCTGATCATGGCGTCGCCCTCCCGGCGTCGTCCTCCCGCCACCCTATCCGGCCCGGCTTCGACCGGGCTCGCCGCGTTCAAAGGAAACGATGCACCGATATCGTTGACTCGTCAACGAACTCTCTTCATGATCGCGGCACTCGTTTCCGATGCAGGAACGGAACTCATGCGCAGATCGGGCGAAAAGCTGAGGCTCGGCGCCTTCTTCAATCCGACCGGGCATCACGTCGCATCCTGGCGACACCCGCAGTCGCAAGCGGATGCCGGCGTGAATTTCGCGCATTACGCCGAGATCGCGCGCACCGCCGAGCGCGCCAAGATGGACATGGTGTTCCTCGCCGATAACATCTCGGTGCGCGAGGCGCATCCCGACGCGCTCGCGCGCTCGGCGCAATACATCGCCAACATGGAGCCGATCACACTGCTCTCCGCGCTCGCCGCCGTGACCACGCGCATCGGATTGGTGGCGACCGCATCGACCAGCTACAACGAGCCCTACCACGTGGCGCGCAAGTTCGCCTCGATCGACCATATCAGCCAAGGCCGCGCCGGCTGGAACCTGGTGACATCGGGGCAGACGGCCGACGCCTACAACTTCTCGCGCGACGAGCACTACGAGCACGGCATCCGCTACCAGCGGGCGCGCGAATTCGCGCAGGTGGTGGTGGGGCTGTGGGACAGCTGGGAGGACGACGCGTTCATCCGCGACAAGGACAGCGGCATCTTTCTCGATCCGGCCAAGGTGCATCCGCTCAACCACAAGGGCGACTGGTTCGCGGTGCGCGGGCCGCTCAACGTTCCGCGCGCGCCGCAAGGCCGCCCGGTGATCGTGCAGGCCGGCGGATCGGAGGACATGATCCGGGTGGCGGCGGAATTCGCGGAGGTGATCTTCTGCGCGCCGCTCAACCTCGAGCAGGGCCGGACCTTTTACGCCGAGCTCAAGGCGCGGTTGGCCCAGCACGGCCGCTCCCCCGACGAGATGAAGATCATGCCGGGCTTGAGCGCCGTCGTGGGGCGGACCGAGGCGGAGGCCGACGAGAAGCAGCAGTATCTGGATTCGCTCACCCATCCGATCGTGGCGCGCGAGATCCTCTCCACCATCCTCGGCAACGCGGACCTGTCGGGCTATCCGATGGATGGGCCGATGCCGCAGATCGCGCCCACCAAGACCTCGAGCAAGAGCATCATCCTTCACGTCATGGACATCGCCCGGCGCGGGAGCCTGACCTTGCGGCAAACCGCCCAGGTGGTCGCCGGCGCGCGCGGCAAGTTCGTGGTGAAAGGCTCGCCCGAGCACATCGCCGACGTCATGGAGGAGTGGTTCCGGACCGATGCGTGCGACGGCTTCAACGTGATGCCGCCGTATCTGCCCGGCGCACTCGACGACTTCGTCACGCTGGTGATCCCCGAGTTGCAGCGGCGCGGCCTGTTCCGGACCGAATACGAAGGCATGACGCTGCGCGAGAACCTCGGGCTCAAGCGCCCGGAGAGCCGCTATCGCAAAGCCGCCACCCACGTCGCGGCCGCCGAGTGAATCCACTAGAATTGAACGATACCGCCGTGAGCAGCAGGAGCATGCAGGAATGAATCTGTCCGAGCGTCTGAACACCCCGATCTCGACCGCCGAGCTCGAGCGCCGCTGGGCCGCTGTGCGCGCGGCCATGGAGGCGGAGAAGATCGACGTCCTGCTGATGCAGAACAACAACGATCACATGGGCGGCTACGTCAAGTATTTCACCGACCTGCCGGCGACCAACGGCTACCCGATGACCGTGGTGTTCCCGCGCGACGAGGCCATGACCATCGTCAATCAGGGGCCGTTCGGCATGGTGAAGGAGCTGCCGCCGGCAGGCGACGGCGTGCGCCGCGGCGTGAAGACCTGGATGACGACGCCGAGCTACGCGTCGGCGCATTACACCGCCGCCTACGACGGCGAGCTCGCGGGCAAGGCACTGGCGCCTTACGCCGGCGGCACCATCGGTCTCGTCGGC
>Ga0099827_10000608_pt1 | contig 16790 bp, 13 predicted proteins | sample CZO8metaG_FD_79339 | JGI IMG/M metagenome (GOLD analysis project Ga0099827, IMG submission 79339) | Vadose zone soil microbial communities from the Eel River Critical Zone Observatory, Northern California, USA - CZOApr15con1.8 metaG | ecosystem: Environmental > Terrestrial > Soil > Vadose zone ...
GCTGACGGTGGCCGGCCGGCTGCTCTGGCGGCTTAACGACCTGGCGCCCGGCTGGCTGACGGTGGCCGGCCGGCTGCTTTAGCGGCTTAACGACCCGGCGCCCGGCTGGCTGACGGGGGCCGGCTGCTTTAGCGGCTTAACGACCCGGCGCCCGGCTGGCTGACGGGGGCCGGCTGCTTTAGCGGCTTAACGACCTGGCGCCCGGCTGGCTGACGGGGGCCGGTCGGCTGCTCTAACGTTGGGCGCCGTGGCCGATTACCCGCACCCGTCCAGCCCGGGCCGCTCGGCGAACATGCGCGCCAACCGGCGTACCGACACCAAGCCCGAGCTTGCGCTGCGCCGTGCCCTGCACGGCCGGGGCTACCGCTACCGCAAGGACTATCGCCTGGACCTCGACGGTGGAAAGCGGGTCCGGCCGGATATCGCGTTCACCGCTCGCCGGGTGGCGGTCTTCGTCGACGGCTGCTTCTGGCATTCCTGCCCCGAGCACGGCAGCAAGCCTGCCGTCAACGTCGGTTACTGGGACCCGAAACTGCGCAGGAACGTCGAGCGTGACCGGGCCGCCGACGCCGCGCTAGCCGCCGCCGGATGGGAGGTCGTCCGCATCTGGGAACACGAGTCAGTAGCGGACGCCGTGGCCGTGGTGCTCGCCGCCCTGGCCCGCCGTCCGCCTCGGCCGGCCTCAGCTGTGACTGTCCTGGAAGAGCCCCAGGTGCCCCAGGTGCCCCAGGTGCTCCCGGCGCCCCAGGTGCCCCGGCGCCCCAGGTGCTCCCGGCGCCACCAAACCCTCTAAAGGCGCCTGCTTGCCCGTAGCAAACCCGATTTCCCGGCCACGCGGCCCCGGGACTGGCACACTCATCCTCACTCTCCCGCTCATCCGGGGAGTGCGCAGGTGTCCGCCCAATCCGGCGTCGGCTGCGGCGCACCACTGCCAGACCTTCTGGAGGGCCCGTGCGCGTCTACCTGCCCTGCACGCTGCCAGCCTTGGCAGCGCTGCTGGCCGGCACCGATATCGGCCAGCCGCCGCTGCGCGGGTTCGCAGTCACGCCCGCGTTGCGGGAGTCGTACGTCAGCGGTGACCTGGGGGAGCTTGAGTACGCCGCGATGGCCCAGGCGGCCAGGGCATCGCTCCGGATGCTGCTTGACGAGCCCGACGCGCCGCCCCGGCGAGTCGTCCTCGCGGTCGAGATCCCGGACGAGCGGATCGTGAAGGTCACCGCACCGGACGAGCCTGCGGCGGTCGAGATCGACGGAGCAGTCTCCGTAAATCTTCTTGTCTCTGGTCATGTCGACGATCGCCGCGCTGCCGATGACATCCGAGCGGCGATCGCCGCGCTGCCCAAGGCGGATAAAGGCGATGACGACGCCAGATTCGCGGTGGACAGCGCGGAGGGGCACGAGCTCATGTGGTACGCCAGCCAGGAGCTAGCGTTCCTGACCGAGTGAGGCGTTTCCGCCCGTTCGTGCGACGATAAATCCATGGATGCTGTCACTAACGTTCCGCCGCCAGTCAACGAGCCGGTCAGGCAGTACGCACCTGGCAGCCAGGACCGCGCCGTGCTCGAGGCCAGGGTCAAGGAAATGGCCAGCCAGCGGGCCGAGCTGACGATGACGGCGGGCGGCCGGCAGCGGATGGGCGGCGGCGACCGGGTCGAGATCGTGCAGCCGCACAACCACCGGCACGTGCTCGGCGAGCTGGGCAACGTGACGGAAACCGACGTCATGGCGGCCATCGACGCGGCCAGGCAGGCCGCGCCCGGCTGGCGCGCACTGTCCTACGACGACCGGGCGGCGATCTTCCTGAAGGCCGCGGAACTGCTCGCCGGGCCGTGGCGGGCGACGATCAACGCGAGCACCATCCTCGGCCAGTCCAAGTCGGTCTACCAGGCCGAGATCGACGCCGCCTGCGAGCTCATCGACTTCTGGCGATACAACGTGCACTACGGCAGGCGGCTGCTCGCCGAGCAGCCCGAGTCGTCAAGCGCCGCGTGGAACCGGCTGGAATACCGCCCGCTCGAGGGATTCGTGCTGGCCGTCACGCCGTTCAACTTCACCTCCATAGCCGGCAACCTGCCGACCGCGCCCGCGCTGATGGGCAACGTGGTGGTGTGGAAGCCGTCGCATACCCAGCAACTGTCGGCGCATTACCTGATGCGGCTGCTTGAGGCCGCCGGGCTGCCGCCCGGGGTGATCAACATGGTGACCGGCGACGGCCGGACCGTGTCCAGGGTCGCGCTGGCGCAGGAGGACCTGGCCGGCATCCACTTCACCGGCTCCACCGGGACCTTCCAGCAACTGTGGCGCACCGTCGGGCAGAACATCGCAAGCTACCGCGGCTACCCGCGGCTGGTCGGCGAGACCGGCGGGAAGGACTTCGTCATCGCGCACCCATCGGCCGACCCGGACGTGCTCGCCGTGGCGCTGGTCCGCGGCGCGTTCGAGTACCAGGGCCAGAAGTGCTCGGCAGCATCCCGGGCTTACATCGCGCGCTCCGTCTGGGACCGGATGGGCGAGGAGTTCGTGCAGACCGTGCGGTCGCTGGCGATGGGCGACGTGTCGGCCGACTTCTCCCTGTTCATGGGCGCGGTGATCGACGACAAGGCGCTCGCGACCCACGCCGACGCGCTGGCCAGGGCCAAAACCCGGCCGTCCATCCGGGTGCTGGCCGGCGGCCAGATCAGCGACGCGGATGGCTACTTCGTGCAGCCGACCGTGCTGGCGTGCACCGATCCGACCGACGAGGTGTTCGCCGTCGAGTACTTCGGCCCGATCCTCGGCGTGCACGTTTTCGACGACGCGGACTATGACCGGGTGGTCGCGCAGGCGGCGAATATCTCGCCATACGCGCTGACCGGCTCGATCATCGCCCGGGACGCGGCGGCGATCGCGGCTGCGACCGAGGCGCTCCGGTTCACCGCCGGCAACTTCTACATCAACGACAAGCCGACCGGCGCCGTTGTCGGCCAGCAGCCCTTCGGCGGTGCCAGGGCCAGCGGCACCAATGACAAGGCGGGCTCCATCTTCAACCTGATCCGCTGGGTGAACGCCCGCACGATCAAGGAACTGTTCGTGCCGCCGGTCGATTACCGCTATCCGCATATGGGGTAATAACCGACGTCAACTGCGGGAATGCCTTGCCTCCGGGGATGACGGCGGTACGCTCTGCATGGCCTAACGCCCCGGAGGCACTCATTCACTGCCTAGTTCTGTGGAACATAGACCTGACCCTCGTCGACGTCAGCAGGGTTACCAGGGACGCATACGCCGATGCCTTCCGCCGGGTCACCGGCCGCCCGCTTGTGCAGTTGCCGCAATTGGCAGGCCAGAGCGAGTCGGAGATCTTCTTCGAGGCCCTGGCGCGCAACGACGCCGCACCGACGGTGCCGGCCGCCATGGCGCCGACCGAGGACGGCAGCGACGAGCTACTCGGCCGGTTCGTGAGCGAGCTCGCGGCGGCATTCGGCGGACGGCGCGAGATGCTCGCCAAGCGCGGCCGCATCCTGCCCGGGGCCAGGGAGGCGGTGCTGGCTGTAGCCGGCCTGCCGGGCGTGGTGCAATCCGTCCTGACGGGCACCATCAGGCCGAACGCGGTGCAGAAGCTGCGCGCGTTCGGGCTGGACGGATTCTTCGACTTCGAGATCGGCGGTTACGGGTCGGAGGTCTACCCGAAGGGCGCTCAGCTGATGATGTCCAGAAGCCGGGCTTCGGAGAAGTACGGCATGCCTTTCGGCGAGGCATCGACTGTCTACATCGGGGATTCGACCAGAGACGTCGAGGCGGCGCACATGGGCGGCGCCCGGTCGGTCGCCATCGCCACCGGGCGGTGCACCGAGGGCGACCTCCGCGCCGCCGGGGCCGACCTCGTGCTGCCCGACCTAACCGAGATCTCCGCCGTAACTCGCGCAATTCAGCTGCTGACCATGCCATCGGCGGGCTGACCAGACCGCTGCGATGTCCGCCGCCGCAGGTCGTCCCTGACTTCCCGGCCGAGGCGGCGGGTCTCGTGCCGGTTGAGCACCGCGCCGGCCATGGCGCCGGTGAGCATCGGGCCGAGCGAGGTGGCGCTCCGGCCCGCCCGGGCGAGCAGCCTGCGCTGCAGCCGGCGGCGCAGCGGCGATCCCACCGCGAGGACGATCCCGCCCGGCACGAGCGCCACTCCGCGCCGATTCGCCCAGGCCGCCACGTAGGCGGCCATGCGCTCAGGCGCCGAGCCTGGCGCCCGCATCCCGTATGCCTCGTGCAACTCCGCGATCAGCTTGAGCTCGATCCCCACCAGGGCCAGCGTCTCGGTCACGATCTCCACTGGCGCCGCCGGAATGATGGGCAGCACCATGGACGCGCCGACCGCCGCGCCGACGCTTGCCGCGGCCCGGGATGAGCCGCGGATCAATGCATCGGCAAGTTCCTCGGGCGAGTAGCCCGGGAATTGCCGCTGCAGGGTCGCCTGGTCCCGGACCGGCAGCCGCGGCGCCATCGCGATCACCTGGTCGGCCAGCCACCGGCCGGCCGAGTGAGCACCATGCCAGGTAATCTGCCCGCCCCGGCCCGCGACCCGCGCGGTAGCGGCTACCAGCCGCCTTACCCGGGCCGGCGAGTGCGATTCGGTCACATCCTCGACTAGCTCGGCGACCTGGCCGGGCAGTTCCCGCTCGGCTATCTCGGCGGCCGCAGTTGCCTCCGGCCGGCCGGCGGCCGGAGCTGTCTCGGGCCGGCCGGGGGCCGGAGCTGTCTCGGGCCGATCACCGGTCCCGCTGCTTGCTGAAGTCATGGAATACGCCTACCCGTCCCGTCCCGGCCGTACGCTGCCGATGGTGCCGCACCGGACCCGGCGTTGCGGGTCACCGGCCGGACGTCTCATGCTGGGCCTATGCGCACGGATGATCAGCCGACGCCTGCTTCCGGCTCCGCCGCCGCTGCCGCACTCGCCGGGCGGGACTACGGCGCTGTGCTCTGGGAGCCTACGCCGGAGTCCATCGCCGCGGCGCGGGTCACCGGCTACGCCCGCTGGCTGGCTGCCCACCGCGGTCTCGACCTGGCCGGGCACGACCAGCTCTGGGACTGGTCGGTGGCCGAGACCGCCGCCTTCTGGGAGTCGGTCTGGGAATACTTCGGGGTGCTGGGCGACCGGGGCACCGGACCGCCGCTGAGCGGCGGCACGATGCCGGACGTGCGCTGGTTCGACGGCGCCACGCTCAACTACGCGCGGAACGCGCTCCGGGCCGCCCGCGAGGACCCGGCCAGAACGGCGGTGATCTACCAGAGCGAGGACGGCAGCGGCGGCACCATCAGCTACGGAGAGCTTGAGCGGGCGGTGGCAGGGACGGCGGCCGGGCTGCGCGCGCTCGGCGTCACGGCGGGTGACCGGGTTGCCGCCTACCTGCCCAACGTCCCCGAGGCGCTGATCGCCATGCTGGCCACCGCCAGCCTGGGTGCTATCTGGTCGTCGTGCTCGCCGGATTTCGGCCCGGCCAGCGTGATCGACCGGTTCGCGCAGATCTCGCCGAAGGTGCTGATCGCAGTCGGTGGCTACACCTACGGCGGGAAAGCCTTCGACCGGCAGGACGAAGTCGCGACCATCGCGGCCGCGCTGCCCGGCCTCGCCGCGGTCGTGCTGGTCCGCAGCCCTGGCCTGGAGCAGCGGCTGGCCGCGGCCGGCCTGCGCGCGATCAGCTGGGCTGCCCTCGGCGCCGCCGCCGCCCCCGCTGGCGACCCTGGCACCGCTGGCGACCCTGGCACCGCTGGTGACGCGGCCGCGTCGCCGGAGTTCACCGAAGTCCCGTTCAGCCATCCGCTGTGGGTGCTGTACTCCTCCGGCACTACCGGCCTGCCCAAGCCGATCGTGCACGGCCATGGCGGGATCGTGCTTGAGCACCTGAAGGTGCTCGCCTTCCACCAGGACCTCGGCCCGGCTGACACCTTCTTCTGGTACACCACGACCGGCTGGATGATGTGGAACTACCTGGCAGGCGGGCTGCTCGCGGGCGCGACCGTGGTGCTGTACGACGGCAGCGCGACCTATCCGGACACCGGCGCGCTCTGGCGGCTGATCGCAGAAACCGGCGTGACCTACGCCGGAACGGGCGCACCGTACCTGCTTGCCTGCGCCAAGGCGGAACTGCGGCCAGCCGCCCGGCATGACCTGTCGAAGCTCCGCGGCCTCGGATCCACCGGGTCGCCCCTGCCGCCGGAGGGTTTCCGCTGGGTCTATGCCGAGGTGGGCAGCGACCTGGTGCTCGGCTCCTTCTCCGGCGGAACCGACCTGTGCACCGGATTCGTCGGGCCGAGCCCGCTGCTCCCGGTACGGGCCGGCGTGATCGCGGGCAGTTGCCTGGGCGCGAAGGTGGCGGCATACGACGCGCGCGGCAACCCCGTCGTCGGCGAAGTCGGAGAATTGGTTATTACGCGGCCGATGCCGTCAATGCCGGTCGGCTTCTGGAACGATCCGGGCGGCGAGCGATACGCGTCCAGCTACTTCGCTGATTACCCTGGAGTGTGGCGGCACGGGGACTGGATCATGATCCTGCCGGACGGCGGCTGCGTCATCTACGGCCGGTCCGATGCGACCCTGAACAGGGGCGGCGTCCGGATGGGCACCAGCGAGTTCTACCGCGTCGTGGAGCGGTTGCCGGAGATCGCCGACAGCCTGGTAGTGGATACCGGCGGGCTCGGGAGGGACGGTCGGCTCATCCTGTACGTGCTGCCTGCCGACGGCTGCGCGCTGGACGACGGGCTGGTTGCCCGGATCCGGTCGAGGCTGCGCGCCGAGCTTTCGCCGCGGCACGTGCCGGACGAGATTCATCAGGTCCCTGGCATCCCGCGTACGCTGTCCGGCAAGAAGCTCGAGGTGCCGGTCAGGAAGATCCTGCTCGGCACCCCGCTCGCCGAGGCGGCCGACCCGGATGCGCTGGCGAACCCGGAGGTGCTGGCCTCCTTCGCGCCGGGGGAAGCACGGTGACGACGTCAGCGGGCCGGGCCGGGCAGCCGCCGGACCGCCGATTCGGCGAAGAGGGCGGCAGGCTAACCTACGGCAGTTACCTCCGGCTGCCCGAGCTGCTCGCTCAGCAGGTCCCGCAGGCCGATCCGCCGGCTCATGACGAGTTGCTGTTCATCACCGTCCACCAGGCGTACGAGCTCTGGTTCCAGCAGTTGCTGCACGAGCTCGGCGCGGCACGCGACGCGATGATGGCGGACGAGACGTGGCGGGCCAGGCAGCTGCTCCGCCGGGCGCATGTCATCGAGCGGCTGCTGGTCAACCAGATCGACGTGCTCGAGACGATGACCCCGCAGGACTTCCTTGAGTTCCGCGCGATCCTCGCGCCCGCCAGCGGCTTCCAGTCCGTGCAGTTCCGTGAGCTTGAGTTCCTGTCCGGGGCGAAGGACAGGAAATTCCTCGCCCGCTTCCGCGGGCTGACCGAGCCCGAGCGCGGCCGGCTTGCCCGGCGGCTGGCCGAGCCGTCACTCTGGGATGCGTATCTCTGTCTCCTCGCCGCCCGCGGGCTGCCCGTCAAGGATGCTGATCAGGTGCTGAGCTCGCTCGTCTCGATCGCCAGGGACCGGGCAAGTCACGACGAGCTCTGGCAGCTTGCCGAGGACCTGCTGACCCATGATGAGATGGCGGGACTCTGGCGGGCCAGGCACGTTCAGATGGTGGAGCGGCAGATCGGCACGAAATCCGGAACCGGCGGGTCGACCGGTGCGCCATACCTGCGCAATCGAGTGCCGCTGCGCTATTACCCGCTGCTGTGGGAACTGCGAGATTGGTTGTAACGGCCTGGCAGGACGGCGGCCGGCCCGGCACACAAAGGAGTGGCACCGATGGCAGAGCACGCGGGCGACGACAAGCTTGCCCTGCTGGACGCGGCGGCGCGGCTGGCCAGCGGTGACACCGGGGTAGGCGACCTGCTGAGTTACCTGCAGGCCTACTACCGCCATGTCCCGGCCGAAGACCTCGCCGCGGCCGGGCCGGAGCGGATCGCCGCCGTGGCGACCGAGCAGGCCGTCTTCGCTGCGCACCGGCCGCAGGGCCGCGCGCTGGTCCGGATCAGGGCGGCCGGGGCTGCCTCGCTTGAGCCGGCCGGCGCGGTGCTCGACATCGTCACAGACGACATGTCCTTCCTCGTCGACTCGGTGACGATGGAGCTGGCCAGGCACGACCTGGCAGCGCACCGGGTGATCCACCCGCAGCTGCGGGTACGCAGGGACGTGACAGGGACGCTGCGCGGCGTGCTCGGCCTGATCGACGGGTCGCCGGCCGCGCACGACGAGATCGCCGAGTCCTGGACGCACATCGAGATCGGAGTGCTCGCCGACGACGCCGAGGCCGCGCGGCTGACCGAGGACCTGCAGCGAGTGCTCGGTGACGTCCGGGTGGCCGTGGAGGACTGGCCGCGGATGCGGGCCAGGGCCGTGCAGCTTGCCGAGGACCTCGCGATGTCGATGTCCGAGACGACGCCGGAGACGGCTGCCGCGGCCGAGGCGCCCGCCGAGATCGAGGCACTGCTGCGCTGGCTTGCCGACGGTCATTTCACCTTCCTCGGCTATCGTGAGTACGACCTGGTGGACGGGCCGGACGGGATGATGCTGCGCGCGGTGGCCGGCACCGGCCTCGGCATCCTGCGGCACGACCGGCAGAGCTCAAGCTCCTTCGCCGCGCTGCCGCCAGAGGTAAGGGCCAGGGCACGCGATCCGCAGCGGCTGATCCTGACCAAGGCCAATTCGCTGTCCACCGTGCACCGGCCCAGCTACCTCGACTACGTGGCGGTGAAGCGGCTGGACGACGCGGGCGAAGTGGCGGGCGAGTGCCGGTTCCTCGGCCTGTATACGCACGTCGCCTACTCGGAGAGCATCACCAGAATCCCGGTGCTGCGGCGCAAGCTGGCCGGCGTCCTTGAGGCCCTCGGCCTGACCGCCGATAGCCACGACGGCAAGGATCTCGCCGAGTTCCTGGAGAACTACCCGCGGGAAGAGCTCTTCCAGATCGCCGTCCCCGAGCTAGTCCCGATCGCGGACGGCGTGCTCCGCCTGCGCGACCACACCCAGACCCGGCTTTTCCTGCGCAAGGACATCTACGGCAGGTACATGTCCTGCCTGGTCTACCTGCCGAGGGACAAATACACCACCAAGGTCAGGCTGCGTGCGCAGGAGATCCTGCTCGGGGCGCTGAACGGGGTATCTGTCGGGTACAGCGTGATGGTCGGCGAGTCGTCGGTGGCCAGGCTGCACATCGTGGTCAGGGCCGCGCGCGGCAGCATGCTGCCCGAGGTGGACGAGGCCGAGCTGGAGAAGGAACTAGCCGCCGTGGTCAGGTCGTGGGACGACGATCTGGCCGCGGAGGCGGCCAGGTTGCTTGGCCCGCAGCGGGCCCGGGCGCTGCTCGCGATGTGCGGTGACGCCATTCCCGACACCTACAAGACCGACGTCCCAGCCGCCGCGGCAGTCGGCGACCTGACCAGGATCCTTGAGCTGCGCGAGTCGGGCGAGAACGTGGCATTCGAGTTCTGGGAGTCGGTCGGCTTCGTCGGCGGCGTGCCGGTTCAGCATGACAAGGCAACCGGCGCGTCGTCGGCCAGCAGGCGGGTCTGGCGGCTCACGATCTACCGGACCGGATCCCCGATCACGCTCACCGACGTGCTGCCCAGGCTCCAGCACATGGGCGTCGACGTGGTGGACGAGCACCCCTACGAGTTCTCCGGGGCCGGCCCCGCCGAGCCGTTCTGGATATACGACTTCGGGCTGCGCAGGAGTGGCACCGCCGGTGACTCCGCCGGTCCCGGCCAGGACGCTGCCGGTTCCGGCCAGGACGCGGCCAGCCCGGCCCGGCCAGCCTCCGGATCCCGGGTGCCCGCCTCGCTTGACTCGGTGAAGGGCCTGCTCGAAGGCGCGCTGGGTGCCCTGTGGCACGGGCAGATCGAGGACGACGGGTTCAACGCGCTCGTGCTCGACGCGCATCTCAGCTGGCGGCAGGTGGTGGTGCTGCGCGCGTACGCCAGGTACCTGCGCCAGACGGGCACCACGTTCAGCCAGGATTACGTCCAGCGGGTGCTGCGCGCGAACGTGACGGTGACCAGGCTGCTGGTGCGGCTGTTCGAGTCCAGGTTCGACCCTGACCGGCAGGCAGGCGAAGGCGAGCGGAGCGAGGCGCTCGCCGAGGAGATCCGCGGCGAGCTTGACGATGTCGCCAGCCTCGACCAGGACCGCATCCTGCGGGCTTACTGGGGCCTGATCCAGGCCACGCTGCGGACGAACTACTTCCAGGACAAGACGCCAGCGGGCGCCCGGCTGCCCTACTTCGTGGCCAAGCTCGACGCGGCCAGGGTGCCCGACCTGCCTGCGCCGCGGCCGCGGTTCGAGCTTTTCGTCTACTCGCCCAGGTTCGAGGGGGTGCACCTGCGGTTCGCCGACGTCGCCCGCGGCGGCATCCGCTGGTCAGACCGGCCGGAGGACTTCAGAACCGAGGTACTCGGCCTGGCAGCGGCGCAGGAAGTGAAGAACTCGGTCATCGTGCCGTCCGGCGCCAAGGGCGGATTCGTCTGCAAGCAGCTGCCCGATCCTGCGGACCGCGAGGCGTACCAGGGCGAGGTGCTGACCTGCTACCGGATGTTCATTTCCGCGATGCTGGACGTCACAGACAACACCGATGCCGGGCAGGTGCTGCCGCCCGCCCGCGTCGTCCGGCATGACGGCGATGATCCGTACCTGGTAGTGGCGGCCGACAAGGGCACCGCGACGTTCTCTGACACGGCCAACGAGATCGCCGCCTGCTACGGGTTCTGGCTGGGCGATGCGTTCGCCTCCGGCGGTTCAGCAGGTTACGACCACAAGAAGATGGGCATTACCGCGCGCGGCGCCTGGGAGTCGGTCAAGTTCCATTTCCAGGCGCTCGGCATCGATACCGGCGAGAGCGACTTCACGGTCGTCGGCGTCGGCGACATGTCCGGCGACGTCTTCGGCAACGGCATGCTGCGCTCCAGGCACATCAAGCTGCTTGCGGCCTTCGACCACCGGCACGTGTTCATCGACCCGGACCCGGATCCAGCGGCCAGCTTCGCCGAGCGGCAACGGCTGTTCGCGCTGCCCAGATCGTCCTGGGCGGATTACGACACGGCGCTGATCTCGCCGGGCGGCGGGGTATGGGCGCGCAGCGTCAAGTCGGTGCGAGTGTCGCCCGAGGCACGCGCCGCGCTCGGCATCGACGACGCGGTGACTTCGCTGACGCCCGACGAGCTGGTCTCCGCCATCTTGTCGGCGCCGGTTGACCTGCTCTGGAACGGCGGCATCGGCACGTACGTGAAGGCGAGCGCACAGTCGCACGCCGACGCCGGCGACCGGTCTAACGACGCGGTCCGGGTGGACGCGACCGACCTGCGCGCCAGGATCGTCGCCGAAGGCGGGAACCTGGGCCTGACCCAGGCGGCCAGGATCGAGTACGGGCTGGCCGGCGGCCTGGTGAACACCGACTTCATCGACAACTCGGCCGGCGTCGACACCTCCGACCACGAGGTGAACATCAAGATCCTGCTCGACCGGGTGGTGCGCAATGGCGAGCTGCAGATTGCGGACAGGAACCGGCTGCTGCACGAGATGACCGATGAGGTCGCGGCCCTGGTGCTGGCGCACAACTATCAGCAGAACAGGACGCTCGCCGCGTCCCGGGCGCAGGCGGCGCCGATGCTGCACGTGCATGCCAGGTACATCCGGAAGCTGGAACGCGACCGGCGGATTCACCGCAGGATCGATGTGCTGCCCGGCGACCGGGAGATCGCCGAGCGGCGGGCCGCGGGGACCGGCCTTACCACGCCGGAGTTCGCCGTGCTGCTCGCGCAGACGAAGATCGCCTCGGCGCAGCAGGTGCTCGCTTCCGACCTGCCCGACGACGAGTACCTGCGCCGCGTGCTGGTTGGCTACTTCCCGACCCCGCTGCGGGAGCGTTACTCGGAGCTGATGGCGGCCCACCGACTGCATCGTCAGATCATCACTACCGAAGTCGTCAACGACATGGTGGACCGCTCGGGCATAACCTTCGCGTTCCGGCTGACCGAGGAGACCGGGGCCTCCGTGCCCGACATCACCCGCGCGTGGCTTGTGGCCAGGCATGTGTTCGACATGCCCGGTTTCTGGGCGCAGGTCGAGGCGCTGGACGGCAAGGTCGACACGGCCACCCAGATCGCGATGGCGCTGGAGGGCCGCAAGCTGACCGAGCGGGCCACCCGCTGGCTGCTGCACAGCCGCCGGCCGCCATTCGACATCGAATCGACGATCGGCTTCTTCGCCAACGGCGTGCTGACCGTCGCGGCCGGCCTGCCCAAGCTGCTGATCGGCCGTGACCTGGCCGAATTCGAGGAGCGCAGGGACAGTTTCATCGCCCGCGGCGTGCCCGCTGACCTCGCGCACTGGGTCTCTGCCATGGTCCCCGCCTATTCCGCCTTCGATGTCGTGCAGGTCGCCGCCGGCACCGGCCGTGGCATCGAGGAGGCCGCCGAGGTGTACTTCGACCTGGCAGACCGGCTGCAGATCAGCCGGCTGCGGGACCGGATCACCGCACTGCCCAGGGCAGACCGGTGGAACACCATGGCACGCGGAGCGCTCCGGGATGACCTGTACTCGGCGCATGCCGCGCTGGCGAAGGATGTGCTGGCGGTCACCGGCCCTGGCAGCCCGGACGACAGGCTCGCCGCCTGGGCGCTGCGCAACGACACGGCGGTACGGCGGGCACGCCAGACGATGACCGAGATCTGGGAGAGCGACGCGTTCACGATGGCCACGCTGTCGGTGGCGGTACGAGCGATACGGACCCTGGTGACCGCGAGCAGGCTGCCCGAGTAGCCGGCCGCGGTGCCGCTTGGTGCCAGGCCGCGGTGCCGCTTGGTGCCAGCCGGAAGCTGGGAGTCGGCTGGCTGACGTAGGCTTTCCGCCATGGCAATCGACCCCGCCGGCGAAATCTCGGAGCTGAAGGCGAAACTCGCCAGCGTGGAGGCAGTCCTCGAGCCGGAGACGATGCGGAAGGAAGCAGACGGACTGCGCGTGCGGGCCGGCGATCCGGGCCTCTGGGAAGATCAGGAACAGGCGCAGGCGGTCACCCGCAGGCTGTCCTATCTCGACGGCGAGCTAGCCCGGCTGGAGGGCCTGCACCGCAGGCTCGACGACACGGTGGTGATGTTCGAGCTGGCCGAGAGCGAGAATGACGAGCCGACCAGGGTGGAGGCGACGCGCGATCTGGCCGGGCTGCGCCGCGAGATCGACCAGCTGGAGATCCGCACCCTGCTGTCCGGCGAGTACGACTCCCGCGATGCGCTGATAACCATCAACGCGCAGGCGGGCGGAGCCGATGCCGCGGACTGGGCGGAAGGCCTGCAGCGCATGTACCTACGCTGGGCCGAGCGGCATGGCTACCAGACCGAGGTCTACGACACGTCCTACGCGGAAGAAGCCGGGATCAAGTCGACGACCTTTGCCATCAAGGCCCCGTACGCCTACGGCACGCTGCGCGGCGAGCACGGCACGCACCGGATGGTCCGCATCTCCAAGTACGACAACCAGGGACGCAGGCAAACCTCGTTCGCCGGGGTGGACGTGATCCCCGTCGTGCAGCGGGCCGATCACATCGAGATACCCGAGGACGAGATGCGGATCGACGTCTTCCGGTCGAGCGGGCCCGGCGGACAGGGCGTGAATACGACGGACTCGGCCGTCCGGATCACGCACCTGCCGACCGGGATCGTGGTCTCCTGCCAGAACGAGCGGAGCCAGATCCAGAATCGCGCGAGCGCGCTGGCCGTGTTGCAGGCCAAGCTGCTCGAGCGCAAGCGGGACGAGCAGGCGGCGAAGATGGCCGAGCTGCGTGGCGAGAACAAGAGCAGCTGGGGCACGCAGATCCGTAACTACGTGCTGCACCCGTACCAGAACATCAAGGACCTGCGGACTGGCGTGGAGACCGGGAACACAGCGGCGGTGCTCGACGGTGAGATCGACGAGTTCATCGAGGCGGAAATCCGCTGGCTCCGCACCCAGGGCCTGTAGTGCAGCTGCTCAGTTAGTGCAGGCGGGATCAGTGCAGCTGCATGGCCAGCAAGAGCAGCAGGACGAGCAGCACCGCCGCGATGAGCGGAATCCGCAGGCCGCTCCCCGAGTGATGCACATGTGCCCGGGCGGTCTGGCAGACCGGGCAGTGACCCTCTGCCACCGGGCCCGCGCACGCAGCGCAGATCAGGTGTTCGCAGCTCATCTGCGTTCCTCCGTCCCGGCGGCTACCCGGTCACTTCGCCGATGTTGGACGTTCCCGACCAGTTTCCCCCCTACACTGGCCGAAGGCCAAACCGGGACGCTGGGACGTGCCGGCCGGGTCGTCCGCATTTTCGTCGAGCGCCGTGTGATGGGCCTGTGATCCACTTCGACAACGTCACCAAGATGTACCCGAACCAGAGCCGTCCCGCCCTGGAGAACGTCAATCTGGACGTGGAAAAGGGCGAGTTCGTCTTCTTGGTCGGGCCGTCGGGGTCTGGCAAATCGACGTTCCTCCGCCTGGTCCTGAAGGAGGAGCGGCCCACCGACGGCCGGATCCACGTCGCAGGCAAGGACCTGGCCCGGCTCACCAACTGGAAGGTGCCGCACCTGCGCCGCCGGATTGGCTGCGTGTTCCAGGACTTTCGGCTGCTGCCAAGCAAGAACGTTTACCAGAATGTCGCGTTCGCGCTTGAGGTCATCGGCAAGCCGCGGCGGTTCATCCGTAAGGTCGTGCCAGAAGTGATCGACCTGGTCGGCCTGGAGGGCAAGCGGGACAGGATGCCCGATGAACTCTCCGGTGGTGAGCAGCAGCGGGTCGCGATGGCCCGGGCGTTCGTCAACCGGCCGATGATCCTGCTCGCCGACGAGCCCACCGGGAACATCGACCCGGCGACCTCGATCGGCATCATGAAGGTCCTCGACCGCATCAACAGGACCGGTACCACGGTCGTCATGGCCACGCACGACGCGGCGATCGTGGACTCCATGCGAAAGCGCGTTATCGAACTCGAATACGGCAAGGTCGTGCGCGACCAATCGCGCGGGGTCTACGGCCAGGCCTACTGACCGGCCCGACCAAGATTACCGAGGGATCTCACGAATGCGTGCGCAGTTTGTCTTCCACGAGGTATGGATCGGTCTGCGGCGGAATCTGACCATGACCATCGCGCTCATCGTGGTGGTCGCGATCAGCCTGTCGCTGCTCGGCACCGGGCTGCTCTTCGTCAAGCAGGTCGATAACACCAGGACTTACTGGCAGGGCAGAGTTCAGCTCTCCATCTACCTCTGCACCAGCACCAGCGTCAGCCCGCAATGCGCGAAGAACGGGCCAGCGACCCCGGCCGAGATTGCCCAGATTTCGCAGGACCTGAAAAGACTGCCGCAGGTCGAGAACGTACGCTACGAGTCCCAGTCGCAGGCCTATGAGCGGTTCCGGCAGGAATTCTCGCAGAATCCGTCCTTCGTCAGCTCGGTCAGCAAGGGCGACATCCCTAACTCATTCCAGGTTAAGCTCAGGAACACGCAAACCGACTTCCCCGTGGTGGCGCAGACCGTGGAAGGTCGTCCTGGGGTAGACCAGATCGTCAACGATTCCTCGATCCTGGACAAGTTCTACAAGTTGCTGGACGGGGCAAGGAACGCAGTGGTGATCATCGCGATCATCCTGATCATCGCGGCCATCCTGCTGGTGGCGAACACGATCAGGCTGTCCGCCTTCAACCGGCGCAGGGAGACCAGCATCATGCGGCTGGTCGGCGCGTCGAACTTCTACGTCCAGTTGCCCTTCCTCGTCGAAGGCATCATCGCGGGCCTGTTCGGCTGGCTCGTCTCGGCCGCGCTGCTGATCGCGGTGAAGACGCTCTGGCTGGATACGCTGCAGCAGTACTTCCCGTTCAATGTGCGACTGAACGCCACGGACCTGATCGAGGTCGTCGTCCTCGCGATGATCATCGGGGTGCTGCTCTGCGGCGCAACGTCGTTCCTCACGCTCAGGCGCTTCCTGCGGGTGTGACGCCTGAGCGGACAGGAGAACCGTGGCAGCGGAGCAGGGCACGAAGGTCATCGCCAGGAACCGGCGGGCCAGGCACGACTATCACATCGAGGATGTCTACGAAGCGGGGCTGGTGCTCACCGGCACCGAGGTGAAGTCGCTGCGGGCCGGCCGTGCCTCGCTGACGGACGGATTCGGCCAGATCATAGACCACGAGGCGTGGCTTTATGGCGTGCACATCCCGGAGTACGCCCGCGGCACCTGGACCAACCACGAGCCGCGGCGCCCCCGTAAGCTGCTGATGCACCGCAAGGAGATCGACAAGCTGGCCAGCGCGACCGCGGAGCGCGGGTTGACGCTGGTACCTCTGTCGTTGTACTTCAAGGACGGGAAGGCCAAGGTCGAGCTCGCTCTGGCCCGCGGTAAGCGGACCTACGACAAGCGCCATGACCTGGCGCAGCGGGACGCAGCCAGGGAGGTTGACCGTGCCCTGCGGCGGCGAAGGTAGCCGAATGGCGAACAATGGCACGTATCCGTAGGCGCGGATCGCACGCTGCCGCGCAGCGTGCGCCGCTGCGGGGGCCTCGCGCAAAGGGCGCGCGGGCCGCCGGGGATGCCGCTGCTGGCACGCCGGCCGAAGAGGCAGCCGCCGCCTGGACCCCGTCCGCCGGAATGCCGTCGGCCCGCAGGAACGGAGCAGGCCAGTGGCCAGCCGCTACGGCCGAATCCGGAATGCCAGCCGGCCGGGCAGGAAACCGGATGCCGCCAGCGGGATTGAGCCCGGCCGCCCCGCCGGACA